>QWCO01000018.1_pt1 | contig 98256 bp, 103 predicted proteins | sample 1972611 | NCBI WGS metagenome assembly QWCO01 (sample SAMN09866706, study PRJNA288562) | Human oral metagenome isolate term1_saliva, whole genome shotgun sequencing... | reverse complement strand
ATTATTCTCTTGGAATGGTGCTAATTGTTTTTCTGGGTTATCTCAGATAACCAAAACTGTAAAATGTGACATACTATAAATCTATAAAAAATAAAATCTATCCTTCACTACTTTTCAGCATCTCTTTCCTCAGATTAGCCTCTGAGGTCAGTAGAACTTAGTCCCTCACTTCCGCTTCTGATAGCAAACAGAAATCTGATAAGTTCGGTCGTTCCGCTCTTCCTCTAATGGCTCTCCATGTCGGCGGATATTAAGCTGACAAAGTCAAAAGCTCTTTCCACCATCTCAGACCGCCTTCGGATTCCATAGCCCATTCTCACATTCAATCAGTGAGACAAAATCCAACCCTCAAAGGTCATAAGCTTCTGCTACCATCCTTTGTCTAGGATCATCAGGGCTAAAACCTGAATGCATAATCCTACCTGTTGGTTGCGGTGCTTCCGCTTGAGTCTCAATCTGAACTTCAGGGAGAGGGTCAGATTTTTTTTCTGCTTTAGAACCACTAGCGACAATAAGAACCACTAGCGACAATAAGAACCCAATTATTAGAATTTTCCTCATCTTAATTACTTAATCTGTAAATTCTGCCTCGTTTCAATCATCGCTCCAGGGACTTTGGTTCAGGCTTTGATCGCTTTCTTGATTTCCGTTTTATCTACAGAAATCGTTGTTTTCTCCTTCTTGAACTCAGCAGGAATCGCCTCTTCATCAGTGAAGACTACGGCTTCAGACTTACGGTATGAGAGTTCGTTGATTTCCGTTTGCATCTTCTCAATCTTGAAGAGCTTCAAGAGATAATCAATCTGCTTATCTACAGAAGCTACCTTTCTGTCGTGAGAATTTTTAAGCTCCATAAGCCTTTTGATTTCTGTATCTAATCCAGCAGAGAAGATCATACTGTCTTGCCTCTGCTTGAGCCTCCATTCAATGAACGGCTTAACCTCGTTTTGGCTTTTAGCTACGAGGTCTTGAGCATAGGCTTTAAGGTCTTCTACCTCTTCAGGAGCGATTCCGTTCGCTTCTAGGTATTCAGGATTCTCTAGCTGTTCTATAAGGAGCATTGCATCTGATAGATTGTTGATGGTTTCTTTAATTCACATGGTATTTCGTATAAAAAAGATAAAAATTCTGAATTATGATTTTGGTATTTTTTTGCATCTCCATCATTCTGATGGCATTCCTCTCCATTGAATTAGATTGCCTCCAGTATAAGCTCTAATGCAATCTTTTTTTGTCTCAAATTCTCACTGAAACACTACTTCACCTTCAGGAGAATATATTCAATATAACTGTTTTCCCATGGTATGGTCTAAATAATAAATAAAAGTCTGAATTATAATTGGTAATATTCTTTTCGTTTTTTTATAAACTCTTTTCTTTCTGCGATCATGTTATAATATGCACTAGCAAGTCTAGGCTTGAGCTGTGCTTTTAATTCTAATTCTCTAATTTCTTCTTCTGTTTCAAAAATATCTTTAATTGCTTCTTCTTTTGTTGGCATAACAAATCATAAAAAGATAAAACTAATCTTGCCATGCACGATATGGATCACGAGGTGGGTAGCTCTTATAGATTTTTTCCCACCTCTGTTCCTTTCAATTCCATTTTCTCCAAGCATACATTCTCTTAACCCTGGAGAAATCAGGTTTTTTAGGCTCTTTGAGTTGCTCACACAAGCGGTCTACCTTTGCTTGTGTGACTCTAAGAGGAGAAATCCTCCTCCATTAGAGCCTCTTGTTGGGCATCTAGCTCATCATCAGAGGTCATTTCTTCAATCTCTTTTCTGTGATTCTCAGGCTCGAGAACAATAGTTCCGTTAATTCTTCACTCGATTTCTGGTATCAATCTATCCACAAGATTCAAACAGTCTCTGAAAGTTGGAGCGAGATGCTTGGCACTAAATGCTACTTGGAAAGCGGTCAATACGATAGCAGATTTTGGATCTTGTGCGAAGCTCTTCTCTTTGACTTCTTTCCATTTTTTGCCTTTCTCTACTTCTTCATATTTGATCTCCTGTCCCACCTTAAAGGCATTTTCTTTCTTTTTTCAGAGAGTGATATACTCTCAATTTTCTAATCTAAGAGTGATGTAGTATAATTTTCCATTCGCTCCTTCTCGGAGTTTTGTTTTTGTGATTTCTAAAATTTTTGAAGTTTTCATCTGTATTAACTGTTAGATGATAAAAGTTTTGATTGTATCTCTCTCATGCGAGCGAGATTTTGTTTTTTTTGTTCCTCTGTTAGAGGTTGGGCAGAAGCTGAATCAGATTTTTTCTGTTCACTTTCAGGAGAATTTAAAATCCTTACTGCTTTCTGCTTTTCCTCAGCTCTTGCTAAGCGAGAGAGAATAACACTATCTTCTCCATAGAATTTATTCACATGCCTCAAAAAGTCTTGTAAAGTCCAATCCCACACAGGAAAGAAGAAGTATTTCTCCGCTTTTTTCCTCAGGATCAAATCCTTGATAGCAACGAACTTTTCCACACGAGAGGAGAAGTCTTCAATCGCCACGGAGCGAATATCATAAATTCCTTTTTTTAACTCGGAATTCATAATTTCAGAGGATCAAGTTTTTTCATTCCAAACGGAGATATAAAACTTTCCTCTGATTTCCGTGTCCCTCATTCAGTGAATAAATTCAATATTTTTCTCTGAAGGTGTGGGTGCGGTGGGTTCTTCTACCCTATTCACACTTGTAGTGTTATCTTGTATTATTATGTTCCCAGTAGAATGGGATAGGGTATCCGTTTCTAGTGGGATAGCCCCCTCCTTTTTTTCTGGGATAGGGGTATCCGTTTCTAGTGGGATAGGGTTGGTAGGGATTTTGAAGGATTTACGAATGTTTTTAATCTCTCCTAAATAGATCTCCCTACTCCATCATCATTCCTTATTTTGTTTGACCTCAAGGTATCATTTTTTCACCATATCTTGGATGGTGGAACTGATTCGTTTTGAGGTTTTTTTGTAGAGATTGGCAAAATAAGAATTGCTTGCATAACAATACCCATTCGCTTGTGCGAGAGCAGTAATCTCAGCATAGAGAAGCTTTTGAAGCTCGGTCAAATCTTCTGCATATCTAATTGTTGCAGGAAGAATAGCGTAATATCAAGGCTTCTCTTTAGCCATTACCTACGAAGCACAGGAAATAAAATCAGATTTTTTTTCTTTTTTTGTTTTTTTGCAAATTTGATCACCAAGAGTGTATGAAGAGGTATTCCCATAATAATCGCTATAGTTGGGTTCATAATGAACCACAAAATAAAAAGAGGTAATAGGAAAATTAAGGTCTTCATCGTTTATGATGATCACAAAGTAAAGAAAACCAATACTGACCTATGTTGTATAGTGATTCTCCATCTTCCACAACCTGACTTCGCAGATTGGTAATGATAGAGAGCGGGTGAGTTTGCCCTGGGTAGGGAATTAACAAAAAACAACCTACATTACACAACCACCACCTCGGCTATGATCGCATAGCTTAAGCGTGGGTACACCTAAGTGGGGATTGTGTAGTATAAGTTGTTGTCGAGCTATTTATCATACTTTTGTACCCACTTAGTATTGGGCTACCGTAGAATATGAAGTCTTTCCCGTAATACTCATTGCAACAAACAAAAAAGACCCATTACATTCAAGTAATGAGCCGTAAGAATAATAATCATTTTCTTGCCTTTCTGATCCAATTTTTTTGTTTGGGCCTAGCTGGACTTGAACCAGCGACCAAAAGATTATGAGTCTTCTGCTCTAACCAACTGAGCTATAGGCCCTCATCTAAAGCCCAAAAAAGAAATGAATTCAGATTTTTTTAATGGTGGGTGATATAGGACTCGAACCTATGACCCCCTGCTTGTAAGGCAGATGCTCTAGCCAACTGAGCTAATCACCCATTATTTATACCTACAAAGTGGTTAGAATTTCAAAAAGAAATTCAAATGGCGGTCTTACGGGGAATCGAACCCCGATTAGAAGATTGAAAGTCTCCTGTCCTAGCCGTTAGACGATAAGACCATACAAGTTAGAGTGGCGGGATGGAAGGGACTCGAACCCTCGACCTCCTGCGTGACAGGCAGGCGTTCTAGCCGGCTGAACTACCACCCCAGCTCCGAATATCATCTAACTAATGGAGCCAGCTGTCGGAATTGAACCGACAACCTACCGCTTACAAGGCGGTTGCTCTACCAATTGAGCTAAGCTGGCATTTAAAGTCCCTAATGGACTATTTCTTAAGAGTATCAAAAGCCTTTGAAACTCTTGCCTTTTTTCTAGCAGCATTTCTCTTCTTAATAATTCCCACCTTAGCTGCCTTATCAATAGCTTTATACACTTTACTCAAATCCTCAATTGTCAAAGCTTCTTTAGCTTCTACTCCTTTGAGGAATTTTTTCATCGCCATTTTCATCCTTAATTTGAAATCATAGTTTCTCTTTGCGAGAACTTGAGATCTATTCATAGCTTTAACTGCGGACTTCTTGATTGGCATTGAAAAAGAGATAATGAATAAAGTATAAACTCTCCGAGGGTGGGGATCGAACCCACGACCAAATGGTTAACAGCCATCTGCTCTACCGCTGAGCTACCTCGGATTGAGATTTACGAGAGCTACTATACAAAATTCAGACCCATTTTCAAGAGATTTTTCACTTTTTATGGAAGATATTTTAATTACAAGACAATAATATCAATCCAAAAGCTATAAAATCTGATTTTTTATTCTTGTTAATCAAACCAACTACCGGGAACAGGACTTGAACCTGCACACCGTAAGGCACTTGGTTCTAAGCCAAGCGTGTCTACCAGTTCCACCATCCCGGCAGAAGTTGATTTAATACTCGGGAGATAGGACTCGAACCTATAACCCCCAGATTCAGAGTCTGATGCTCTACCAATTAAGCTACTCCCGATTATTTGGTTGCGGAGGATGGAATTGAACCACCTATCTTCGGGTTATGAGCCCGACGAGATACCGTTTCTCTACTCCGCATTATTTATAAGACCTGGGGAACCAGGATTCGAACCTGGACAAACGGAGTCAAAGTCCGGTGTCCTACCATTAGACGATTCCCCAATCATCTCCAAATTCGCGCTTGAACTTATACTGTTTTACAAATAAAATGCAAGAGAAAATAAAAACGAAAAAATCACTTGTATTTTTTAAGCGAAATCATAGAAGGAAGCTGATTTTATTTCTTTTTTAAAGAGTATGAATTTAGAAAAAACACTTGTTATTTTTAAGCCTGATGCAGTTTCTCGTGGAATTGTTGGACAGGTTCTAACTCGTTTTGAGCAGGTAGGACTTAAGATTGTAGGAATGAAAATGTTACAACCTAATAGAGATTTCTTCTATCATCACTATGAAACAATTGGAACGATGATTACCCGCCGTGGAGAAAAAGCTTTTAATCTCAACCTTGAAGCAATGCAAAGAAGTCCCGTAATTGCTATGGTACTTGAGGGTGTAGAGGCAGTAAGCTTAGTGAGAAAAATGGCTGGAGCCACCGAATCTAAGTCTGCTGCACCAGGAACAATTAGAGGAGATTTTTCCCATATGTCATTTGTGTATGCCGATGAAAAAGGAATAGGAGTTCCTAATGTAATCCACGCTTCTGGTGATCCTCAGGAAGCGGAACTTGAGATCAAGCATTGGTTCAAGGAAGAAGAAATTTTCAACTACAAAAGAGCTGATCAGAATTTTGTGAGTTAATATTTTCAGTCCGGTTCTTTAATGTTATTACACTTATATATGACAAAGATCTCCCTTGCTAATAATCGTCTTATTCTGAATTGACATAGAATCTTTAATAAAGAACAATTATTTTTTTATTTGAGTAAAAAATTCAAGACTGAAGTCATCAAGGAGCAAGAAGTTCAGGAACTATTGAGTACGTATAAAGAGTTGAAGATCGCAATTTGGCATGGAGATACTTTTTTACAGGAAGAAAACTCAGAAACTCAAGATATGATCCTTAAGGTACTAAGAAATTGTGGTGAAGTGAAAATCACAGGACATCATCTAAAGAACTAATTGATTGATAATGCCTGAGAAGGTCTCTGGATCTAAAGGGAAAAACAAGCCTTTTTGAATACGAGCCATTTTAAAATTAGGAGAGGAAATCTGAATTCCAGTTCAGGTTTTGCTTATTTCTAGTTCAACAAGAAGAGGAAGATAGGTAGGGACTGTCTTCCTTTTTAATTCGTAATCATAAATATAATCAAATTGTTTCTTGGTAGCCTTCTTTCATCGATCCTGATCAAAAATAAAGTTCCCAAAAGAATAGAAAATAGGCTTTCCATTATAGATTTCATAGGATCAAGGGACGTGTGAATGTCCTCCGAGAAGAATGTCCGCCCCAGCATCTATCAGTTGATGGGCGAGTTCCCTCTGTAATGCATTAGGTTTAATACGATATTCTGCTCCTCGATGCAAACCTAGCACTTTCACATCACAAGCTTCTTGCTTCATCGTTTCTAAAATTCCTGTCATGAGAGCAATATTCAAAGGATTTCGAGCTAGTGGTGCTCCTCCATATTTTCCATGTCTTCCATCATAAGAAAAAGCCTGAAAGCAGAATTGGATTCAGTTTTTTTGAGTTTTATAGATTTTTTCTGCTTCTCAAGTAGTATTCCCTGCTCAAAAATGGCCGATTTCATGTGTCGAAAGCCATTGACGAGTAAGCGAAACCCCAGCCGCTCCAGCATTATTAGTATGATTATTAGCAAGCGAAAGGACCAATTCATTATTCGCCTGAAGATCAAGTAAGGTCTGAATATTCCCTGTATTAGAACGGAATAGGAATCCTGCTTTAGGCTGATCATTATCTTTAGCAGAAAACATACTCTCTAAATTAAAATAGAGCAAACAAGTTCCACTACTATAACACGGGAATTGTGAAAGTGGATTGTAGTTTTCTCAAGAAAACATGCGACCATAGCCCTCATTTTTTGCCCATCGCCCAATTCATCTTGAAAGCATGATATCTCCTCACACGACCAATTCAACCTTTTCTGGAGAAGTATAATCTGAAGATAAAACGTTCATCGCACCATCAAAAAGCTGTTTAGCAGGAAATGATTTCACAAAAAAAAGAAAAAATCAGCATAAAAACAAAAGGGCAGTAATTGACAATCGTATTTTCTTTCTCATCTTCATAGAATACTTTAAAACAGTTAGATTTTAACAAACCCACTAGGAAAATCAACGAATTTCCCAAAATTTGCATCTTTTAAAAAAATTGATATACTTGGCATACTCTCTTATTTATCATTATTGTAAAATTAACTATGAGCATAAAACAAACTCTTCTAATAGGAGTTACTGGAGCTTTAATCAATGCCGATTCACCCAAAACACCATATTCAAATCCAACAAGCAAAGAACTTGCGGAAACATTCTATACCCCATCGGAAAAACCGTTAGACCCTTTAACACTTTCACCCTCATTTAAAAATAATATTATCTGAGATCAAGCCCCTTCTTTTTTACAACAAACACTTGAAAAAGTTACTATACAAAATTTGGAAGGAACACCTTTTCGATGAAAAAAAAGGATGATTAACCCAAATTATTGAAATCTTCTGGGCTACTCTCAGGCAAAAGCGATCATGAAAAATTATAATAATATTTCTTCTCTTGACCCCAATCAAAAACTTCTCTGAAATGAAGAAATTACTTTTCCTTTAATTTATCCAGAGTTAGAAGATTTTTTTCCAAAAAGACTTGAAACCTTGTTATTATATCCGAGTTTTGAAAAATACAGCAATCAGATGATGAAGCACACGATAATTGTGAGTTGCTGTGAGAATGGCAAGACCGCACTTACTTACTATGAAAACTGAAAACTCAAACTAGCAACCTATGTTTCTGCATGAACCAAAAATCATAAAACCATAAAAGGTAAATACCCACTTAGTCATAGTTCAATCTATCGCAGATCCAGAAGATACAATAGAGCTCCTATGCCGTATTCTCTTAATATTCATTGAGGATATTTTCTTCATCAATGACGAAGTAATGGAAATCCACAATCTCATGGCTGTATAAGAGTTCCTGGATTATATATTAAATGGCTCTATGAACACTTACCAAGAAGCTACGGAGAAGCTATTATCATTTTAGAAGATCTTTATACTCCAACGTTGAAGAAAATAGGAAATAAAAAATCTTCTAACTAATAGCGGATTTTTCTACTTCACTACTAATTTTTTTCCTTTGCCTTTCAATTATAATAAAGAAAAAAATCAGATTTTAATTTTATGTATCATCAAAACAACGAGGGAAAAGAAAATAAAACATTTGTCCTTGTAAAATACTAAGGCATCTTTAAAAGGGAATTATCTCTTTAGATAAGATATTTTTTTCTTATGAGCAAAATAAACACAAGCCCCTATCTTTCTATCGTTATTCCTTCAAGGGCAAATAATTTACAGCTTTTAGGGAAGATTCTGACCTGTCTTGCGCTTCAGACTTTCCAAGATTTTGAGATTCTTATCGTTTGTGATAGGGAGTTTACAGAGCCGGAACGAAAAAATTTTCAAACAGCATGCAAAAGTTTAGCTTTTGAAGGCAATGAAGAAAAAATTAGATTACTTTCTCATCGAAATACCGATTTTGTTCCTCATCATCCGTGAGCTGCAAGTTACGTTAGGAACTTTTGAATCAAAACAGCGAAAGGAAGCTATATTCAGCTTTTTGATGATGATAATGAATTTGACGCTCATTACCTTGAAAAAGTTCTTGAGCTTCACAAAACGGCAACAAAAAAATATCAGAAAGAAGTTTTTATCACTCCAACTTTGATGTGGAGAAATAGCGATATTATCCAAAACCAATGATTTTCAGATTATAGTTATTTCCTAGCACGTCCTAAGATTCATTTTCTCAAGCCTGAGGAAAACTTTGCTGAGATTAAAATGTTCAGTGGAAATGGGATTTTTGGGAAAGCGGAAATTATGAAAAAAGTACTCTATGATGAAGAAATTGCTTGGATCGCTGAAGATCTGGATTTTATCTATAGTGTGCGAGAGCAAGGGACGCCTATCCTTGTTTTTAAAGCATTAAAAATCAGACACCAAGAAAGAGATAAAACTTATCTTGAAGAGGCGCGAATTGGAAGCTCATCTTCTGCTCAACAAAAAATCAAAAACCTTTTCCTCTGGGTAAAGAAACATGGGAATTTACTCCAAACGCTAATTTTCTTCTTACGAAGCTCTCGAGGAATCTGCGGTCGACTTTGAGTAAAAGCGCTCCTCTACTGAAAAGAAGCGAGATGGAGCATTATAGGCGGCATTATCAAAGGCTATATCAGATGATGGGGATTATTTTTCAGGAAGGAAAAAGACTAAAATCAGAATTTTCAATTATTTCAATCCATAATTTTGTGGCCAAAAGAAAGGAGAATGTGAACATCACTCTGTCTTGCACATAATTGAAGAAATCAGTGTTTTTTCATTACGATCCACCAAGGTCATTTCCCAATCTTCTTGAAAACTTTGACCTGGTTGAATCGTATATTTAAGGACATAAGAATACTGTCTGGTATGTTTTTCTGTATTTGTGGAATTAGGAATAAGGAAAAGATCCTCAAGCACTACACTATCCGATAAATGTTTAGTAAAAATCTGAATATTCTTTTTATTCCAATGATTCGCTCGAACAATTGAATTTTTCAAGGGACGATCAACGAGTTCATTCATTTTGGTGATCTCATTATTCGCAAGATAGTCATAAAAACTCTGAATCAACTGTGTATCTTTTGTCATTTGATCTTTCTGAGAAGTTCAGGTTTCTATTTGATTTTCAGGGAATGGCAATATTTCTCATGAGGAAAGTTCTGATTCGTCATAGAGAGAGGAAACATCGATACTTTCTGACTCATGATAGCCCTGACCATAAATAAAAGCCTTATACAAAGCGAAAAGGAAAAATACTAAAGAAAAAAGAAAAAGCACCATAATCCAAGCAGGGATTCTCTTGTCTTTATTGATCTCAATCTGATTTCTCTCTATTTTTCTAGTCTTTTTTGGAGCGAAGCTCATCTCAAGAGTTCTTTCTTCTTTTGGTTTAGAAGTTTTTTTTATTCTGGAAGAAGTCACCGTAGCTTTCTTTTTTTGTTCTGTCGCTCTAGAAACTTTTTGAGTTGAACGAGGTTTTGTGGCTTTTACGGTTGGCTTATCTAATTTCTTTTCTACCATTTCAAAGAAGAAAGGGAATAAAAACTGAGTTTTATTAAGATTTTCTTTAGTATAGAAAGTTTTTAGAGGAAATCAAGAGCTTCTCTCCGTAGAGTATTCTTACTTTTAAAGCTAAAACTAAGCTTATTTAAGAGCTTTAACAAAATAAAACTAACTCGAACTTGCTTTAATTGCTTTTTGGAAAAGATCGCCTTTTTCTTCAAAATTTTTCCAGATACTATAACTTGGAGATGCCGTAGAAAGTAAACAAATTTTCCCTGGCTCCGTATACTGAAACGCAAAAGCCACTGCTGCCTGCATATCATCAGTATGCAAAACTTTTCCCTTAAAATCTGGAAGTAATCTTGCCATTTTCTCTCCTGATGGGGGGAAGAAAACCAAATTCTGAATTCAGTATTCTTGCACCTTTTCCATCAAAAGCCTAAAATCATAACCTCTATCGGTTCCTCCGAGGAAAAGTGTTCCTATCCTTTTTCAAAAGGTTTTTAGCGCTTCTAAAGTGCTTTCTGGAGTGGTAGAAATCGCATCATCATAGAAATGAACCCCCTGAAACTCACCTACAAACTGCAGTCTGTGCGGTAATCCGGTAAAATTTTTGATCGTATCATGAATAACTTCCATCGAAACGCCAATTTTGAGCGCAACCGCAATCGCAGCTGCGATATTCTGAGTATTATGCTCACCAAGAAGAAGTTTGTCTTCAGTCGGAAAGAGTTCTTGCATCTCATGGATAAAATAACCGTTTGCCCAAGAGGTCTTTCCTCAGATTCAATACGTTTCAATATTCTCATAAGCCGTTGCAAGCCCATATTCTTCCACGGTTTTTTGCAGTACAATATTAAATTCTGATCCCTTGAGAATGTTCAACTTTGCCTTCACATACTTCTCAAATCCTCCATGCCAATCCATATGTTCAGGAAAAATATTTCCCAGCACCGAGAGATAATTTTTCTTTTCTAAACGCTCCAACATATAGCTTGAAAGCTCACAAACTACAAAATCTGACTCCTCCGCAAAGTCAATCTCCTCCAAAACAGGATTCCCGATATTTCCAACGAGTTTAACTCTATAACCAGCATTTTTGAGGAGAGAGAAAATAAGTGAAGTCATCGTTGATTTCCCCTTACTTCCTGTGATAGCAATAACTTTTCCTTGATAGTTCCCGAAAAAAAACTGCATCTGAGTCAGAATTTTATCTTGATAGCGGAGAAGTTCAGGGCTATATGGAACCCCAGCAGACTTAAAAATCACATCAAACTGATCCAAATGTTCCAGATAATGTTCCCCTGTCTCAAGAGCAACCCCCATCGTTTCTAGTCAAGGCTGAGCTTTCATATCAAGGACCGAAAGCTTATTGAAAGCAAAATTATTATTGAGTAAGAAATTGAGTGTTGACTTCCCCTCAAGTCAGAAGCCGAGAATCGCGATATTTTTGCCTTCAAATTGCTTGGTGTCCATCATTGTAGAAAAGAGGGTAAAAGCTAAGAAAATTTGAGATAGCTTACTTTTTCTTGGCTGAAGTCTTTTTGGCTGGAGTTTTTTTTTGGCTAGCTTTTGTGGAGTCTTTCTTTAGTCCGATAAGAGCTAAACAATCTTCTAAAGTCAAATCGCTCGCATCTTTTCAGCCTTTTGGAATTTTATAATTTTTCTTGGCATATTTGATATAAGGACCATAAGGACCGTTCAAAACCTGAATTTTCTCCTTTTCGTAATCAAATTCATTGATATACTTATTTTTCTCAGCCTCCATTTTCTCCTGAATCATCGGAATCGCCTCTTCTAAAGTAATAGAAAAAGGATCTAAACCTGAATCTCTCTTGATAGATACAAAAAGGCTCTTGTATTTTACATAAGGTCCAAAACGACCTGTCGAAGCTAGAACTTCTTCTCCTTCTCGCTTTCCTAAGCTCCTTGGCAGAGCAAAAGCCTGCAAAGCCTCCTCAAGCGTAATCGTTTCAATCGTCTTCCCGGCAGGAAGTGAGGCGAATTTTTTCTCTGGATCATCCTGTTCTCCAATCTGAATCATTGGCCCATACCTTCCCATTCTTGCGATAACGGGTTTGCCGTTGCTTGGGTGCTGACCAAGGGCCCTTTCAGTATTTACCCTTTCTTTCCCTGTTGTTTCTTCTACTTGAGTATGAAATGAACCATAAAATTTTTCCATCATCTGGACTCGCTGAAGCTTTCCCTCTGCAATTTCATCAAATTCCTGCTCCACATTGGCAGTGAAACCATAATCCATAATATCAGCAAAATTCTGATCCAAAAAGTCAGTCACAATCATTCCAATATCGGTTGGGAACATTTTTTGCTTTTCAGCTCCCGTGATTTGTTCTCTTTCAGTTCTCGTGATTTTACCGTCTAAGAGCGAAAGTTCCAAATAATTTCTCGTTCTCCCTGGGCGGTCTTCTTTGACAACATACCCCCTTTTCTGAATGGTGGAAATGGTTGGAGCGTAGGTTGAAGGTCTTCCGATTCCTTGCTCTTCAAGCTTCTTTACGAGGCTCGCTTCGGTATACCTCGGAGGATATTGTTTGAATTTTTCTGTTGCTAAGATGCCATTTTCTTCTAGGTTTTCTCCGGCCTTCAAAAGAGGGAGCATGCCCTTGATTTCTTCATCATCCTCCTCAGTATCGCTGGATTCCATATAGACTTTCAAAAATCCATCAAATTTCAGCACTTCTCCACTTGCTATAAACTTAAACTTATCAGTCGTAGAAATCTGAATTGTTGCCTTGGTTTTTTCTAGCTCAGCAGGTGCCATTTGGGAAGCGATCGTTCTTTTCCAAATGAGCTGATAGAGCTTCTTTTCACTCGGATCTGCCCCTGCAATGTGGTTCTCCATATGGGTTGGTCTGATACATTCATGGGCTTCTTGTGCTCCTTTTGCCTTGGTCGCATAATGGGTTGGTTTAGAGTAGTTTTCTCCATATTCACTGATGATCTGGGCTTTTGCTGCCTGTATCGCAAAATCAGAGAGATTTACTGCATCGGTTCTCATATAGGTAATATGTCCTGCTTCATAGAGCTTTTGAGCGACCTGCATCGTCCTTGCAACAGAAAATCCAAGTTTCCTACTCGCTTCTTGCTGAAGGGTAGAGGTTGTAAAAGGAGCTGATGGTGATTTTTTCCCAGGCTTCACCTCAATCTCACTTACTTCATAGGTCGCTCCTGAAAGGGATTCCAAAAATTTTGTCGTTTCTGCTTCATTTTTGAGCTGTTTAGTGAGTTCGGCAGTCAGATTTTTCTTTTCATTGGTCAAAAATTGAGCTACGACCTTGAAAAAAGAATTTGCCTCAAAAGACTGAATCTCCCTTTCTCTCTCCACGATCAATTTCACAGCCACAGACTGCACCCTTCCAGCAGAAAGTCAGGTTTTGATTTTCCTCCAAAGCACTGGCGAAAGCTCAAATCCCACCAATCTATCTAGCACCCTTCTCGCCTGCTGAGCATCCACTAAATGCATATCAATCGTTCTTGGGTTTTTGACTGCGTTTTCTATCGCCGTCTTGGTAATCTCGTGAAAAACAATCCTCGGTGTCGTTTTTACATCTAATTTAAGCTGATTAGCAATATGCCATCAAATCGCCTCTCCTTCACGATCCTCATCGGTTGCGATCCAAGTTTTCTCTGCAGATTCAGAGAGTCTTTTGAGCTCAGAAAGCACCTTTCTCTTGTCAGGAGAAACGACATAGTCAGGTTTGAAGCCATTTTCAATATCAATTCCCATGCCTTTGGTCGGAAGATCTACCGTATGTCCGTAGGAAGCCTTGACTTCAAAATCAGGTCCGAGAAATTTCTTGATGGTCTGCGACTTCGCAGGCGACTCAACAATCACGAGGTTTTTTGCCATTAGTCTGTGGGGTATAAAAGTTTTCGCTTCTTTGTATAGGGAAATTTAGCTCAAGTTCAAGGAAAAGTAAAACCGTGAGGCAGTTTAGAAAAAAGTAAGAAGTTATTTTCCTTTTATGCAAAAGAAAATCGGTAAAAGCTTCTCTTGATTAAAACTTGGCTGGAAAAAAGAACGGCTTGTAAGTGCCGTTGATGGTCCTCCATCAAGGTTGATCGCATCGCTAAAGCCTTGCTTCTGAAGCCAAAGTGCCGTATCGTGTAAAGTACTCCCTTTACGAAAAAGGACAAGAAAAGTCTGACCTCCCTTTTTGGCAATAAGCGTCCTCCAAAAGCCAAAATTCCAATGAGAAATGAATTGTTCAAGTTCTGGGTTAATCTTTCCATTTTGAACAAGTCGCGGTCAAGCATTAAAAGTAATTGCTCAACTTCCACTTTCAGCTCTTGCCTGATCAAAGAAGAAGACAGCTTTTTGACTCTTTTGATAAAAACGAATCGTATTGGTTAAGTTAGGATCAAAAGGGTGATTTTCTCGTGAGAAAGCTTGTTTACCATCGTCATACCAGATTCCTGCAGGATAAAAAGTCCCGGTTTCCTCGCCTCAGAAATAGCTTCCATTCACTGCAAAATCACAGTTAAAGTTTTTTTGGACTTCTTTAGTCGTGCTTCCTTGAGGAAAGAAAAAAAGCTCGCTAGCATCTTTGAGAGGGATGGTAATGATTTCGGCTTGTTGGGTTTGCTGCCATCAAAAGAAAAGTCCAGCTCCAATGAGGAGAATTATCATCAGTAAACTTCAGATTTTTAGTCCTTTTTTCATGCTTATCCTTGAAGAAATAAAAGAATCGTTCGTATTTTAACATTCTCAGAAAAAAGAAAAAACGAAAGTTGATTTCCGTTTCTGAGCTTCGGAAGATTAGGGATTCGAACCCTAGATACGGTTGCCCGTATACATGTACTCCAAACATGCGCCTTCGACCGCTCGGCCAATCTTCCATTGATGAGTTTGCCCCGACCCGGAGTCGAACCGGGGTTACAATCTTCGCAGGATTGTGTCCTATCCACTGAACGACCGGAGCAACGAAGTTGACTATACGAAAGTTCTAGAAAAAAACAAGTCAAAGCAGAAAAATCTGATTTTTTCTTGTTTTCTTGGAGCAAAAAGATACATTTTTTTTCTGAGAAAAAAGAATTCTCTTGCTTTTATGAAATGAAAAATCTGAATGCATATTCCAGCAATTGTTGCCCCAGGAGGCTCCCACCAAAAAGCTTTAACGGCAGCTAAATATTGAGCAGATGAAGTCTATATGGGAGTACCCTTTACTTCACTTAGAATGAGAGCGAATAAAGTTAGAGATTTTGAAGAGCTAGGAAGAACCGTTAATGAAGTTCATAATCTAGGAAGTAAAGTGCTACTAACCATGAATATCTTCCCTAGAAATATTGATATTAAAATTTTTGAAGCCGTGGTAGAAAAAATCGCAGATCTTAAAGCTGATGGGATCATTTTTTCTGATCCAGGGACTTTTCATGTTCTAAAAAAATATGCTAAAGATACTCCGTTACATCTCAGCACTCAAACGACGACACTCAACTATTCAGCTGTTCAATTTTGGAGAGATTTGGGGGTTAAGAGAATAGTTTTAGCTCGCGAACTGCATATTGATGAGATAAAGGAAATTAAAGAAAAGGTTCCGGAGATGGAACTTGAAGTGTTTGTACAAGGAGCTATGTGTATGGCTTACTCCGGGAGATGTCTTCTTGGTGATTATATGGGAGGAAGACCAGGAAATAAAGGAGAATGTAATCATGCCTGTAGATTTAACTATAAAATATGGTTAGAAGAGGTAAGAAGACCTGGACAACTATTAGAAATGCAAAGCAATGAAGAAGGAGGAAATTTTATCCTTTCGTCAAAAGATCTTTGTACCATTAAAAGACTTGAAGAAATCATTCCCTACGTAGATGCAATGAAAATCGAATGAAGAAGTAAATCAGAATTTTATGTATGAGGAATGGTTAAAGCTTATAAACATGTAAGAGATGCTATTATTAATGGAACTGAAATTGATCCTAGTATTCAGGATTTAGTTAATGTAATTCCCCATAGAGAATACCGGGATGGATTTTTGTTTAATAAGCTTCAAGATTATCCTGATAGAGAAATCGAGGAGGGAAACTGAACCTTAGAAGAAGGACAAACTCCTCACTTTCAACAAGACGGCACAACGACAGAAATAACTCCTGGTCCGCTCTTTGCAAGAAATTATTTCGGAATTTTAGAAGAAGAAACCCTCATAGAAGAAGGAAAGGAATACAGGAAAATCACTCCTAAAGAAACTATTGTCCCATGAATGCAACTAAAATTCATTACCCCTCATAACTATGGAAATCTTACTATTACCAGAATTTTGAATAAAAAGGGGAAAACATTAGAAAAAGCTGATTGTAACACTCCTGAGGTTTTTATTAGCACAGATCAGAAAACAGAGGCTGCTATGCTACTTTATTCTTCAGATCAAAATAAAAGATAACCTTATTTTAGATTTACTTGTTTATATCTACTTCCTATGTTTATAAAAATAAAAAAGAGTTATTTTTCCCTCAAAAACATTGTAGTTATTTGATTTGTTCTTTTTCTTATCGGGAAAATACTTCTTATTGGAACAATGTATTCATATGCCTTTTTTCAGATAGGTTTTTTTTCAACTTTGTACTATTTTTTTACACTTCTTCAATCTGATTTCTTGCTCTTGGGGATTAGTTTATGAATGGTTTGGCGAATTTCAAAACAGCAACATCTCGCTATCAAGTGGATTCTTGTCGCTTGTATTATTATCCTTGATGGGATTATGCTTGCGGACCTCTTAACCATTTATTTTTTTCAGCAAAGGCTTGCACTTACAGGAGGAGGAAGCTTTTTATCAGCTGGATCAAGCCTTATATGACTTTATCTCACGATCTTTCTTAGTATCTTTGGACTTCGAGGAGGAATGAGCTTCTTGATTGATAGATTTATTCCCTATAAACTAAATAAAAAAGCTTTCCAGTGGATCATTATTGGAGCATTTCTTCGATATGGACTACCATTTCCTCAAGTACAAGTATTAGGAATAGACTTACCGGAAAGAAATGTGTTAGATTATACGTTGAGGAGTAACCACGAGATTTCTCTTTCTGAAAAAAGAGAAGATAAAGTCTTATCTGGGAATATGAAAAAACTAGAACTTCCTAAGGCAGAACTTGAAAGACTTGCTAAAAAAAAGCAATATTGGCTCTCTATTGCAAAAGAAAATCCTGATCTCGTCTTTCAGACTTTTGATTATTCTCCACTAAAGAAACTTACTGATGAATATGGGAATTCCTATGTATTTGAAGTATTTGCCACGGCAGTCAAAGAAAAACCCGATTTAGCGTTTACTCAACTTTCAACTTATCAAGACTGGAGAGATGAGCATGGGAAAAGTATCATTAAACCTCTCTTAAAAGTAGCTATCGAAAAATCTCCAGAACTTGCATTCCGCTATTTAGATCGCTATCAACTTATTGTCGAAGATAATGAAAAAATTGCAAAATCCCTTTTGACCTTTGCGCTCCAAAATTATAAAGATCCTCTAAGTTTCTGAGATCTTTTCCAAACTACTAAAGGAAGAAGCAATAAAAAGAACCTGATTTTAGTCTTCTTAGAATCTGCTTCTGTCGTAGATTCTCATAAATTTTGAGGGCTCAATAATAGGCTTCCAAAAATTGATAAAGTCAGTGACGATGGAATCTCCTTTACACAAATGTATGCAAATGGAACAACCTCTGAGATGGGACATATTGCTACTCTACTAGGAGTAGAGCCTCTCGTTTTCTCAACTACTACTGGTTCAAAATATCAAAATTTTAAGGCATACGCTGCACCACTCGCTAAATTTTTTAATCAACTTGGTTATGTAAGCACCTTCCTTAGTACGGCAAGCCTTGATTTTCTTTGACAAAAAGATTTTATTAATTATGTAGGTTATCAAAAAGTCGTAGGTCCAGAAGCTTTCTCTTGAAAAAAACACTATACCTTTGATGCCGCTCCTGATGAAGATCTATATAGTAAAGCTATTGAAATCGTTAAAAATCAAACTTCTCCTTTTTTTCTAACCTTACAAACGATCTCTTCTCATCTTCCTTACAATACTCCTTATGGAAAAAGTGAAGAAGCGATGTATCGCTATGAAGATGAAACTTTTTCAAAGTTTTATCAAGACCTAAAGACTACAAACTTTTTTGAAAATGGAATACTTGTAGTTATCGGCGATCATCGTAAGATGGTTCCTCTAGAAGATAGTGAATTTGAGAAGTGGGGACCAAATGCCTCTTCTAAAATCGTTGCTTTTGCAATTTGAAAGGGACTTACTCCTCATTCGCTTAATGACCATCTTTATCAACAAACAGATTTGTTTTATTCCTTACTCAGTGAATTTGCAACTGGAGAGGTTAAGGTTCGAAACCAGTATAACGACCTCTTCACACAAAAAATTGTAAGAGACTGGGCTTTAAAACACGCTTATGATCAAAGAAAAGCTAACCTTGCAAACTCAAGAGGAGAACACGGATATATCGACCTCAACCGTATGAAAGTCGTAGATGGAGCTTCGTATTTCCCAAGTGAAGAACTCATCAACTATCTCAAACTTTCTATTGCTTTTCAGGAGCAAGATCAAGAGGAAAAATCAGAATTCGTTTCTGATGCAATTACTGGTAAAGCAATGTATCTTATTTCCCACAGATGAGATACTACAGATGCTACTGAAAATTCTCTAAATGCATTTAGAGCAGCTCGTGATGCCCTTGCTGATGGATTAGAGTTTGATGTGAATGTTACTAAAGACGGGAAACTTGTCGTATTTCATGGGCCTAAAATGGCTTATACTACAAGCTGTAGAAAAGAAACGAGAGATATTTGTGAGATGAATCGGTCTGAGGTACAAAAATGTCCTTTTAAAGATTGACAAACAATTTTGACCTTGGAAGAAGCCCTTTCTAAGATCAAGAACTGGTTTCCATTACTCTTCTTGGATTTCAAGACCTCAGAAAATCCAAAATGTAAACAAGATATTCCTTCTCTCCTAGAACAATTAGCAACACTGATTCAGGCGCATCATATTGAATCTAAAGTTATCATTTCCTCTTATAACCAAGAGTTTACCAAGCAACTCTGAACAAGAAACGACCTTCTTTCTGCGTTAGACACTCATAATTCACAAGATATAAAAAACCTCTCTTGAAGTAATTTTTCCTATTTTATGACTGATCATGCAAATTTTACTCCAACTCTTTTGGAGCAAACTCAACTTGCTGGAGTAGATGCGGTAGCTTATACAGTTAATTCTATTTCAATTGCAAAGAAACTAAAAGAAATATGAGTTCGTTTTATTATGACAGACAAATTAAAAGAAATCAGGAAAGCACTTGAAAATTAGCGTTTGTTTATTATAGTTACTTACTGAATTTATATTTAATCTTCCTAAAAAATGAGAAAAAAAATTCTGACTTTACTTTTGTTAATAATTTTACCTTTGATATGAAATTTAGTAGATGCTAATAGCAATTCTACGAAATATACCTACTTTTATGGGCAAGGATGTAGCCACTGTATTAAAGTCGAAAACTACTTTGCAACGACGAATATTGATGAAAAGAATAATATTGAAAAATATGAAATCCGATTTGATCAAAAGGGACGCTCTGTTTTGGAAGAGAAACTAAAACATTTACCTCTCAGTTTAGAAGAGATAGGGACTCCATTTTTGGTTATTCAAAAATGAGACAATTATAGCTCTCTTATGTGAGATACACCAATTATTAACTATTTTAAAGCATTAGCATCAGAAAAGAAACCAGATATAGCAAGCTGAACTACTGTAGAACAAGATCATAAACCTACAAATACTGATCAAACTGCAGGCAACAAAAAAGATCAAGATAAACCAAGTTCCTCTTGAACAAGAATTTGAGAAGAGAACGAGAATGTAACAGAAGCCACAGGCACATATCTTACTGGAACTTCAGATCAGAAATTGGCAGAACAACCAGCAAAATTCATCCCACTTCTCCTTTCTGGAGCACTTTCGGATAGTATTAATCCTTGTGCTTTTGCAGTTATGCTTCTTCTTCTCACAACCATTTTATCTAAATCTAAAAGTAAGAAAAAAACAATTTTTGCAGGACTTCTCTTTTGTTTAGCTATTTTTTCATCATATTTTTTGATGTGATTAGGATTTTTAAAATTAATTATCCAAGAGACTCTCCAATATACCTTAGTTTTCAAATGGGTCATAGGAATTTTTTGAATCCTTATCGGATTAGCCAATCTTAAAGACTTCTTTTGGTATGGAAAATGATTTATAATGGAGGTTCCTCTTGCTTGGAGGCCAAGAATGATGAAAATTATTCAGGCTGTAGTTTCTCCTTTATGAGCATTTGTAGTTGGGATTATTGTAAGCTTATTCCTTCTTCCATGTTCTGCTGGACCTTATGTTACGGTTCTTATGCTTCTTGGTGCAGAAAGTTCTGAGCTTAACCATCTAGGATTTTTCTATCTTCTGCTTTATAATTTAATTTTTATACTTCCCATGTTGGTGATTACCTTTATGGTGGGAACTGGATATACTTCAGCTGAAGCTATTGGAAAATTTAAGAATAAGCACACTAAGCTTATTCATCTTATTGTAGGACTTCTTATGTTAGCTTTAGGAGTATATATTATAGGAAGTATGTATCTTTAGTCTTATAGTTTCAAAAATCAGATTTACTTTTTTAAAACGGATGAGTCAAATTAGGAATTTTTGTATCATCGCCCATATTGATCATGGGAAATCTACACTTGCTGATAGAATGTTAGAGATCACCTGAACAGTAAGGAAACTTGAACACTCACAAGTTCTTGATCGCATGGATATTGAACAGGAAAGAGGAATTACGATTAAACTCACTCCTGCTAGAATGCAACGAAAGGGATATGAATTTAACCTTATCGATACTCCTGGACATGTGGATTTTCAGTATGAAGTATCTCGTTCGCTTGCTGCAGTAGAGGGAGCAATTTTGCTCGTAGATGCAAGTCAAGGAATCCAGGCACAAACCTTATCTACCCTTTATCAAGCTATTGATCAAGGCTTAGATATCATTCCTGTACTTAACAAAATAGACCTTCCCGCAGCCAATCCAGATAGAGTTGCAGGAGAAATAGAAAATGTTATCTGAATCTCTAAGGAAGAAGTTATTTGTGTATCAGGAAAGACTGGAGAAAACATTGACCTTGTTCTAGATGCAATTATTGATAGATTTCTTTCACCAGAAGAATTTAAAACAAAAAATCCAAAAAAATTCTGACTCTAATCCTCCTTAAAATGCAAAAATAAGCATGCATCTGAATGCTTATTTTTTCTTTTCCTATGAAATTTTAAAACTCAAGAAAAAAAGTAGGTATTTTTTTGCTTTTTTTATTTTTTAGCATATAATTAGGTATACATTTTTATTTAGTTATGTATATTGCGATGAAAAAACAGCTTTCTTTACTTACCTTGTTCGCATTAGGAACATCTGTTGCAATAGCAGGAGATTTGGAACTTAGTCAGGTATTTAATAAATCGCTTGAGTATGGATATACTGAAAATCAGAACATCTCAGTTGTGGGTTTTCAATCTGGAACTAATGCTCAATCAAAAGATTTCCTTATTAAAACTCCAATTCTAGTTAACAATGGAGATTCTCCAGTAGGAGATTATTATGTTCTTCTAGGTAAAAAACCAATGATTAACTACAAAAAAGGAGACAATGTCCTTAATCTCAAAAATGAGCTCTTAGAACTGCCTGTATATTCTACTATGGATATTGAAGGAACCGTTGACATTAAAATTTCATCTGAACAAGCTTCTGGTAGTACTTATTATGGAATTGTTGTTCCTGTAGATGATAATGTCCTCTATGGTAAACATTCAAAGGAATTCTGTTTCAATTTTTCTACTCAGAAATACGCAGAAGGAGAAGCATGTACAACATTTGATAATCCAAACGGAGTAATGGTAGCAAATGCAAGTGACAACATTCTTGGTAATGAGGAGGATTTGGAACATGATGCTGCTGGAGCTAATATGGCACTTGCTGATATTTCTCACACTGTAGAAGGTAAGAAAATTACTCTTAGCTGGACTGCACTTCCTGGGTCAGATAATGTAGAAATTAAGCTCTTTGATAAAGCAAAAGCTGACTACGTAACTCTTGCGACCGTTCCTATGTCTCAAGAAAAATATGAATATACTTATGATGATAACACTCAGGAGTTCCTCTTCGCTTTCATCCCTAGAGATAGTAAAGGAAAGGAAATCAGATATGATGTAAATGTTAGAGAAGAAACAGATGTAAAACCAGAGATCAAAACTGTTCCTGCGACAGGACCAGTTGAAAATATGATCATTATGGCTTCACTAACTATACTTCTTTATGCAGGATATAAGTTTTTAGCAAAAAGACAAGCTGAATAAAAAAGCTTTCTTAAGAATTGCTTATAAAAAGAAAATCCTAGAATCCACAATACTTCTAGGATTTTTCTTTTAAAAAAAATCTGAATACTATATCAGACTTCATTAATTAATTTCAAAGATATTATAAACTATTAAAGTTCTTTTGAAGCATCAGAAAGATGATTTGTTTCTCAAAAGTCCATAGAATTATCAGAGGAAATATCTCAATAGACTCTCTTTTTTATATCAAAAATTCCAAGAATCCGTCCTCCAAGATCAGCATAAAACATTTTCCATCTTTTTTCTTGAAGTAAGTTATGGGTATATTTTCCTTTCCAAGCCTTAAATACCATAATTAACAGGATTACAAGATTTACAAGCACGAAAAAGAAAGGTAACCACTTCAAAACTGGTATCCAAACAAGCATCAGCTGAAAAAGAAGAAGAGTCATCGTGGACATATACCGTCCAATCGCCTGTTTGTAATGAAAGTATTCATATACTGTTAAATCCTCTTTGCCCGAAAAAAAGAAGAGCCCTATCAAAAGATAGGCAGTAATAGCTCTCTTTCTTTCAGACGAACTCGGCAAGTAAGATTGTTCTTGCATAGGAAATAAGAGGGGTAAAGATCAACCCTGTCATTGTGAACAAAGTAAAGCAATCCAATTCCTAAGCAAATTTGCTTTTAAGTAGATTGCCACGACTTCGTCTCGCGATGACAAAAGTCCCAATAAGTTTCTCTCTTAGAGGAGAATAGACTTCAAAACAAAATCCAAACTCTGGTAACTATTGATATTCGTGGTAATAATCTCGTTTTCTGGCCAATATCTTGAGAAGTTAGTTCCTGCGATTACAATCGCTTCAAGTTTTCCCTTGAGGTTTTCTACTTCATCAATAAGGGTAGAAAGCATATTTCCATCTACAATAATTACGACTTCTGGTCTCTTTTTAAGTTTAGTTACTCCTTTGTAGACCTTATTTGCTCTTTCAAAGTTTCTTTTGTACACGAGTTGCTCTTTCTTGGTCAAAGATGCAAAAGCATCAGTTTCCATAAAGCTCACCATTTCATTGATAGAATCAATTCTCTTTTTGAAGGTATCAAAGTTCGTTAAAAACCCTCCAGAAACCTTGTAGTTAAGAAATGCAACGCCAGCCTTTTGAGCTAATGCTTCAAGTTCTTCGGCATACATTTTCTTCTCACAAACGACCAAGATTTCTTTCCCAGCAGCTTTTGCAGCAGCAACCTGTGCTTTTGCAGCTTCAAGTTGTTCAGCAATCACTTCTGGATTGATCACTACCACTCCGTTGGTTACCTCAGACCAGTATTTACTTGTCTTTGGGTGAGCTTCATTTTTAAGCGTCCCAATATGAGCTTGTGCAGCAACAATATCTTGAACAGATACAGACATCCGTAGTGCTAAAATCAAAATAAAATATCAGCTTTGCATCCAGTTTCTCCAAAAGAAGATCCTTTACGCTTTGCTGTCTCTTTTACCCTCTTCAAAAGATAAAAGAAATCAAAAATCAGATTTTTGACTTTTGTAAGCCTCAAAATTACTATTTGAAGTTTACAGTAGCTCCAGCTTCGCTAAGCTTAGCCTTCAAAGCCTCAGCTTCATCAGCTTTTGCATTTTCTTTAATAATTACAGGAGCCTTTTCTACTAATTCTTTAGCAGCCTTAAGGTCAAGACCAAGAACTTCTTTAACCACTTTAATTACAGCGATTTTCTGCTGTCCTGCGTCAGTAAGCTCAACATTCATAGCATCAGAAGCTCCAGCATCTGCAGCACCAGCTCCAGCAGCAGCGCCTCCAGCTACTACCATAGCAGCAGCAGTTACTCCAAATTCTTCTTCTAAAGCTTTTACAAGCCCATTAAGTTCAACAGCATTCATCTCTTTTACAAGATCCAAGATCTGTTGTTGGTTTTTAGTTAATTCCATTTTCTACGATAAGAATAATAAATAAAAGGAATTTCGGATAAGAGAAAGCCTATCCAGCTTTTTTTGCAATTTGGTCAATCACACAAGCAACTGACTGTAAAGGATAATTGAATAGGTATGCCAATTTTGAAAGCAGCTCTTCTCTTGATGGGATATTCGCAAGTTCAGTAACATATTCTGAATTATGCCACTTCTTGTCATACCACCCTCCAAGGAACTTGATAGAAGCCTTAAGCTCCTTGTTCGCTGCAAATTCTTTTGCATACTTATTAACAACCTTCATTGGACCGTATTCATCCCCATTTGCATAGAGAACAACTACTGCCCCCTCAAGATCACTTTCGGCTACATCTTCGTAACCAGCTTCCTTGAGCGCTAGCAAGAACAGTTTTTTTCTGATGACATTGAATTTACCATCAGCTTCAAGAACTCCTTTTCTCATCTGAGTAGCTCCCACTACTGGGATTCCAGACTGCTGAAGGACTACTACATTCTTTGCAGATTGTAAGTCTTGAACATACTGTTTTACGAGCTCTACTTTTTTCTCTTTTGAGATTGTCATGAGTAGTGTAAAACCTGGAAATAAAAAATAACTCATTGCCAGAGTTATCTCATGTCTTGAAAGAAAAGATAAAATCTGATCCCTCAAATAGTAAGAATAACCTCGGTAGGAACAGTTTATATCCCAAAGGGACGACCTACGGTCTACGGCAAAGATAATGGGAGTATACTCTTTTAAGAGAAGAAATCAAGGAAAAATAATACAAGAAGGAGAAGCACGAAAACTATTCTATAACCAAGAGATCACCTTTTCTTGCAAATCTAATATAAACTCAGATTTTTTGAGACTGTTTTCTATTCCAAATAATATGCGTAGTTCAATTGCGCGGCTCTTTTCCCCACTTCTTTTCTATCAAGTTTCTACAGTTCTCTTTCTCAATTCGTCCTCCCTTTTCTCTTAAAACAATTGGAGTTCATATATAGATTCTACCACTCGTACACCGATGTATAGGAGATTGAGGTTGAGCTCAGAAACTCTGACTAAAATCTCCACTTAACTTTGACCATTCAGCTTGCGGTCAATAAGGCTTCAAAACAGTCCCATCAACAAGCATCTTTTTCTCAGCTACCAAATTTTCTACGATTCTTTCTAATCTTTTTTGAGGAACCCCTTCTGCAAGCCTAAAATATTCATCTATTCTTAGGTCAAAATTTTTCTGTGCATTGGCTTCAAGGTCTGACACTTCATAAATATCTGCATAGACTTTCTTGTAAGCTTTTGCTATCGCTCCAATTTCACTCTCAGAAGTCAACGATGGAGTTTGACCGCATAGAGTGTTGAATAGAAATCTGGAGTAATGGCGTTTCGTGTAGGGATTCTAACACTATTATTATATACCCATTCTCGCTTTTCTAAGGGGATAATCTGCTGAAAGTATTTAGTAAATTCACATTCTGGAGAAGTGAAAATTCTTTTAGGATTTTTAGTAGGATTAAAATACCAAAATTCTGATTTTAGCCCATATTTAGGAATAGTCACCTCCCATTTATCTAACCATATTTTTCAATATTCTACACAAGCAGATCCCCATCACTTTTGGAAAACCAAAATCTTTTTTCCAGCTTCTTTGTTTCTATCTTTTTGAGCTGAATATCTTCAGGATTCAGATTTATTTTTGCTCTTTGAGCAGGAGCTTGTTCCTTGAGTGTAGGATAGCTCTTTTCAAGTCGGATTTTACAAAAGTCTTGTTGTTCTCTACTTTTCGCATGATCTGCACAGTCCTGAATCACATCAGCAAACTGATCAAGGCTTTCTTCGTAATAAAAAGCTTTTTCAAGCAAAGTTTGAACTAAGCTATCAAGTTGATCAGCAGACAGCTCGTTCCTTGCAAAAGCTACTGATGCCAAAGAGAAAAGGATAAGCATAAAAACTGAAAATATTCTTTTTTTCATCAGAGAAAAATCAAAAGATAAACAAGCAATTCTGATCTGATATTAGACAAAGTCAAAACAAAATCAAGAGATAGCAATCTGGACGAAAGCAGAATAAACAAACTCCCCCATCAATAAAAAAACCAAAAATCAAAAAAAGACCAGCATTAAAGCTAGTCGTTCTAAGTATATAAAAATAAAAAATTTAATTCTTCTTGCCAAAGTTAGCTCCAAATCCTTTGATTGCATCAAGGATTTCTATAGGCATCATCCAGATTGTCGTGTTAGACTGGTCAGAACTAATATCATTAATCGATTGTAGAGTTCTCAAGTGAAGTGCACCTGGAGCTTCTGCAAGCATTCTTGCTGCCTGTCTAAGATTCTCTGCACTAGCTAGTTCTCCTTCTGAAGTAATAATCTTCGCCCTCTTTTCTCTCTCAGCTTCTGCTTGCTTTCCAATTGTTCTTTTGAGATCATCTGGCAAATTAATATCTTTGAGCTCTACAGAAAGCACATCTACTCCCCAAGCATCAGATTTTTCATCTACTATTTCCTTAATTTTAGAAGCTGCCTCCTCTCTTTTGGCAAGTAACTCATCAAGTTCAAACTGACCAACAATGTTTCTCATTGTCGTAAGTGCAAATTGAGTCATTGCATAGTCTAAATTTCTTACATTAAGAACTGCTCTCTCTACCTGATCTTCTTTGATTCTATAATAAATCACAGCATTAACGGTACACGAGATATTATCCTTTGTCATCGCCTCTTGAGAAGGAACATCTACTGCCTTTTCTCTAACGTCTACGTTCATTGTCGTTTGAATAAAAGGAATAATCAGGTTTAAACCTGGTTTTAAAGTTCCTGTAAATCTTCCAAGAGTAAGCACCACTTTCCTCTCATACTGATTTACTACTCTTACCATTGTAAGAAAAAGCACTACAATGATAAATACTACAATCCATCCCATATTTTATATTTTAAAAAAATAAAAACAATACTTACTCTTTCAACGATGTTTTTACGGAGATAAAATCTCCCTTTTTATGCTTGCTATTAGCGATAAGTTTTTCTGGTTCAGCAAAAGATTCTTGATCTGCAAAGACTTCAATTTTTCTTTCTTCATCAAGCTCTTCTCCATCAGAAACATTAATCTCATTGAGTTGACCAAGAAAATCAACAATACTCTGAAGTCATTTTTGAAATTTTTCCTGTTCATCAACGGTTAAATTTAGTTTGGAAAGTTTTGCAAGGTGTGTCAATTCTTTATCAGTAAGTTTCATTTCATTTGATAAAAGTAAATCCTAGTTTCAAATTATAGATTACTCAGTAAAAAGCAAGTAAAAAAACAATTTCTAAGCAAAAATTATTGGAAATAATATAAGTTTCATTTATTTTCTAAATAAACATACCGTAATCAATTTTTATACTTATTTTATATCTACAAAAGTAGAAATCTTATATAGTTTCTGAACTGATCTTTTTTTATTAAGCTTCTGATTAAAAATCCAGTTAAAGTCTATTTTTTCTTTCTTCTAAAAATCTCTTGCATTTTTTTAAAAAAAGAGTATAATCCTCATACCATAACCATAGGTTATGGTATATTTATATTTTAAAGACTACATCAATGACAGAAAGAACAAATTGTTCATGTAACTACGGGAATAACTGCTCTTGCGGATCTAGCTGCACATGTACACACTGTGAAACAGAAAATTCTCAAACTTGCTCTTGCAATAAGTAGCAGTAACTATAGACTCTCTTTAAACTCTTAAAGAGAGTCTTTTAGTATCTTTATGTAAAAAATGCTCCACAGCGATCCAACGACTCATCATACACTCGTTCTTAACCTTAAAAAAATCCAAGGAATGATCAGAAAAATAGATACGCTCATCAAAGAAAGTACTTATTGTTGAGATATCGTCCAGCAAATTAACGCAACTATTGGACTTTTAAAAAAAATGAATACTACTCTACTTAAGTCCCATCTGATGACCTGTTGAAAAGATAAACTATCCTCTCCAGAAAAGGCAGAGTCTTTTGTTCAGGAATTTTTAAGATTGACTGATTTAAATAAAAAGTAATAAAAAAAAAACTTAATCCTGAAAATAGAATCAGATCTCTCTGTTATTTTCTTTAAATAAAAAGCTCAATAAGTAATACTTATTGAGTTTTTGTCTCGCATTTCAGCTTTTCTAAACAATATATTGAGGGGATAATTCCCCTCAATCTACAAAAGTAGAAATCTTATATAGTTTCTAAACTTTCAAGAAGAAGCCGAGGAAAAGAAAAATTCTCCCTACACTACTCCTAACTTTTTTAATACCTCCTCATATTTTCAGAAGTCCTCCGGATATTGCTTCTGCAAAAAGGCTTTTAAGAGTTCTTTCCATCAGCCAAATGTTTGTAAGGCGTCGCCATCAGGTTTTTCTAGCTGAGAAAGCAAATCATCCACCTTTTCGGAAGTTTTTTTGAGTCTAAAGTCAAAAAGCTGAGTCCTCAATTCAGGAGCAAGTGCTTCATCAATTTTTTTATAGTCCAAATGCTCGACCTTGAGGGTAAGGACAGTTTTTTTTGGATCTAAAGAAGGGAAATCACAATGAAGCAACGAAAAAGAGGAAGAAGTCAGATTTTTTTCAGTTTGGGACTGAATCTGGAGGTAGAGAGATTGAAGATCAGAGGCTTGGAGGGTGGAAGTAAGTTTGCTCTCCAGATAATTGATAATTTGGGTTCAGAAAAACGAAAACTTCCCCTGCGAATAGCTAAAAAACCCCTTAATCTGATTGGATTCTAGAGAAGAGGTCGCCCAAGCACTCCCTGCACAGAGATAATTTTTGTAGCTAAAAGGAGCGTGCAAATGCCCTGAAATCAACTTCAAATCCGGAAGATTTAACAGTTGTTCGGATAGTGCAATATCTTTGAAGGCAAAGGCAGAGCGATAACCAGGAAATTTCTCTTTGTTGAGATAGTAATGATGAATGATGGTCAGTTTTTTTTCCTGTTGGAAAAAGCCATTGATGAGCTGATTGAGTTTCCCAGAGAACTGTTCGTTTTTGTCTTTGGATTTTAAGAGTTCTTCGGTGAGGAGCGTCTTTCAGAGTGGAAAAGCTGAATATTCCTCTTCGTGCAGATCCAAACAGAACGGGAGAAACAAAATTTTCTCGCCCTCAAGCTCGGTAATCCAAGGTTTCGTGATGAAATTGAGCTTTCCTCAGCTTTGCTGGTGCTGAAGGAGATCAAACACCTGCTTCCCCTCTTCATACACGAAAGAGTTTCCAAGCCAATCGTGGTTTCCTGCGAGAATATAGAGATTTTTGCCCTGCGAATAAAATTCTAGGAAAAGCTCAAAGAGTGCAAGCAAAGCTCCTCTATCATAGCTGAAATGATAAACAAAATCCCCAAGAAAAATCAGATTTTTTTCTTCTGGCTGTGAGGCGACAAAGGCTTTAATCTGCTCAAGTAATTCCGTCTTAATTTTTGAAGTAATGTGAATATCTCAAATAAGGAGCATTTTGACTAGAAGGAAGAAAAGGTAAAAATCTAAATGGTTTTCAACGATTCTTGTTGTAAAGAATTAGGGGCTTTTTTCAAATTAAAACAGAGCAGAGATTATTTTGAAAGATTACGACTACTTCATACAGAAAGGTTTAGAAGCAGAACTAGAAGGATAGGAAAATCAGTTTTTTTAAACATATAAGCTCCCCAAAAAATCTGACTTTTTAATCAGAAATACTTGACTTATTTATTATTTTTATATATAATACATCTGGTTTTATTTTATTAGTACTTAAAATCATGGGAATAAATCATAAATTAACAACTTTAGGTATAGCTGCTGGACTTTTACTTTCTTCTGGATCAGCCACTCCTATTGCTACTCAACAACAAAAAGACAAGAAAAAGTTACTTGAAGCAATTACAGACGATCCAGCTAGAGATAATTCAAAAATAATTACTTTTTCTGAGGCAAAAAATCCCCAGCTCACTGAAGCTGAAGCGAAACAACTCATAGAAGAGGAACTCGTTAGAAATGAGCAATTCAGAGATGAAGTAGAGAATTTACAAAAAAAATACGGGAAAGCATCAATTTCCAAGGAATTACTAGATTTAATTATTACAATTAGTAGAAATCCAGAACACTTCGGAAGTTTTGATGACGAGGGAAACTATAATTCTGATGAAGAGAAAGTTATGCAAGCCTTAAAATATGGATGAATATCAGAAGAAGAATCACAAAAATATAAATTAGGAATGACTGCCCTTCTATGATCAATCTGCTTGATCATATGAGGAATTATGATCAGAAATAAACAAAAAGAACGTAGTGAGAAAAAAAAGAATATCAAAAATCAGAAATAATTTTTCGTACATCACTGTTCTTCATATTTTTTCTCGTAATAAAGGCATTTCTCATAAAATATAAAGAATTTGGAACGAAATGACTTGAACTCTTTTTTTCATTCCTCTTGAATTTTAATACATTATTCCTTATAATATATATGTACTTATAATATACAAGTAGTTACTGTAAGTAAGAGTGCTTACTTATAGCTTCTAAGGGTTTGGATCGAGATGATTCGAACTCTTTTTTTATTCCTCTCGAATTTTTCACCTTCTGTATAACCCTTTTACCATAAAAATACAATATCAAAAATTCTACTATTAAACTTACCGTTGAGATAACTGTAGGTTTTTTGTAATTTCTCTTGATTTCTAGAAGAATTTTTATATAGTTAATTTAACATTAAATAACAACTTTTTCATTTTGGAGAGGGTTTCCCCTTTTCTTCTAAGGGTTTGGATCGAGATGATTCGAACTCTTTTTTTATTCCTCTTAACTCCCAGAACGTAGACTTTGTCATTGAGAAAACTATAGAAGAGAATTTTTTCTCTTAAAAAAATCCCTCATCAAGAAGGATTTTCTAAGTATTATTTATCCATTACCAAGGCAAGTGTTCATGGAAGGGCTTGCTTGATCTCTACGAAAGAGCCCCAAATCTTTTTGATCTTGATCGGGAGTTGCACGACAGTTGTTCCACTGAGAATAGGGATGGTCCCCTCATTTTCATTCAGGATTTTTACTTTTTCTAGAGGAAGGAGAGTATTCTCTGAGACCTTGATCGGAAAGATTACCTTTGCGACATCTCCTAGGAGAGGAACTTCTTTTTCGAGGAGAATGGTTGCTTTGAAAAGATTAGTCCTATCTGTAACGGTACTCATCGCATCAATCAATCAGGTCATCATCTGATCCTGATATACAATCTGGACTGGCAAGCTTTCTTGGATGTATTGATATTCCTCTGCTGTCACATAGACCTCGATCTGTTGTTTCTTGGTTCCTGAAACCTTGAAGACTGGAGTTCCGACTCAAAGCTCCTGCCCCTCACTGATCAAGATACCTCCTATCACTCCAGAAACAGGAGATCTGAGGGTCAGTTTATTATACTGAATCAATGCTGACTCATAAGCGATTTTCGCATCAGTAATTGCATTTCCTAGCAAATCGAGCTGAGTATCTTTGGTAGCAAGCAAAGTTTCGTAGTTTACCTTTGCATTTTTGAGTGCCGTTTCTGCAGTAAAGAGGGAATTTTGAGTCGTATTGAGGGTATTTTCGTAGTTTAGCCCAGCTTTTTCCTTTTCCATCGTAGAAGAACCGTTTAACTGTGCCTCCACCTGATTAGAATAAGCAATAAAAGCTGATCTTGCCTGCTGGGTAGCAGGTCAGACTTGATACGTTTGGAATAGTTGGAGCTGTTTATTGATCTCCGCTGCCCCCAAAGAACCTTCTGAACTGATACTATTTTTCATCACTTCTTGCATGAGTTTTGCGAAAGCGATCGTTGTGACATATCAGCGATCAAGGCTTTGCGTAGCCGTCGTAAGGAGCTCTACACTATTTGGGATATCTGCGAGTGCATTGATCTGATCTCTCAGGTTATATAGCTCTCTCAACGCTTTCGTCGCTTCGATCTTCTGTTTGAGATCTTTTGCTCCTACATAGGTATCTTTTCCTTCGAGCCTATCTTCGTAATAATCGCTTACCCCGAGCAAGGCATCTCCTGCATCAACGACCGTATTCATAAAATTCACAAGTGCGATCTTCTGAGAAAGAAAATTCTTCTTCAAAGCTTCAAACTGACTCTCTGCTCCTGAAAGTCCAAGTCCTGCTTGTTTTACTGCGGTCTCTGAAGTTTTTTGTGCAAATTGAAAGGCTTGCTGAGCTTGCTTGTAGGCATTTTCTGACTGCTGAATCTGCTGATTGAGTGTCGTTTCTGTCTGTGTCTTGGTTAGAATTGCTCTATCAAGTCCGTTTTTTGCTCTTTCTGCCTGTAATTTATAGCTTGCTATCGTATCTGAAAGCTGGACAATCGGCTGTCCTCCCTTAACGGTATCGCCCTCTTTTACAAGGATGCGAGCAACTTTCCCATTCGCCTGAGAAGTTACCTGAATATCCTGAGAAGATACAATAGTTCCCGGCTTTTCCAAGGTTAACTGACGAGAAAATTCAGCTAAAGTTTTTACTTTCGGAGTCAAGGAGATTTTTTTAGAATCCTCCTGAGAGAATTGCTTTCCTGAAAAATAAAAAAGAATAAAAAATAAAATGAACACAAGCAACCCCCCCCCTCATCGAAGGAATCAGAGTTTGAGGTTTTTTTGATCAATTTGCATCTTCTCTGTATGAATAAAGTTAATTTTTTTTTGCCATTTTTGTTTTTTGAATTTTAATTTCTAGACGCTGAATTTCTGATTTAAGCGTTTCCAACTCGCCCTCTTTTTCACTAATTTTAACAGGATCAGTAAGAGGATTGAGAGACAAGGCCATGAGGTTTGTCCTCAAATACTCCAAACTTTCTGTTTTTGATTTCAAATCTCTCTCCAGTTGAACTAAGATATCGTCCTCTTTAGTGATAAAAAAAGCCTTAACCCCTATTTTCATATCTAAGATATTAAAAGACTCAAAACCTGAAGGAAGAATTTCATTTGCTGTACAATAAGTAATCTTCTCTATTTTAAAAAGCTGTTTTAAAGAACTTTCGTAAGATGCCAATAGATGCAAAATATCTGAATTTGCTTGAATAACAAGCTCGATCGGAAGATGTTTTTTTATATGAAGATCTGCTTTTTTAGCCACAATACCTTTAAAAATATCAAAAAGCAAATGAATTTTATAGTCCTTTGTCCCTTCGATTTTGGCATTTAGGAGATCCGAAAAATTCTTCCCTTCTCCATTTCTTTCAACTAGAAGCATAAATTCCGGTATAAGAGGCTTAAAAAAACAAAGGGCCCTATAGAAAACTTGTCCTGCAACCACCCAAGCTTCAGGAAATTTTTCCTCTTTGATCAGTGCAAGATACCAAGAAAACTGTTCTCTAGTAAAACGTTGAACCGTTTCAATTTTCTGAACAAAAGATAAAGTATTTGGAACTTCATCAGCAAAACTTTGCTCTAACTCATTCCACTGGGAATATATCCAGAATTCCTTTCCTCAAATCTGCAATTGTTCTGGAATTTTTTGATCAAAAATTCCTTGTTCATAGAGAATTTTAAAGAGATTCCAAAGATGTTTGAGGTAATCAAAATTCTCATCTAGGAAACGTTCCTCACACTTTTGATTTCTAGCTAACAGTAATCTGATCGTTTCCCAGCCATAAACTTCTTTGAGCTTAAGAACTTTTTCTGGAAGTGGATGGTTTTTGAAGAACCCTTCTTTAGCTTCTAAAAAAGAAAAATTCTGAGCTTTCCCTGTAATAAAAATTAGCAATACTAAGTCCTTTAAAAATTGGATTCAGAATTCAGAATTATGCAGAACAAAATGATTTTTATCCTCAGAAAGAAGGGTAAGTATCTGTAAAAAATTATCACCACATGCAAGAATCCAAAGCTGGTCTTTTCACCATAGTTGCTCTGGAAGAAAAGTAATCATATTTTCCTTAACCTCTATCCAAGAAAGTCTTTCTAACTCTCAAAGTAAATTATCCCAAAGCTTCTCTATACTAACCTCTACTTTAAAAGACTTTTGAGTAACTAAAAGCTCTTCTAGAGAAAAAGAGCTTTGCTCTGCAAGACTTTCCCGTTCCTCCTTCGGCATAAGGAAAAGCAAATCTATTAATTCATCTCTAGTAAAATTCAAAGAAATATTCCCTTTTTTAAGCTGATCTAAAAGAAAAACCGAAAAAGGTGAAGGAAGTTTATCTTGATAGTCTGAAAGCGAAAAAAGTCTTAAATACTGAAAGGTATCTGACAAAAAACTTATTTTCTGTGCATAAAAATTATTGCTCTCCACAAGGATTCTAAAGGTATCTTCTTCTGTAAAAAAGGATTGAAACTGGGGAAACGTCTCTAACAACCAACTTAAGAAATCTGTCTTTCGTTCAGAAAAATCTAAAACTATGGTAGAAATAACTTTTCTGATCAAGCGTTGACCTGTTTCTTTGGAATAAGGAATCTGCTTTATTATTTCCTGTTGATTGGCTAAATTTCAAATTGTAGCAAGCGTCTCTACAATATTTTCAGTAAATTCAAAAACTGATTTCCCAGTGAAATTAGCGACCTTTTCACTAAAGTGTCCCTGATCATCAATATAAGATTCATCAGTTGGAAGTTGATACTCCTTCACTCTTTCCAAAGCTTGAGAAGAAAAAAGAGGATTTAATCTCTGAATTCCATTATCTTTTATGGTATCAATATTTTTCTCCCCAAAAATAGGAATTGACTTATTGATCACTGGGATAATAATTTTTTTCCCAATATGTTTTTTATATCTTTTATCATTTTCATGAACGACAACTCCTACATCGGAAAAAAGCAAAAGAGGATCCTCTACAACTAAAGGGAAAACATCATTTTTCGTTTCTACAAAACATTTAATCTCAAGTTGTATAGCCTTTTCCTCTTTTCGCTCAATATCATCTGGATAGACAATTGTCTGCGTAGAAACATCTCGTCGAACAAGTTCTTGAGTCTGTTTCCAAAGATTTTTTTCTTTAAATAAGGTAAGTAAAGTCTGAAACTTTGGATCAGTCAATTTACTATCAGAAATCGTCAATTTTTCCTGAAAAAAAATTTGTTGTAAGAGTGGAAGCCCTTTTTTGAACAATTTTTGCTCATGAGTCGCTAATCTTTGCATTTTAGCTGGTAGAGGAAGATACTGTTTCCCAGCGAGAATTTTAGTATATCCTCTACTATATCCTCCTGTAATAATGAGAGGCTCTCTGATGGGGAATTCCTTTTTCGAATACCAAGATTGATCAAGATACTGTGAAAAATAATCACTCATACTCTCCCCATCTATTTTTTGATACTTTGGAAAAAAAATAGGGAAAAAGGTATCCGATTTTTTTTCTTGTTGCATTTTTACTTTTGGTTGTGGTTGATATTTTTTATTCAGTTTCATTCAAACAAACTAGCAGCATAAAAAAATAGAAAGTATTTCCTGAAAAATATTAAAGATAAGAAAATTACACACGATAAATATAAAGTTTATACATCAGATAGAGCAAAAAAGTTGCTGCTAAAATAACCAACATATCTTCTAGAGGACCAACTTTTACTTTTTCAGCTTCAGTAAGAACTAATTTATCTCCATTTTGACAAACAGCCTCAACAGAATAATACGCATAAACATCCTCCTTGGAAGTTTTATCAAAAGGATATTCAAATCTCGGAATCTCTGTCTCTCCCACAAACTTTCTATCACTTCCATCTGCAAATTCTGATCTATATACAAGATACTTTTCAACATTTTTTACCTTATCCCAAACAAGATAATATTTATTTCCAATTTTTTTAGTAGAAACCTGGATATTTTTTACAAAACATAAAGGCTGATCTAAGATTGCTGTACCATGGGGCTCATCTGTCGTTAAAAGTCCACCTGTTAGTGCCATATCCAAGGATCCTGTCCCACCAAGAATTGGAAGATCAAACTGAACCACCTCTGAAGGAACCCCCTCTGGAACATGCTCAGATGTCGTAGCAAGGATTTGGAAAAAATAGGTTTTCCCATAGGAGAATCCTGAAAGACTTGCTTTAGGTTCTGTCGTAAAAACAACTCATGCAAGGTTATCCCTTGTTAATCCATATTTCACTGCATAGTCTTTTGATTCTCCTCAAAGCGTAGCCCACTCAAGATCAATCGTAGAGGCTGTTTTGGGATTCAATGAAAGCCTAACTTCTCAAATTTTAAGGGCATCTTTTACAGAAAAGCTCAGAATATTTTCATAAGATTTACGCTGAGTTGAAGCAGTAAGCTCTAGCCCAAGAACATTTTCTCCTGCTACATTAAGCATAATCTCCTTCGTAAAAAGTCAGTCTTTCTCTTTATCCAAAGGATACTCTTGTCCTCCAGAAAAAAGAAGTTTTGCTGAACTTACACGATCATCTGTAAAAATTTCAAATTTAACTTTATCTCCTAACTTTAAATTATTATTTGGAGTCATAGCAATAGATTTGAAAAGAGCATCAGAGAGAGCTTCATATACAAAAGTTCTCTTCTCTGATAAACCGACAATCTGATTGGTGATAGAAACAGACTTTAATTCTAAAACATTGGTTCATACCTTCGTAATCGGAATCGTTTCATTGAAAAGACCGTTTGCGTCTGTCATTCCTTCTTTTACCATAAGTCCATTAAGATAAACCTGCATACGAGAATTAACTAACTCTGGAGCATTCGCCATAACATTAATAACTGAATCTGTTTCTTTCCCATTTTGAAGAGGAGAAAGAAGTTCTATTTTTTTGTAATTAATAGCTCCATCAGTACGAATGGTCAAAACCGTCTCTCCAGTACTATTTTCATTAAAAAGATCCTCAACTTTTAAGGTAAAAGTTCCTGATTTTTTAAGGGACAGTCCTTTAGAATATACCTTTCTCCCCTGATTAGTAAGAGCCATACTTCCTAACCCATCATCTGGAAGAGTAGCATCATAGGCTGATAATAAACTTCCATTTTCCTCCAGGCTCATCCAAAATTTTCCATCATAATTTTTCATAACTTGTCCATTTTTGATCGCAGTAATCGTAATATCTAAGAACTGGTTTACATCTGCACTTGATGGAGAAACCTCTACCTGAAAACTATCTGGAGAATTTGCAGCAAGGGTTGACACACCTCCAAATAATAAAGAAAGCAGAGAAAAGGCCATAAAAATCTTTTTCATTATATCTATCAACTAAGGTAAAAGAGAATGTTCTCCTTCAGCATTTAAATTTCATATACTGAGAGGAATAGCGGTTTTTCCCAAAGATCAAAGTAAAGCCTCAGCAAGAACAACTTGATCCTTTTCTCATGAAAAGGGAAGCAGAAACAAACCTTCATCAAGCTTAAGAGAATTAACATTGTTTAATTGTATTTTCAAAGATCCTGTATTATTTTCAAGAAGTGTAAAATCGAAACCTGAACTTTGATCAATAGAAAAAACAACTTTTTTAGGATTGTATACCAACTCAAAAACCAGATTTTCTCATTTTTTTAGTTGCTCAGATCCGAAGAGTTCAAAAACCTGATCATCTGTTTTGTAGGCAACTCACCACTGTTTCTCCTCAATTTTTTGACGTTCAGCAATATCAAGGACACTTGCGGTTAATCCAGACAAATCCCTTGTCAGAAAAAATAATCCAAAAGCCAATATTGGAGCAAGCAACAAGATAAAAAGATTTTTAATCAGAGAAGACCTTTGCATGATATAGAAAAAAAATTAATACAGCTCTCGCTTCTGGAGAGAAGTGTATAGAAAGTTTAGCAAAAGTCAAATAAAAATTATTATTTAAAGCAAAATAAAGTTAAATTTTAATAGGAATTTGTGCTTGAATTTCTTTTTTATCCTCATTATCTTTTACCTTAAATCTGATAAGTTTTTTAGAAAGCAGATAAATACTCAATACAAATAACGCTAATCACAAGACAATAAAACTTAATTGCATACCGAGATAAGCAGTAAGCATTCCAAATCCAAGAGATCAGATAATTTCTCAAGCTCTACTTACAAATTCTTGCAACCCAGACATCAAACCTTTATCTTTTGGCTTAGCATAGCCGATAATCAGAGCCGCTGTCACTGGAGCAAGCAAAGCAATCATCAAAGAGATTCAAAAGCTCAAGATAACAATCGCCAAGAAACCATCATAACATCCAAGTAAAATATAGAGTAAAGAACTTACCAAAACAAGAAGCGTAATCAGAATTTTTTTACTATATTTGTCACCAAATCCTCATATCAAAATATTAATCAAATACGGTAACCTCATCACAGCAAAAAGAATCGCAATTTGTGGTAATGAAAGATTATTCTCTATTGCTATAATTGGAATAAAAAGAAATCAGACATAATTCATAAAACTTACAAGTCCCTGAGCCATCAATGCAACATACATTGGTCGTCCATAGGATTTTAAGGCAACAAACATCCTCTTTCGTGGTTCAAATGAGGTAATTTCTCTATAAAAATTTGCGATAACTCCTTTTTTTCACATCAGCTTTTTGATATTATGCATATCTTCATCGATTTCGTACTCCAAATTTCATGCATCTCGTTTTTTTCGCGATTTGGAGAATTTTTTCTTGATAAAATCCTGAATTTTTCCATCTTGCATCAAGGAAAGCAAAGCAAAAATCACCACAAAAAGATACATATAAGGCAATTCAATGTAGGAAACAAGAAAAGCACTCAGCAAAGCACCGATAACATAGGCCATATTGATACTAGAGAAATAAACCCCGAATACCTTACTACGGTTATGCTGATGAGATTTTTTTCCATAAAGGGTACGATAGGTCGTAAACATCGTAGAACTTGCCATTCCATTAAGTATAACAGCGAGAATAAGAAGTCCTGGAGCCGACTCCATCCCTGCAAGAAAATAAAACAAGCCCGAAATTGCATAGATAAGTTTACCCAAAAGTAAGAGATGTCTTGTATTTCCTTGATCATTCATTACTCCCACAGGAATTACGATAATTAGCTTGGTAAGAGCAAGTAAAGTTCCTATGAGGGTAAGTCATAATCCAGATCCCAAAATAGATTTTACATAAATAGAAAAAAAAGTATCGCCCCCTAATCACCAACCAATCATAAAGAGAAAGAGCGAAATGGATATCCATCTAATATTTACTGGCAAAGTAGCAATTTTTTTAAGATTCAAAAGAGAAGTTTTTTTCTTTTTGATTATTTTTTTTTGCATTAAACTAATTAGTTTTTTATAAAAAATATCCCCTAAATATACTCAGAAAAAATAAAAAAGCAAAAAAATCTGACTTTAAAATTTTGGAATTCAAATAACTAATAAAAAATTATAAATAAAAAAGTTTTCAATTGAAAAAAAAGGAACTATCTATATAAATTTATTCTAAATATCATCTATTTTTTTAAATAACGAAAAAATATGAAAAAGCTAAACATAGCACGAGCAGGGGGAGGAACTGGAGGACACGTCTTCCCCATCAAAAGCCTCATCCAGCATCTCCAAAACAATCCAGACCACAGAGATAATATTACTCAAATGTTCCGATTTGGAACAAAAAAGAGCCTAGAACAAGAAACCTGCTCTGAACTTCAAAAAACTATCAAAAATCTGACTTTTTATCCTATTTATTCTTGAAAACGAAGGAGAGAAAAGGAAATTTGAGCTCTGATAAAAAACATCAGAGATATCTTTCTCTTTTCAATTGGATTTATTCAGTCAGTTTTTTATTTTTTGCAGTTTAAGATTGATGTAGTCTTCTGTAAGGGAGGATATGTCGCATTACCCGTCGTTTTTGCAGCAAAATTTCTAGGAAAGAAAGTTATTGTTCACGAATCTGATGTGCATCCTGGATTAGTAAATCGTATTGCTGGAAAGTTTTCATCCAAGAATTTTTCTGGCTTTCCGTGAGTGCTTCCCAAAGCTCAAGTCGTAGGACAAATTCTTTCTGAAGACTTATTACCAGCAGAAAACCTTCCTCTTTCTTCAGTTAAGAAACAGACTCAAATCCTCGTAATGTGAGGCTCTCAAGGCTCAAAAAACCTCTATGAAGCTCTTGCAAAAGTACTAAAAACAAGTCCGGAGCTTACAGAAATACATTTTACTATTATCCTTGGGAAACTCAATCAAGACCTCACTCAACTTTTTTCTGATTTTCCGAACATAAAAACCTTAGCTTTTGTGAGCCAAAAGGAAATCGGTCGCCTCTATCTTCAGTCTGATATTGCGATCACGAGAGCAGGGACGACCTCGCTTGCGGAACAGGAACTCTTTGATCTAAAATTGCTGATGATTCCAATTCCACGAACCCACGACCAGTTGGACAATGCGAAACGATATGTTCAGCATAAAGGCTGAATTCTGATCCAGCAGGACGATCCAGATTTCCTGGAGCAACTCAAAAAGCATCTGCTTGCTTTGCAATTTTTCAAAAAAAGCTTATCTTCTAGGGACAGAAAAGCTGAAATCCGCAAGGCAAAGGATCAGATTTTAGAGCAAATGCTTGAGTAATACCAAGCTATCACTGTCCTTTTATATCCTCATTCTCCAAATCCAATGCATATTGTTATCGTTTGAGCGGGTGGAAGCTGAATTTCTAATATCGCTCATCTTCTCCGAGATCTTGGCTATACCAATCTCATCGCCATTGATGCTCAAGAATCGCAAATTACTCAAGCCCTTCGTGAAAGAAAAATCCCAGTTATCATTGGACATGGGAAATACCAGCCGAAAGCTGATGATATTCTCATCTATTCCGAAGCAACGAAAGAAAGCACTGAAGTCCAATCAGCTTCTCAACTCAAAAGGGAACAGCATTTTCCGATGAAGATTTGGAATTATTTTGAATTTCTCGGAGAGATCACGAAATATTTTCGCACAGTCGGTTTTGCGGGAACGAATGGGAAATCAAGCTCTACCTCTTTAGCGATTGTTACAGGAAAGAAGATGATTCCTGAGCTGGGACTTGGAATCGTAGGAGCGCTAGTTCCTGATCTAAATAACAAGAGTTACTATCTAAAGGAAGATAAAAAATCTGAATTTCGTCAGCTTTTTGATTTTATTTTCACAGGAAAAAAACTCCCGTATGAACTGATAAAAAAATACTATTTTTTCTTGGAAGCCTGCGAGTACAAGAGACACTTTCTCAATCTTGACCTAGAATATCTCCTGATTACTAATATTGAACTGGATCATACGGATTACTATCGTGATTTCTCAGACTATCAGTATGCTTTCGTGCAGATGAACCAAAAAACAAAAAATCTGACTTTCGTTTTGGATTCCTTGGAGTCTCCAGAAATTTTTTCTAAAATAAAGAAAAACCCTCTCAGACATTGGGAATTAGACCATATCCGAGGGAAACCGACCGATTACAATGCTTCACTGGTCGCTGGACTTTTTCAAGAACTCAATCCTAAACTTTCTTTGGAGCAGATTGAAAAGGAAATGAAGCCCTTCAAAGGGATTTGGAGAAGAATGGAATTTCTAACAACCCTTCCAAACTGAAAAAAACTCTTTTCAGACTATGGACATATCGCTTCTTCCATCGAGCTTGCTTATGAGACTTTGAGAAATCGCTTTCCAGATCATAAACTTCTCGCTATTTTTCAGCCTCATCAAACCCATAGAGTACTGAAAGGACGAGCAGACTTTCAAAAGGCACTTGCTCCCTTTGATCAGCGTGCAATTTTCTCTATCTATACCGCAAGAGAAAAGCTTTCTGATTTCGCTGGTGAACCGCTTTTTCAGGAGCAACATTTTCAATCTTTTTCTGAATTTTGAGCCTATTTTGCTAAAGCAATGAAAGCTGACTATCTAGACACTTTTCAGGAAGTTCAAGAGCTTTTGTCTAGCACAGATAAAGAAACGATTGTGATCGTATTTACCGCTTGAGATTTAGACTACCAGCTAAGAACCTGGCTTCATATTTCTTAAAACATAAGGGTAAACTGCAGAAAAAAAGAAAAAATTTTCAAAAAATCCGCTTAATGAACCTGATCGAAAAATCTTCTTTTTTGTCACAAAATCCAAGTTCATTCGTATCAACAAGTGAATCAGAGAAGAAATTCTGACTTCTTTGTTCTTGTCTATTTCTTATGACCGATTAAAACGATGAACTTACATAGCTACTTTACTCAGCAAAGTGAACAGAAACTTTCAGATGAAAGAAAGTTTTTGCTCTATCAACGCATTTGTGAAGAAAGAAGCGTAGCTTCTCATTCTCTCAAAAGATCAACGATTCTAACAAAAAAGAACGTCTATTCTTTTCTTGCATTTGCTTTATTTTTTGCATTTTTTGGAAACTTTTTCTGGGAGAATGCAGAAATCTCTGAATATAGAGCTTTTTTTACCCAGAAAGTACTTCCTGGTTTTGGTGCCGTAAATGCTGCTCAGGTAGGAGAGATTCTTGAATTTAATGGAGAATATATTATTGAAAAAGAGGGAAAACAGTTTAAAAATTCAGTCATTTTTGATGGTGATATTATCACTCTCAAAAACAACGCAAAGATTATCTTTAACATTAATGAACATATTAAAGCAGAGGTACAAGGTCCTGCAAAATTCATAATTACCAAACTGTCTGAAGGAAATTATCGCCTTTCCTTAATAGATGGGAATTATCTCAAACTTGATGGAGAAAAAAACAATGATGCTCTAGAAATCGAAACTCATGAAATAGTGATCTCCTCTACTAAAAATAAAGTACTTGCTCTTGAACTTTCTCAGAATAACAAAAAACCTCAACTCAAGAATGCTGGAGCTCCCCTTCTTGTAAAAAGCAAAAAAACAAAAGCTAAGGAAGAGTCAATTACCTTAGAAACTGCAAAACTTCTAACAATTCAGGATAACGATATTACTGAAATTCGCGATCTAGAACACTTTGAGAAAGTTCTTGTTAATAGGAAGAATCTGACCCATACAACAAAAATAACTCCCGAAACACCTGAAAAAACCCTCTCATTAGAGCATATTACGAAAGAATTAGAGATTCTTTCAGAAGAGAAAGATTTGGGAAAGGAAAAAGAAGATAAAATTCTTTCTGGAGTCCAAAAAGCTGTAGACACTGAACTTGAATATCATTCTGATGAAAAGAAAATCCCAACTGAAACTCAACTGAGTCAGATTACAGCTGCTTTGAATAAAACCTTCCTTCTTACAGATATTCAAAATCTCTATATTGCAAAATTAGATAACAACACTGAAGCTATTCAGAATGCATACAGAGCAATAACATGGAGAATAAAATCAATCTGAGATAGCTATAATATAGAAATAAAAGTTGACACCAATCCTGATATCCTTATTGCTGAAATTCAGAAACTTAAGAAAGGATTAGAAGCATATCATATTCCTCCTTCAAAAAACCAGCAAATAGAGGTTATAAAAAATTGGCTTGTTCATATAAAATCGTTTACTCCTGATAAACCTCGAGAAGAGTATAAGCAACATTTATCAAAAAACCTACAATTTAAATAATACAGCTTTCTAAAAATAAAACTCAATTACTTTACGCTAATTTTATGTTTTTCCTCTTTTCAAAATCAAGAAAAAAACAAAAAAGCTGACCTTTTAAACAAAGTCAGCTTTTTTCTATTTAAATTTTCAATTATTCGTCCTTCAAGGCAGCATGTGCCGCAGCGAGTCTTGCAATAGGCACTCTATATGGACTACAACTTACATAAGTTAATCCCGTTCTATGACAGAATTCAATAGAAGCTGGATCTCATCCATGTTCTCCACAAATTCCAAGCTTAATATTTGGTCTTGTTGCCTTACCTTTTTCTACAGCAATCTTCACAAGTTCTCCCACTCCTTCTTGATCAAGAGTCTGGAAAGGATCTTTTTCAAAGATATTCTTGTTTACATAGTCTTTGATGAATTTTCCTGCATCATCTCTAGAAAATCCGAGTCCCATTTGCGTAAGATCATTTGTTCCAAAAGAGAAGAATTCTGCGGTTTCTGCGACTTTATCAGCAGTCACTGCTCCTCTTGGCACTTCAATCATCGTTCCAAGCTTATATTCTACCTCTACACCGTATTTTTCCATCGTTGCTTTCGCTACCTTTCTCACGATGTCAGCATTAAAGTCTAATTCTGATTTGAATCCTACGAGTGGGATCATGATTTCAGGTCTTGCATCTATTCCTTCTTTTTTGAGTTCACAAGCTGCAGAGATCACCGCTTCAGTTTGCATTTCTGCGATTTCAGGGAAGGTGATTGCCAATCTACATCCTCTATGTCCGAGCATTGGATTGAATTCGTGCAGTGATACAATTTTTGCATGTAAGGTTTCTATACTTACTCCAAGTTCTTGAGCGAGTTCTTGGATTTGAGCTTCTTCTTGAGGAAGAAATTCATGCAAAGGAGGATCCAAAAATCTGATTGTTACTGGCATTCCTTCTAGAGTTTTCATCAGTTCATAGAAGTCTGATTTTTGATAAGGAAGGATTTTTGCAAGTGCCTTTTTTCTTCCTTCAAGCTCTTCTGCAAGGATCATCTCTCTTACCGCCTTGATTCTCTCCTCTGCGAAGAACATATGTTCAGTTCTACAAAGTCCGATTCCTTCTGCTCCAAATTTCTTAGCTGTAATAGCATCACGAGGAGTGTCAGCATTCGTTCTAATTCAGAGTTTTCTATATTTGTCTGCAAGTTGCATCAACTTTTCAAAATCTCCACTAAGCTCTGGATCTACAACATTTAAAGCTCCATTGAAAACTTCTCCAGTACTTCCGTCAAGAGAAATCTCATCTCCTTCATGAAGAGTTTTCCCGTTTACAGAAACAGTTTTAACTTCTTCATTAATTACAAGTTCTCCTGCTCCAGAAACACAGCATTTTCCCATTCCTCTTGCAACTACTGCAGCATGAGAAGTCATACCACCTCTTGCAGTAAGAATTCCCTCTGAAGCAATCATTCCTTGGATATCTTCTGGTGAAGTCTCTAGTCTTACGAGGACTACTTTCTTTCCATTCTCTTTCCAATCATGTGCATCAGCAGCAGAGAAAACAATCTGTCCTACTGCTGCACCTGGAGAAGCAGGTAACCCTTTTGTCAAAAGTTCAGCATTCTTTTTTGCGTTCACATCAAGCTGTGGATGAAGCAAGCTATCAAGCTGCTCTGGCTGTACTCTAAGTACTGCTGTCTTTTCATCGATAAGTCCTTCTGAAAGCATATCCATTGCGATTTTTACAGCAGCTGCAGCAGTTCTTTTTCCACTTCTTGTCTGAAGAATATAAAGTTTTCCTTCTTGGATAGTAAACTCCATATCTTGCATATCTTTATAATGTTTTTCAAGCAAGTGATAAATATCACAAAGCTCTTTGTAACATTCAGGCATCACCTTGTCAAGCTCTTCAATATGAGCTGGAGTTCTAATTCCTGCTACTACATCTTCTCCCTGAGCATTCATCAAGAACTCTCCGTAAAATTTATTTTCTCCTGTTGATGGATTTCTTGTAAAGCAGACTCCAGTTCCTGAAGTTTCTCCCATATTTCCAAAGACCATAGACTGCACATTTACCGCAGTTCCAAGAAGTCCTCTAATATCGTTGATCCTTCTATAAATAATCGCTCTTTCATTATTCCATGAATTGAAAACCGCATCAATAGCCATTTTAAGCTGTTCTCTTGGATTGTTTGGAAATAGTTTTCCAGTATCTCTCTGCACCACTTCTTTGTAGAGTCTTACAACTTCTTTGAGATCATCGGTATCAAGTTCAGTATCTAATTTGATACCTTTTTTGTCTTTTACTGATTGTAAGGCTTTTTCAAAGTCATGATGAGGCACTTCCATTACCACATCTCCGAACATCTGAATAAATCTTCTATAAGAATCCCAAGCGAATCTTTCATTTCCTGTCTTGGTAGCAAGTCCTACTACAGATTCATCGTTAAGTCCAAGATTCAAAACCGTATCCATCATTCCTGGAAGTGAAGCTGCTGCTCCAGACCTTACAGAAACAAGCAAAGGATCATTTGCATCTCCAAGCTTTTTTCCCATCTTTGCCTCAAGAGCTTGAAGCTGTTCTTCTACCTGCTGATCCACTTCTGCTGGGTAGCTCTTGTTATTTTTGTAATAGATATCACAAGTTTCGGTTGTGATCGTAAATCCTGATGGAATAGGCAATCCCAAGCTCACCATTTCAGCGAGATTAGCACCTTTTCCTCCGAGGATGTCTTTTCCTACCCCTTTCCCTTCTGCGAAAGAGTAGACATACTTTTTTGTTTCTGACATCATCTCTCATAATAGTAAATAAAGCCTTTCAACTATACGATTCTCATTTAAATTTTCAAGTTGTTTTATTTTCTGGAAAAGATAAAATACATTCATTATATTAAAAATCAAATTTTTATCTTCACCAAATCAACTATCGTGACTTCCCTTAAAATACAACAACTCCAATCTACAATCCTCAAACGATATGAAAATAATGGAAGAAAACTGCCATGGAGGAAAACTCAAGATCCTTATGCTATCCATATTTCTGAAGTAATGAGCCAACAAACACAGGTTGATCGCGTAATTCCTTATCGAGAAAAATGGGTACAAGAGATTCCAGACTATAAAACTCTTGCCCAATTACCGAAACTTGAACTTCTCAGCCATCGATCAGGTTTGGGATTTAATAGTAGAGCTTTAAGACTCCAAAACTGTGCTCAAGAAGTCGTAGAACAGCATAAAGGACAGCTTCCAAAAGATAGAGCTCAACTTTTAGAATTACCCTGAATTTGACCCTATACTGCAAGTGCGATCTGTGCTTTTGCCTGGAATCTACCAGAACCTGTGATTGATACCAATATCAGAAGAGTTCTGATCTTTTTACTCAAATTAGATGAGTGAATTTCTCTTCAAGAGCTAGAAAAAGAGGCAAAAAAGCTGATCCCTGAGTGAAGAAGTAGGGATCGACATAATGCTTTGATGGACTATGGAGCAACTTATCTCACTGCAAGAAAAACAAAAATAAAATCTCTCTGAAAACAAAGTAAGTTTGAAGGTTCCGATAGAGAGGTAAGAGGCTGGATATTAAAACAATTAACAAAAAAGAAGTGAAAACTTGCCATAGCTTTGATTAAGCAAGAATTTCCTCATAAAGAAGTTGAAAAAATCATACATGATATGCAAAATGAACAACTCATCAAATGGGAAGAAAAACATGTTTGGATAGAATAAATCCTTTATTAGATTGTTTTCATTCATAAAGGTAGATCCCACGATTATTCTAAACAAAGCAGAATGAGATAGAAGTCAAATAAAGCAAAAAAGTCTGATTTCTATATAGGAATTCAGACTTTTCTCTATTATTTTCTAATTCTAAACTCTACACTGGAAAACTATACTGCAAATCTGTAGAATTTTGTTACTTCAAATCCAGCAGGCAAGATTTCCTTTACCTTTTTCGCACCATCTCTGATATATTCTTGCTCAAGAAGAACTACATCAGCGAAGGCTTTATCAATTTTTCCTTTCACGATATTTGGAATCATTGCTTCTGGTTTTCCAGCTGCTTTAAGCTCTTCAGTAAACTGAGCTTCAAGTTTAGCTTTCTCATCAGCTGGAACCTCATCAAAATTGAGATATTCAGGGCTCAAAGCTGCTACTTGCAAAGCCAATTCTTTCGCAGTTGCTTCATCTCCGCTATACATTACCAAAGAAACCACCTTATTTCCTGGATGTGCATAGGCATAAGCATTTCCAGCAGTGATGAAAAGTTCTCCGATTTTCAAATTTTCACCGATAGAACCAACGGCTTCAGCAACCATAGTATTAAGTTTTTCAGCTATACCTCCCTCAAGGTCTTCTAACGATCTAATTTCTCCTGAAACACTTTCAAGTTCAGCAAAAATTTTATCAAAAAGCTGAAGGAAAGTCTCATTTTTCGCTACGAAATCAGTTTCGCAAAGGAGCTTAAGCACGATTGTTTTTCCGTTTGCTTGATGCGTCTTGATGAGTCCTTCGTTGGTTTCTCTATCAGCTTTTTTTCCTGCTTTTGCAATTCCTTTTTGCTTCAAGATTTCCTGAGCTTTATCAAGATCACCTCCTGCCTCTGCAAGAGCATTTTTACAATCTCCAAGTGGAGCAAAAGTCGCTTCTCTAAGCTTTTTTACCAAGTTAATATCAATTTGCATTGTCTTCTAAAAACAAAATAAAATAGTAAATACCAAGTTAAACTATATGAAAACTACATAAAAAATCAAGAAGAACTCACAAAGACAAACAAGGGAAAGCTTAATAACAGAAGGAAAAACTAGACCATCAGCATTCTTTCCTCACTTATTAAAATTTCGACTGATATGATTGAATATGTGCTGGTAAATGTTCTATTTCGTCGTCAGTTGCCCTTTTATTCCAATGCTTTTTTCCACATTTTGAACAAGAAAAAAGAATTCTGATTTCTCCATTTTTCATCTCATAAGCGGTCGGATACATTGCCCCCTGACAGGTAGAACTCCTATCGCCAGGTATCTCACCATCTACATGCCTTGATGCAAAACAAAAAGGACAGTGATTACGGCAAGTGCGATCAGCTTTTGGAACTTCCTTTCCACAGTTAAGGCAAGTAAAAGTTTCGTTAATGGTTTTCATCAAACTATTCAGCAAAGAGAGATAAATTGCAATGTTTCATATAATACTCATTTTTATTCCTCTTATCAAGCAGAATTAAATCATACTTGAATTTGCAAAAAAAAGAAAATCGAGTATTATTGAGCAACTATTTAAAAATAGTCAGAAAGACTATGAGAACTCTAGAAAGAACAGAAATGGAGAGCAAAAGAAATTTGCCTTTCAAAAATGGGAGAAGGAGGAGATCTTCTCATAACAAGCATTGATGATCTTAAACAAGTATATGAAGAAGAAGTCTGGATTAAAAATTAAAAAACTCTTTAAATCAAAAAAGTTTCCTTTTTCAGAGATAATTCCCATGGGGTAGCTGGGGATCGAACCCAGGACCACCAGCTTAAAAGGCTGTTGCTCTACCGACTGAGCTACTACCCCACACTGAGAAATATCCACTAAGGAAACTTTTTATCACGAGAGAACTATAGTCATTTCTCTCTTATTTTCAAGCAAATATATAAGAAAATTCCTACATAAATCCTTTAAACTTTTTATAAAGTCTAGAGTTAATCTTTACCTTAATCTGACTTCCATCATCAAGTTTAATCCATTTATTGATCAGATTTACTTTGAACTGTCTCTTTCCTGCTCTCATAGAGTGAGACCTTGTCTGTCCAGATTGAGATTTTCTCCCTGTAAAATAACATATTCTAGCCATGATAATAACAATGCAATAAGATAAAAGTAAAGTCTACTATGCAGCACTTGGAGTTGCCTCTGCTGAAGCAACATCAGATGAAGATTCTTCTTCATCAGCAAGTTCAACCACAGTAACGATTGGCTGTTCTCCATCATCCAAGATAGTAACCTTATTAGAAACTTTCAAATCCTTCACAAAGATCACATCATTTACAGATTCAACACTTGCCAAATCTACTTCAATATTATGAGGAAGATCCTGAGGGAAAGCTTCTACTTCTACAACATCTTTTACCAACTGAACTTTTCCTTCATTCAGTTTTTCTACTTTTGATTCTCCAATAAGTACTACTGGTACTGAAGCAGACACCTTTTCATTAGCATTTACTGCCAAGAAATCAACCGTAAGTACTTCATCAGATACTGGATCTAACTGCATATCCTGTAAAAGCACAAGTTGATCAATTGCTCCTATAAGTTCAATAGGAGTGGAGAATCCAGCTTCTCTATATACTCTAATAAAGTCATTTTTTACACAACTCAAAAGCACAGGATTTTCTAAGCTCTTTCCATATACAATAGCAGGAAGTTGCCCCTCTTTTCTCAAGTTTTTTACTTTTTTCCCAGTTGCAGTACGAACCTGAACAGTAAGTTTCATAATAGCATACAACAAAATTTAAAAAAATTATTTCAACAAATCTGATTCTCTCTTTTCAGCAGCAATCTTACTCTTCATTCTTGCTGCCTTACCTACTTTTTCTCTGATATAGTAGAGTTTAGACTTTCTTACTTTATATTCATCCATAAGGATAACCTTCTCAAACTTAGGAAAAGAAAGAGGATAAATCTTTTCAATCATCTGTCCTGCAGCGAGTCCTCTGATCGTAAAACTTCCATCAGCTGATCCTGGTTTTCTCACCTTGATGATTAACCCCTTAAACTTCCAGATTCTCTCTGTAGAACCTTCTCCTACTCTTTCATGAAGCTCAACTTGCATTCCTGTTTTTACAGGCAAGATTTTATATCCATTCGCATCAGAAAGATACTTTATCATTTCGTGATTCATTATTTAGCATATTTCAAGAATAAAACTACTTGCTTCCTTTGCTATTCATTACTTTAGCCTTCCACTTTCTCTGTTGCTCAAGCATTCTTCTTACATCCATAATCACCACTTTTTCAACTCTTGTAAGTGCTTTATTGAGCTTTCTCTTTGCATTTGTCTTCAATCTTGCCATGAGATTATGATAATTTAGATGATAAATGAGCGAGTCCTTTTGATTCAAGAACTTCTTTAACCTTTTGCTGAGGAATTCCATATTTCTTAAGTTTCGCTTCAGCCTTTACTTTAGCATTCTTGATCCAAGCCGTCAATCCCTCTTTTTCTTCTCTCTTCAAAAGGGTAACATAACTTTCTACTGCTTTTTCGTTTTTACAACCTGTCTTTGGTCTATGTAAATTCAATGCCTTTAGAAAGTGCTTAATTTTTCTTCCGTTAGTATCTCACATTAGAAACAACAATCAAAAAATAAATTCAGATTTTTCTCTCTTTTATAGATTGAAAAACTAGTTAATATATTTAGCCATATAAGCAAATGCCTTATTAGCTTCAGCCATCTTGTGAGCTTCTTCCTTCTTCTTTACCGCAGCTCCCTGATTAGAATACGCAGCAAGGATTTCCTCTGCAAGTCTCTTGTACATAGGCTTCCCACTCTTCCCTCTTGCAGCATCAAGAATCCATTTTGTAGCAAAAAAGAATCTCTTGTCAGCTTTTACCTCTACCGGTACCTGATAAACCGCACCCCCAATTCTCTTTGACTTAATCATTGTCACAGGAGAAGCATTTTCAATAGCAGTTCTCACTACTACCGTAGGATTCATATGTCCACTTGCCTTAATATCCTTGAGGGTATCTGCATAAATTTTCTTTGCAACACTTTTCTTACCGTGTTTCATGATGAAATTAATCAATTTTTCTTCATAATCGAAAGTGTCCAAAGTTTTATTTTTAATCACTGCCATCTTAGAACTAACAAAAACAAATTAAAATTATTTACCAGCCTTAGGTCTCTTTGCTCCATAGCGAGATCTACTTTGCTTTCTATTTGCTACTGCATTCGCATCGTATTTTCCTCTCACAATATGGTACCTCACACCTGGCAAATCCTTTACTCTTCCTCCTCTTACAAGAACAACACTATGCTCCTGAAGTGAGTGAGCCTCTCCTGGAATATATGCCAATACTTCTGCACCATTAGAAAGTCTTACCTTCGCAAACTTTCTCTGAGCTGAATTTGGTTTCTTTGGTCCCATTACTGATACTTTAAGACATACTCCTCTCTTGAATGGAGCAGGCTGCGCAACCTTTTTGTTTCCCTGAAGCTTGTTTACTCCAAACTGAAGTACAGGTGCCTTTGACTTAAAGGTTTTCTTTACTCTTCCTTTTTTAATAAGTTGATTAATCGTTGGCATTTGATATTTCCAGAAATCTAAAGATAAATCGTCAATGCAATGACACAATATATATAAAACTCCTCACCAAAATCAAGAGAAAAATCAAAAAATCTGATTTCATTTGTTCGTGTCTAGCATTATTACGAAGTTTTTGGTCGAGAAAAACGAAAGGAAGCCTGATTTTTGATGATTTAAAATTAAGAAATGAGTTATGAAAAGCTTTTTCTTAGTTCCTTGTAGTATAAAAAAAGAAAAAATCTGATCCCATGAAGAGATCAGACTTTTTTTGATTGAGCATATGACTATGCCTCTGCATGATATTCTACATCCTTTGAGAAGGCAAGAATAGGGTAGAAAATAACTGGCAAAAACCAAAGTCCTAATGCAAAACCTGTTCCTTTTCCAAATTTTTCAGCGATTTTAAACTGAGCTACAATCATTAAGATTCAAAGTACAGGAGGGAAAAGCAACCACCAAGTCCAATTTGGTTTTCCTGCAAGCTTTAAAATCAAATAAATGTTGTAAAACGGAATAATCGCTCCTCGTCCTGGAAGCTTCGCTTTCTGAAAAATCCTCCACCAAGAAACGAGCATTAGCAAAGAAGTTGCTAATATTAAAATCATAAAAACACCAGACACCACTTCTAGACCAGAGCTCATAACTCCCTGCCCAGCACCTGCCATCATAGCATCTTCATACCCTAATTCCATTGGTTCCATGTTATTACGAATAAAAGGCGAATAGATTCTCCCACTTTTCAAAGTAAAATAGAGAACGATTCGCTCACAATATAGCAAAAATTTTGGACAAAGCAAGTCTTTTTCTGAAAAAGCCCCTTCTTTACTAAAAAAAAGAAAAAGCAGAGTTTTTATGCTCCACTTTTCCCTTGTATTCTAAGGTATTGCTTTTTTATAAGTAGTAAGAAGTCTAAAGACATAAAATATTCCGACTTCAAGACTTATTTTCTATAAACTGACAATGCTTTATTGAATTCTTCTGCACCTGGAGGCAAGTTTCCTCGCAAGCTTGGATTGTATTCTACAAGCACGGAAGCTCCATTGATCACAATATCTCTTTTTTCTGCTGGAGATTTCCCTCCTCCATTTCACTTAAACCAAGTATAGAGTTCAGATCTTCTATTTTTTACAACATCTGAGAGATCTCCGATAGCAACTCCCTTGATATGCAAGTTTCCATAATTACATCGCTCGCTTTTTGAAAGCTTATCAGCAGTATTTTTCAGATTTTCATGACCTGAAGATCCAAATCCCTTTCCTGCATAGAAGATTCCTTTTACCATTTGTCCTGCATGACCATAGTTCTTCAAATCTCCATTACAAGCTCCTTCGGCATCAAAGATAATCTTCCCCTTGGTCATAATCATTGCATTGGAATAGAGACTACCCTTAATCAGAATGTCAGCTCCATTCTTAGCAATTAAGGTAAACGGTTTATCCGTAGCAATTCCCATATTCTGAAGATCAATTTGCTGATCTCCCTCTACGAAGTAAATTGACTTTCCTGGAACTTTTTTGAGGTTGACTTTAACCTTTTTAGCAAGTTTTGAATACTTCGCTACAAATCTATCATAGGTCTTTCCTAAAGAAGCTGGAACCTTATAATTTGAAGCATTTACATTTTTGTCTGTATTAAATAATGGTTCTCCTCTCTTAGTTTGATAATTTTTTAACGGTGTAGAAGCAGAAACCTCTCCATACGGACTCTTTTGGACCAGATAAGGATCTGTCACAGCAAAGTTTACTTCACAAATCTCCTCTCCTTCCCACTTAAGAGTTCCAGACTTTCCTTTACCTTTTTCGTCGGTAGTACAAGTCCTATAACCAACATCCTTGAGCGAAAGTTTATATTCTCAAAGCTTTCCTCCATTTGGAGTCCAAGGCAAATCAGTTCAATCACTTAAAGAAGTATTATATCAAAACTTTTTAATAAACAACTTAGAAGATAACGGCAACAATATTGGATAATCATTCTGGTTATCTAGAGAAGCAAAGACATTCTTTACTAGTCCTTTATTCGCTAGTTCACTACCTCCAAACCATCCTTTCATATTCTGACTAATCCAATCACCTATAGCAGGATATGTAGAAGATAAAGCTGAATTCCATCCCTCTAGATTAATACACTTAGTTTTAAATGCATATACTGGGCTAGAATTATTTTTTCATGGACCATAGACTGCAAATTCACATTCCATCGATCCAAGCTCAATCTTATTAGATGCATCCTTATCTCCACAATTGTAAGCAAAATTCTTTCTAAGCCAATCTTGTTTATCTTTAACATTCTTCATACCAAGCTCAGCCTGCATATTCCAATAGAACGGAAGCACTTCTCCCTTCATAATCGAAATAGAACCATTTTGCACATTGAAACACTGTGGAGCAATCTTCTCCCCATCTTTTTCTAATCTACAATTAGCATTACAAGTATATCCTACATAATTTTTGTCGTATTCATCTGTATATTTAAAGAGTTTTCCATCTGATCCAATCGTTCCTTTCCCTCCAAGGTCACAGATTTCATTTCCATCTTTTTTACCATTTCCACAAGATGGGTTATACCAACCTCAACCTCCACTGTATCCTCCTCAACCTCAACCACCTCAACCTGAGGTCGTCTTGTACACTTCAGCAGGATCTTCATCGTGTCCTTCTTTACCTCCTGGCTTAGGATAGTAAACATGGGCAATATTTTTCTGATCTCCCTTTTTCTGAGTTTTAATGATGATCGTAAGCGCATCACCAGACATAAAATAGCCACTATTCATCTCTACTTTCCAAACGATATCTGTTGGTTGTGTTCATGATACAGTAGGAGTAATGGTATAAGATGGCTTATTGGCATTATTAGCTCAAAAAGTAATCACCCCCGTAAAGGCATTATCAGGCAAGAGCCATGAACCAGTATCAAAAGTTAGATTTCCTTCTATTCTATCTGTCACTCTAAATCCTGTCAATGGAGCTGTTGCACCAGAGATTACTAGCTTAAAATAAGCAGTTCCATTATTCATATTGAGTCTATTATCCTCTCGTGGACCTGTGATAGCAGTACTTACATATTTCTTGATCTTTAACTGAACATCTTCAAGTTTTGGCATAACATCCTCAGGATCACAATTTGGATTTGTTGGATCATCTGGATTAAAGACACAAGCAATATTGGTATATTTAGTTTTTGAGGTTTCTACGAGCTTTGACTTAAATTTCAAAAGAAAAGAATCTGATTTTTTGAATCCTTTTGGAAACTTTAATTCCCAAGTCAGTGTCGTCAATCCCTGGCTATTTACTCCAGTGGCAAAGCTTACTACTGTAGTTTCTGTTGTTTGCCCTGTAAGGAACTGGGTATTCGGGATGAAAACAAGTCCTTTTGGCAAGGTATCAACCACCTTAAGCGTATCAAACTCTCCAGTAAGATTAGAAACCTTGAGCGTAAACTCTACTGTTTCTCCGCTGAAAACCTGATTTTTATCTACTGTTTTTTCAATCTTTACCGCCCTATTTGCTGGATGATAGGTCGCATCATCATGATCAACAAGAATATTATTTACATAGATTCCAACCCAGTTTACTCTCGCATCTTGATGACCAGAAAGCACTCTTCCTGTCAAAAGAAGGTACCCATTCTGACCTGGAGCAAGATCAAATCCTGAATATTCTAGAACCTGAACCCCTCCACTCAAGTATAGTCCTTTCGTATATGGGCTTACTCCATGAATTTCACTACTTACATACTCAAGATTCAGTGGTAAGAAGTCTTTGATACTTACATTGTAGATTGTTTTTGAACCAGTATTTCCGAATGGCATTCTAAATCCAACGAGCTCTCCTACCTTGTATTTATGATTTTTATCTCCTTCAAGCTCCTTCTCAATAAAAGGAGGAACAATCGGAGTATCTGGTTCTACGATAAGAGGCACAACATCATGATCATCTTCATCAGTTGCTGGAGTACAGTCTCCACCCTTCTTTCCATCACCATCGATATAGTGATTGTCCTCTCCTACGATACAGTCATTATTTGGGTTCTGATCTGGAGTAGAATCTTTATCAGTAGTTCCATAATCTCCTGAGTTATCTTTACTAATCTCAGCTTTATTCAGAATTTTCGTTCCCTTAAAAGATTTTGAGATCCTCATTGTTAGAGAGAGGTCTAGTTTCTGCCCCGGCTGAATGGTCTGAGTAATGATTCTCGTAGCTTTATCTCCATTTTTTGTCCATTTAGCATCTTCAAGGATCAAGCCCTCTGGAATATATTCTGTCACCTCAATATTTTTGGCAGCAAGATTTCCCTGATTGTATACTGTGATGGTAAAATCTACCAAATCACCAAGCTCATATTTCTTATTGCTCTTTACTAATTTTTTGGTAAGCGCAAGATCATAAACAGGTTTATTTTCCCATTTACATTTATTATTACAAATCTTATCAGATGGCTGAATAGGAGCTTTTGGATCACATTCTTCTCCATACTGCTGCTGAACGATTCCATCTCCACATCGCAATTCTCTCGCCTGACACTCATTTGATTCAGTTTTTTTGTTTCCTACTTTACATCCCCAAGTATAGACACCCTTGGCATCTGGTCCAAGAAATGAGAAAACTTCTCCTGGTTTACAAAGTGGCATCCCTGAATTAAGCCAAGCCTGAGGGTAGTTTTTATTATAATGAATTTGACCGTTATATTGACTATTACATTTTGGATCTTCTACTGGAGCTGGCTTTTTCTTTGCACTACATTGTGCAGGAGTTGTCCCAGCTACTCCATTACAGGTCCAAGTCCAAGTATTTGTATCAGCATTGAACTTAAAATCTGCATAAGTTCCTACTGAACAAAGATGAGGACCAGCAACGAGATTATCTACGGTCTGTCCGTTATATTGACTATTACATTTTGGCTGTTCCACTGGAGTATTGATTGGCTTACATGAAGCATCACAACCCCCATTTCCCCAGCCTGTTTTATTTGGATCTTTCGGATCACATTGTTCACCATATTTTGTATCCAAAATTCCATCTCCACACCAAGCAACATAGATATTTAAACACTCATTATCTGTATATACTTTCGGAGAAAATTTCAAGTTTTTAGTTACTGTATGAATCGTATTATCTGAAGACCTCATATATTGATAGTTAACGTCTTTGTTCCCTTTTCCAATTGCAACCTTTCTCGATACCTTAAAAACAAATTGGGCAGCTATATCATTCCTATTTGGTGCATGATTAACAATATCCGTTCATGCTCCATAATTTTGACTGGCTACAACGACATCAAATTCTTCACTTGGTTTTAAATTCGACTTAAAATGGAACTCTCCACCATTCTTGAAAGACAAAACAGAGTAAGGATTATAGACATTTATAGAACTGCTTGAAAATCAGAATGCATAGTCTTTACCTGCATCTCCCTGAAAAGTATCAAAAAATCTTTGCTCTGTAGTTTTCCCCAAATAAAACTCTTTTGTAAAAGTTCATCCATTACACTGAGTTTCAATTTGAGAAACTGTTTGCATGGGCATTGTAGCTGCAAAGGTAGTTCACATTCAGAAGAGAACTCCTACAATAGCTAAAGTAAGTTGTTTTTTCATTTTACTAAATAGTAAAGTTTTAAAAATTATTTTCATTAGTTTGTGTCGCATCAGTCGCATCATTAATTGTAGAATCATCATTATTTTTTCAATCTGGAACTGTGTTTCATGGAGACTCTGAATCAGGAGTCGTTTTTCCTCTTTGTTCTTTTTCCTTTCCTCCAAAAGCAATACCAACATTAACATCCTTTTCCTCAACACTAGCTCTTGCTAGACTCTCTCCAGTATTGTAGGTCATTTTTCCTTCTGAAAGCGTAATCTGCTCAGCCTCTTCTATTTTTAGATTTCAAAGCTCAAGTCCAATAGACTGGTTTGCACACTCTGCAAGAAAATAAGCTACTGGATCTACACTAATACTAATTTTCTTTCAATTGTCAACACCAACTGATCAATTCTCCAATAAAGTTCTTAATGAATCATTTGTAAGGAATCATTTAGCATTTACGCCGTTTGTTCCTTTATTAGCAACCTTTCCTAAGCTTTCTGATATGGTCTGCATTTGGGCTGGATGGTTTTTGAGATTATCAATAATCCAGTTCTTTGCAGATTCTTTTGATGAATCAGGAAGATCAAAAGTCTGACCTAGGACATTAGTATGACCATAAGGAGTGAGCCCCATACCTCTCTCAGTACGTTCTACCCCCTTTCTATAGAAAGCAGTAAATCCAATAATATTCCTCTTGGTTTTAGACTTCGTTGATTTCAAATCTCCAGCTAGTTGTGCATAATCTACGCCCTTGACTCCTGTAAAAGCTTGTAAAGCTGACTTAAAGTTAAATTGACTATCTCTGACCTGCGTCAGCTTTTGAATCTCTTCCTTTGAATCTTTTAGCTTTGGATCAACTTCCGCCATAATAACCTTAATCTGATCGATTACCTGATGAGCAAGCTGCTGATTTTCAAAATGTTCATTCTTATCTTTTTTAGTAATTTTTAAGGCTTCATATAATAATTTTGTTTGTTCACTGTTCTCTATTTCTTTGAGCAACTCCTTTGCCGCCAGAAGATATCCTTTTTTATCCTTAGCAGCAACAATTGTATCTGCTTTTGAGTTTTGGATTACCTCTCCAGTAGTTTCTGTATTCTTCTCAACTGTAGATGGGTTAGCTGTTTCTATAATATTTTCCGCTCTCGATGCTCCAGCCACTTTTCTATAAGCTTGAGATTTTACCTTTCGGAGGTGTTTTAACTGACTTTTAAGTCCTTCAAGGGTAGTAGAAACCTTATTATTAAGGGTGTCGAGAGATTCAGAATTTGATGGAAGAGCATTAATCATTTGCAAACCACCGGTCTTTACAGTTTCAACCTTTTCACCGTCAAATTTCAATCCATTCGTTGCATCAATCTTAAGTGGGTCACCATTTGCGTCCAATACCAATACTTTTTCAGGTTTTTCACCTGTTTCTTTGAACAATTCCCCATTCTTAGCAAGAGAATACTTTTTCAAGCCCTCTAATGTCTGTAATTTAGCATTAAATGCAGAGATTTTTTGTGCTAATTGATAATCCTCCGATTGTTCTGGGACCATCTCTGTAGTCAAAGTAGCGAACTCATCACCCTTTTTATACCCAATATCTAGCAATGCACTGGCCTTATTTGTTCCTGCATTGGTCAAGAAACGATAAGAAAGTCCTTTTGGTAAAATAAATGCTGTCTTTTGTTCGTTCATCTTAAGATATTTTTGCATATCTTTATTAATTCTTACGGTGAAGCCTTCTTTATTGATCAGAGATTTTGGCAGATGAACCTGTCCCTCTTCATCCATAACAATCTTTTCTCCTCTCAAGATATTTGAAGCTTCAAGTTGTTTCTGAATGAATGCAAAGTCACTAGATTCGACGTTCTTTTCTTCCTCATCTCAAACTCCACGCTCAATCCTTTGCTGATATCTTGCCCAAGATTCAGGAGAATCTTCATATGAGAAGTTTTTATATTTCGTTAACGTCACACCTAATGTTCCTATAGGAAAGAATCCAGCCAAAAATTGAATTCCCAGAGAAGCTCCTGTAAATTTCCATCCTTTTGGCAAGCCTTGAATCGCATTATCCCTCCAACTCTCTGCATATCGTTCTCCGATAAATTGAGATGCCTGTTCAGCATCTAATCCTTGATCTTGAACCATTTTAAGAATTGAAGTCAGATTTTCTGTTGCTTTCTGGATTTCTTCTTTAGATGATTTTTTGAAAAGACTTTGAAGCGTCTGAGCAATATCTGGATACTTATCTCCTTCTTTTGTCAAAAGCTTCTTGATAAGTGGAGTAATTTCCTTTTTGATATGAGCATACTGTTTTTCAATACCCTTAATCTGATTTTTTTCAAATCCAATACTTGCTCCGTATGATGGGATTTTTCCAATCATTGTCAGATTTACTCCTGCGGAGAAAGTTTTCAAAGAGGTCGGATCAACACTTCCAAGTACCTTTTTAGCATTAACATCCTGCTCAATACCCGCTCTAAATCCATAAATTGGGATAAGCCCCAAAGTTGTTCCTGCATTAAGTCCAACAGAAACTCCTCCATCTTTCCACTTTACCACTTCCGTATTCCAAGCAACACTTACTCCTGCAAAAGACTTTCCCTCCATAGTTGCTCCTGTACCCAGAGAAAAAGAAAGTCCCTTCAAAATCTGATTTAATGGCACATTAACCCCGATACCAAGTCCATTCACCTTAGCATTAGCTCCAGACTCTTTCATTTTTGAGAGTAAATACCCGGAAAGATTAGCCATCAAAGTTTCTCTTGCTGCAGCAGACAAGTTTTTTGTAGCAGGATCAGTTGCGATCTTGTCTTCTATTGCTTTTAATTCTTCTTTTGAAAAATTAACACTCTCCCTTATTTTAGAGATTATTTGTCCTAATTGTTTCCTCTGATCTCAAGTAAGTTCACTTTTATTAAAAGCCTTATTGAGCTTCTGCCAATCTGAAAGCGACCACTTTGCTCTTTCTGTTGTATCTGGCAAACCTGCAAGCTTTTGAAGTACCTGATTTTCTTCTTTTTCAGTATAAAAAGTAGTTTTCTCAAGAGAATGCCTAAGGGCATCTGGTCCATAACTCATAATATCTACAGCATCTACAGGAGAATCCATTAAAGCCGACTGCACTTTAATTGCATTTTTAATATCAGCACTAAGCCACTTAGCGAAAGAATCAGCAAATGGAGCTTTTAATTCTATATTTTCTCCTTTACTATTCAGATAATTTACGATATTTTCTGAGATATTATCTATGGTTTTCCCACTTCTCTGAGCCATAATCAACGCTTGATCAATCTGGTTTCCTCTCTTAGTTCCTCTTCCATCAAGACGGTTTCTCATTCCATCAAAATTAGTATCGGTCAAAAGCGCTGTAATCTTATCCTCTACTGATTTCCCCTCTAGAGCATTGATTAATACTCTAAACTTCCCTAAATCTGACTTTTGAATTCAGAACCTTTCTTGTTCTTTTAGGTATTGTTTATAGGCTTTTTTATTGATATATTCCTTAATTTCCTCATTAGAATAACCATAATATTGCCTCAACTCTTGGATTTCTTGTGCATGTTCTTTTAAATAATTATTCTTTAGGTCTTTAAACTCTCCTGTATCTGCTGCAAAAAATTCTTTCTTGAACTCTTTTTCTCCTACCTTTCTTTCTTTTTTAGAAATCGGCATACTAACATTTTCTACAAGGATAGTATCAAGAGATTGTCCTAAATTGAGCAATCCTGTTTCCAAGGTTCCAATTACTGCATTCCATCTTGAAGTATCAGGATTTCCCCTTTTCGCCTCAAGATATGCAAGATAACCCTTTTGAAGTTTATCTACTTCTTTTTCTGACCATTCTTTTTTATCTTTTCTAGCAAAGCTCTTTTCTACCTCTGCTTTTGATATATTTCCTTTATTAAAAGCCTTAATCACTTCCATCATAGACGCATTTGAGTTCTCCTTTAGCATAATAATTGCCTTCTTGAAATCTGATTTAAGCTTTTTTTCTACTTTATTTAGCTTTTCTTCTACTAATAAATTACCTCAGAGAATTTTATTAAGATTTTCCATTTCCTGATCAGAAATCGCTGAAGAAACATGTTCACTAGAAGAAAGTTTTACTTCCTCCTTAGATTCGTCTTTCGATCTAAAGTTTTCTACCTTATAAGTAGAACCACTTCTTATTCATCCTTCCAATTTAGCCAATTCGACTTTTTTATCCTTAATTGCTCTCTGAATTTCGACCTTCTTTGCCTTTTGATCTTTATCTACTGAAATTTTATTAAAAAGTTTTTCAAAATTTTGCCTCTCTTGCTGAGAAAGATTTTGATATACCTTTTTCATCTGATCCTCAGAAAGACTTGAAAGAATTTTAGATTCCTTCTCTTCTAATTTTTTTTCTAAAAGCTTCAAAGCTTCCTTATCAGAAAGAACTTCTTTCATCATCTCAAGATCCTTCTCTCCCACCTCTTTCCCATCTTTAAGATGTTCTAAAGTAGAATTAACTTTGTCCTTCATCTGAATAGTATCTGCCATTTTTACTAAGAATAAGTAATAAAAAATATTTTTTCGTTTTAATTTGACTATATTTCGGATAAGATCTGATCGAGATCTTGATTCAATGTAGTTTCAGTTTTTTCTTGATTTCTTAGATTTTCTACTGCGAGAATTGCTCTTTGTAACTTCCTTTTTTTCATCTCATCAGAACTACTCTGTACAACACTCTTAAATACCTGAAAAAGATCTTCTGTCTGTTCCTCATTCAAGATATTATACCTCATAAGGACAAGGAATCCTCTTGCTGGTTCCCAGATTTCTTTTACTTTCTCTAGAAAGGTAGTAATATAGTCTCTCTTCGTCATTATATTCACCAATAGTAGAATAAAATTTCCTACTCCAAGTATACTTTATTTTTTTTATTTGTCTTATTTTTTCTCTATTTCATCATTTTATCTCCTTGCCTTTTTTTTATTTTATGATAAAATAAAAAATCCTGAATCAGATTTCAGGACCTTATATCGTATTATGAAAGATTTAAAACTCAGCAAGTGCCGATTTTGTCTGTTCAAAGATTTCTTCTACGGTTTGTTGAGCATCGATGGTAATCAATTTTCCAGTACTTTGAAAGTATTGAATTACTGGCATTGTTTCCTGCTCAAAAAGATCTAACCTTTGATTAATTGTATCCATATTAAGATCATCAGCACGATTCTGAATTTTTGCTCTTTCCAAGATTCTCTGAACTGCAACAGTCCTAGGAATATCAAAATAAACTGCAAAATAATCTCTCTTATGTTTATATTCTTTACTGAGGAAATAATGCATTTGAGGAATCGTTCTTGGAAAACCATCTGCCAAAATCAAATCCTTATCGCCCAAAAGATGATAATACATATTAAAAAGATCAAAAATTAGATTGTCATCTAACATTTTTCCCTGTCTAATACGATCTTTAATATAAGTTGCAATAATATTATCATTCGAAGATAAAGCCCTAAAAACATTTCCCGATTCTAGGTATCTTAGACGAGAATATTCATTAAGAAGAAGTTCCGCTTGGGTTCATTTCCCAGATCCTTGGATTCAAAATAAGATAAGGTCCTTATTCATTACTATTCATACTAAAGAGTAAAAAATCATCTTCACATAGATAAAGCCTCATATTTTTTCAAGAGAAAAAAGAAAAAACCAACCATAAAGATCAGTCTTTTCTCCAGTAAAAAAATTATCTCTTTGACCAAGTAGGTGCTTTTCTCGCCTTTTTCAAACCTGGCTTCTTTCTTTCCTTAACTCTAGGATCTCTCTTAAGAAGTCCATGTGGCTTCAATGTAGGCCTCAAATCAGAATTCCATTCTACTAAAGCCCTTGAGAAAGCAAGCTTAATTGCATCAGACTGTCCTGCAATTCCTCCTCCTACAATCTTGATTTCTGCATCAAATTTTTTGAGTACATCATTACCAAGTGTAGTAAAAGGCAAAACTGCATTCTTATAGAGGTAAATATTCCCTCCAAAGTAATCAGCAAGTGTATATTCTTTACCTGTTGCTGTCTTTACAAGGATATTTCCAGCTCCCTTAGCATAGAGCTTTACAGTTGCTGTCGTTTCTTTTCTTCTTCCAACTGCGTTAGTGTATTCTCTGTTTGTCATTACTTGTAAAGGTTAATTGGTTTAAAATTATCGTATTTGGTAGTCGTTCCTTTGATGAGCTTTAATCTTTTAATTCTAGGATCTCTAAGCTTATTTTTTGGAAGCATACCTCTTACCGCATACCACAAAGCTTTACCAGGATTTTTTTTGAGAAGCTCTCCAAGAGTAATACTCTTCAAATTTCCCTTATATCCACTATAAGAATAATAAACCTTATCTGTTAGCTTCTTTCCTGTTACTGCAATATTTTCAACATTTTCTACAATAACGAAACTTCCTGCATCTCGGAAATCAGAATAATAAGCTCTATCCTTTCCCATAAGCTTCTTAGCAATATCTACCGCTAATCTTCCAAGGGTTTTTCCTGTAGCATCTACACGATACCATCTTCTATTTTTCTCCTGATCAGTCTGCCTAATCCAGATGGTTTTATTTAAATCTTTTTTCGTAAACTCCATGATTAGTCCTATACGATAATTAAAATAAATTGAGTCTTCTCTATACGAGCTTGAGCATGGTTTTTGCAGCAGCATCTCCTACTCTAAATCCAAGTTTATAAGAAGTCGTAAAACCTGAAGTTCTTTTTTCTTCTCTATATTTTGGAAGTAAAGTTTCAATAACTTTCTTCCCTTCGGCTTCACCATAAACCACAGATTTCACATATCTAATCGCTTCTCTCAAAGCTCCCTTTTCATCATATTTAGCATCAAAACTTAGCAAAGTTGAGAAGAATGTATCGGCAAAAGCCTTAAGTACCTTAACCCTCTTTGGAGTTGTTGTCAATTTTCCAGCTCTAATCAAACTAGAAAGCTGCATCCTCATAAAAACTGTTTTACTTTTTGCTCCAGTATTCAACTGCAAGAGCTTATTCTGCTGATGTCTCATCTTATCTACACTAATAAATGATAAATTTTTTATCCAAGCAAGGTCTTACCAATATTTGTAAGTGAAGAAGTAATCTCATCAATAGCCTTTCTTCCAACTCCTTTCATTACAAGCAATTCTGATTTCTTCTTCTTTTCTAAATCCTCAACATAGAGAATATTATTCTTGATCAAAGCATTTCTTGTTCTTTCACTCAATGGAAGTGCATCAATCGGCATTGTTTTTACTGAACCTACTTCTTCAGCAGGCATTTCAGTCTCTTCATTGAGATCATTATAATCAACCAAAACTGATTTATCAATATAAACATCATCAAAGATAAACAGTTTTGCATAACTTGCAAGTACTTCACCTGCAAACATTACGATCTCCTGCGGTGAAACTGATTCATATTTTGCTTTAATCTCAAGATTGAGCGCATCTTTCGTACTTCCACTAAAATCCTCAATCACTTCTTCTACATCATATCTTACATAATCCACAAGAGAGAAATCATTGTCAATCAAAAGTAAATTTACTTCTGATCCATCACCCTTTTCATCTCTCTGTCTCAAATAATCCAGACTATAGTATCCATATCCTTTCTCTATTCTCACTTCCATATTAAGCTCTACTGAACTATCAGTAATCTCAAATAAATGTTCCTCTCCATTCAAAAGTTCAACTCCTGAAGGCAACTTCAAATCAGCTGCAGTATAAACACCGATTCCTTTAAATCTCTGAGAGATTCGCTGAAGGGTATCAGCATTTTCATTTATTCTAAAGCGAAGCTTTTTAAAGTTTAACATAACATTAATCACATTTTCTTTCACTCCACTGATAATATCGTATTCATGAGGTACTCCTTTAATCTTCAATCCAGTCACCGCACCTCCAAGATTATAAGCAAGGATAATTCTTCTAAGTGCATTTCCAAGCGTATGCCCAAATCCTCTTGGAACATATTTTAATTCAAACCTCGTGGCACCATCGTCTAACTGGCTGTATACAATCTTCGGAACTCCAATAAAGTGTTGTATGTTCAACATAGAAGTAGGAATATAATATAAAGTTTTTGTGTTTTATTACTCTCTAGATTACTTAAGCTCTCGCATAGAATTCAATCACTTTCAAGAGATCTCCAAGCACTTCTATTTCTCCTGTTTGTGGCATTCCAAGTACTTCTACAGTATAATTATTTCTATCCACTTTAATCCAAGAAGGGATTTTAGCCGGAGAAGCTTTTGACGCATCAGAATATAATGCTGAATTCTTAAGTTTCTCTTTTAAAGTAATTTTGTCTCCAGCCACAACGAATGTAGAAGGAATATTATGCTTTACTCCATTAAGAAGAAAATGCCCATGACTTACCATTTGTCTTGCCTGCATAATTGTATTTGCAAGTCCTGACCTCAAAATAATTACATCAAGTCTTCTTTCCAAGAATTGAAACAATGCTACATCGTGAGAAAGGTTATTATTTTTAGCATATTTTGCAGCAGTTTTCTTTACGATCGTTGCAAACTGCTTTTCTGAAAGAAGATAACTTCTCTTTACTACCTGCTTATTTCTCAAAAGTTTCCCATATTCAGAGTTTCTCTGCATTCCAGCTCCATGCTGTCCAGGCAAAGCTCTTCTCTTCTTGAGATTATACTTCTGAGAACCGAAAAGATTTACCCCTTCTCTTCTACATAGTCTAAATTTAGCTCCTGTGTATCTCATATCTCCTATGAAAATAATAAATAAACTGAAAGATGATCTTATAGTATCTTTAACCAAGAATTAGTTTCTCTTTGGTCTTTCTCCCTTACATCCACCGAATTGGATTCAGGTTTCTTCCTTAATGTAAGCAACATCAATTACTCCAATTTCAGTAACTGCCTTAAAAACCCCTTCTCTTGCCATTCCTACTCCTTTAAAGATAATTCCGATTTCTTTAAGTCCGTAGTTCTGAGCATCTTTGAGAATCTGTTTTGTAAGCATTTCTGCTGCATAAGGAGTACTCTTTTTTGACCCCTTGTATCCAACCTTTCCTGTTCCACCACCAAGAATTTTATTTCCCTCTTGGTCAATAAGAGTTACGAGGGTATTATTTGAAGTTGTGTGTACATGCAAAATTCCACTTACCACCTTAATATCTTTCTTCTTTGCCTTTGTAACAGCCATTTCAATAGAAAAAAATGAGATAAAATTATTTCTTCAATACTGGTCTTACTTTAGACCTTCCGAGAAGTTTCTTTGCAGTTCTTCCGTTCTTTCTCGTCAATTGTCCTCTTACAGGAAGCCCAAGATTGTGTCTCATTCCTCTGTAACATTTAATTTCCTTTAATCTCTTGATTGCAGAAGCAACTTCTCTTTTAAGATCGTTTTCAAGAACATAATTCTTGAGCTCATCAGAAATCAACTTTTGTTCTTCTTCTGTAATATCCTTTACTTTCTTCATATACTCAATCTTGAGATTTCCTAAGATTTTCTTTGATCTTTCTCTTCCGATTCCGTAAATATTTGTTAGTGCAATCCAAATAGATTTCTCTTCTGGAAGAACATGCCCCATCAATCTAAACATTCCTCAAAAAATACAATAAATAAAAAACTATCCTTGCCTAGCCTTATGTCTAGGATTTTTCTTACAAGTAACATAGAGTCTACCTTTTCTCTTTACAATTTGACAATACATACATCTTTTTTTAAGAGAAGTTACCACTTTCATCGTCCTTAATCATAACATTTAAAGAGTTTTGCTTCCTTACTACTCCTGAGTTGGAGCCTTGGTCGCTACATTATATCTATATACAATTCTCCCTTGCTTCATATCATACTGATTGACTTCAACTTTAACCCAATCACCTTCAATGATTCCGATATGAGATTGTTTCATTTTCCCTGCTTTATAGCAAGTAATAATCATATCCGTATCCTTGAGCTTTACCATATATTTTCCAGCAGGTAATTGTTCAAGAATCTCTCCATCTCGTTCTAACATTCAAGCTTTAGCCATTAAGCACTAATCTTTTTAACAGTTAAAACCGTTTGAAGCGGTCTAAATCCCTTCAATCTTGCATATCTTGTCTTTCTCTTGAACTTCAAGATTCTGACTTTTTCTCCTTTTTGAGTAGTTCCAACCTCAAGTTCAACTTGAGCTCCAGACACATACGGTGTTCCTACTTTTACCTCAGTTCCCTTTTCATCAAAGAGCGCAAGTACTTTATCAGCAAGTAACTTTTCACCTTGTGCCTTATCTACATTATCTACGATAAGTTCAGCTCCTTCTGAAACAATATATTGATGTCCTTGCAAATCTACAACTGCATACATTCTCTAGTAAAATATCAAAATAAAGCTTACACAATCTTTCCAAGTTGTGCCAAAGTATTATACTTCTTCTTTGTCTTTCTATAAGCATCAGATACGATAGCCCTCATTCTCTTATATCTTCTAGAAGAAGGAAAATCATAACTTACAAACTTCCTATACCATTTAGTACCATAGTGTTGTTGTTTCTTTGCTTTGTCCAAAATATGAGAAGCCCAAAGCTCTTTCTTGTAAAAAGAAATAAGTCTTTCGTTGGTATTCAAATCTCCAGTTCTTCGAACGGTAAATCACATGAATATAACAAATAATAATTAAAACCTGAATTAACCTTTTTGTAAGTTAAGTTGCCGAGGACCGGAATCGAACCGGCACGAGGGTATAAGCCTCAAAGGATTTTAAGTCCTTCGTGTCTACCAATTCCACCACCTCGGCTCTGTAAACACGAGAAGAGGAGCGATAGCGATGATCACTACCGCCCCATTTCTTATTTATTTAACAACCTCTTCGTAAATTTTATCAAATACCGTAGGAAATGCTACCGCAATATTTGAAAGTACCTTTCTATCAAGTTTGATATCCTTTTGATACATAGTATTTACAAATACTGAATACTTTCCTCCTTTTTCTCTAATTGCAGCAGAAAGTCTTTCAATCCAAAGCCTTCTGAAATCTCTTTTTTTGAGCCTTCTACTCACATAAGCATGTTGACCTTGTTTTACCAAAGCAAGCCTTACCTGCTTGTAGAGATTTTTTCTTCCTAACCTAAATCCAGAAGCTTGAGCGATAAACTTCTTATGCCTTCTCTGTCTCTGTAATCCATTTGTTACTCTTACCATTGTTTATCTTATTTATAAGGAAGTAAATTTTTCAACATCTTCGCAGCAGCACCAATAACCTCTTTTCCATATCAGAATTTTTTATTATTTTTTCCTTTATTGGTCAAAAGGTGATTATTACATTGTTTACTAGACAACACCTTATCTTTTTTCGTAATCTTAAACCTTTTAAGTGCTCCAGAATGCGATTTTAGTTTCTTAGCCATGAATTAAGCCTATTTACTAAATAAAATAACACTGTATCCGTTTGCTTCTTTTTTAGGGGTATCATATTGAGATTTTCCATACTCAAGGAGCGAATCCTGAATAAGTTTCAATTTTTGAACTGCTTTATCAGCATACATTCTCTCACGCCCTTTCAATCTGATAGAGAATTTCACATTATCTCCATCCTGAAGAATTTCCTGAGCCTTCTTTATCTTGAGTTGAAGATCATTATCTCCTATAGAATAACTCACTTTTAATTCTTTCATATCCTTTCCTTTTTGAGTCTTTCTTCTTTCTTTTTCTTCTTTTCCTTTTTGATACATATACTTTCCATAATCGGTCATTCTCACTGTAGAAAGCATTTTCTCAGGATCATAAGTTAACTGTACCAAATCAAGTCCTCTTTCCTGAGCCATTTCCAAAGCAATCCTCCTAGGAAAAGTTCAAAGATTATTTTTTTCATCATCTATAATCATTACACTTGGAGCTTTAATCTGATCATTTACATAGATCATCTTTGCCTTGAAGGAATACATTCCTCCTTTATCAGCTTTCTGCCCTCAAAACGCCTTCTTTGGTCATCAAAAATTCTGATTTGTTCCTGATGCCTTAAAAGTTTTTTGATCCATACGAAGTGCAATGAGAATAAATTGAATCGCTCCCGGAGGGACTCGAACCCTCGATTTCCACCGTGAGAGGGTGGCGTCCTAAACCACTAGACCACGAGAGCCCAACCTGGTAAGCTAATCTATCCCCACCAGGGATCGAACCTGGATCCACAGCTTAGAAGGCTGTTGTTCTATCCATTGAACTATAGGGACTTTTTGGGAAAAATCCATTTGGGGAGAGTAGGATTTGAACCTACGTAGCCGTGAGGCGTCAGATTTACAGTCTGATGCAATTGACCGCTCTGCCATCTCCCCAATACTCATCTCCTAACTTTGAGAGTTACCATGAAGATGACAATGCAAGTTTATATGAAAATGATATACAAAATCAAGAGTTTTTTTGGTTATTTTATCATTTTTTGGTAAAAATGGTTGTTTTTAATCTCGCTTTGGCTCTAGAGGCTTATTCTATAAAAAAGAAAAGTCTGATTTTTCTTACTTAGTACTTAGGAGAAAGAGATAATAAAAAAAGTTACTATGAGTTTTCTCAGTTTCTATAGGTTTTTTACATTAAATTTTTAAAAATTAGGATTATAAAAAGAAATTTAACTACCATTTTTTAGCTTGAAAAAATAAAATATTTGATATATTATAAAGCAGACATTATCTATAGAAAAAAATTCTTTGATAAAAAAACCCCTCTGTTAGGAGGGGATTTAGGGGAAAGATAAGAAAAAACTCCCAGCCGAAGCCAAGAGTTTTTCCCTAATAATCTGAAACCTAAATTATTCAGCCTTGAAGACCTTAGCAAAAGTATCTCCAACTCTAAAGTAATCTCTGAAGTCAGACCTTTCGATAGTTTCAGTTCCAGTACCTACTGTATAAGTAACCTTATTAAGATACTTAACAGATGCAGGATCATTTGCTATTTCCAAAATATCTCCATCTGCTATTGTACCAGGAAGCTTTCCTACTGAACCGCTAGCAAACAATTCTAAGTCTTTTACTTGTGTAGAAGCATCAAACTTTTCTACTTTGAAAGTATACTTAGTTTCAGCCTTTCCAACATTTTCTTGTTTAGCAATTGTTACAAGCGCATCTACAAACTTCTTTGCGAAAGTTCTATTCTGAGCAGTACCGTTAACTTTTTCTACAGTTAGAACGAGTTTTCCAGTATTTGCAGGCTTGTAAGTTACTTCAACTGGAAGACCTTCTTCTGGAAGTTCCTTGTTTACATTATATTCAAGAGCAGCACCTGCAGCATTTACATCAACTTCTTCACCATCAACTTTTACTCTAATGTCTGTATCATTTACAGCAACACCAGATAATTCAGCCTTAAGATCCAAAGTATCAAGCTTCAATCCTGCAACATTATTAGAAGGTTTTACGATGAATTTAGCAACAGTAGAATTTGTTCCTTTAAGAAGAACAGTATCCTTAGCTTCAGTCACCAAGTTAACAGATCCGAATTCACGAGCCTTAATCTTTACAAGAGAAGCATCAGCTTTTCCAGCATCATTTCCATTTTCATCTTCTCCTTCAAGGAATAAGCTATATTCGTAATCAGCTCTATTCTGAACATCTACTTCTGCTTCTAGCTTAACATTAACTTTCTTTCCAGCTTCAATTTTGATCTGAGAGAAAGTTTCTTCATTAGTTGCCGCATAAGTTGCACCAGCATTCTTTCCTTCAAATGTAGCAACTTCTTTACCATCAATTGAAAGATAGAAAGTAATAGTATCAGGATTAACAACAGCTGGTGTTGCACCATTTTTTACTATTCTAATTGAGTTAAGATTAACAGTTCCTTTCTTTGCAGTATAAGTTCCGTCAAATACTACTTTGTTACTAGATTCATTTGTCAAGAATTCTATATCTCTAGAAAGTTTATTTTCTAGTGCAGCTTTTGCAGGCTGAACCTTAACTTTTTCAAGAGTAATAGAACCAGCGATATCTCCAGCAACTACTGATTTTCTAGAGTTATCGTAAGTAGCATTAACGAATGCTGTATTATTGAAAGAAGCAGTATTGATCTTAGATTCAAGAGTAACTCCTTGTACAGTATCTATATTAAGATCCATTTTGAATTGGATTTTACCTGATTTTTCAAGAACTACATTCTTAAATACACAAGTTGTACCTGTAGCAACAGTAGTACATTTAGCATCATATGCTTCATTTCCTTCTAGAGCAATAGACATCGCATCAACATTCTTTGCAGAAGCTGGAGTAGGAGTAACAATTACACTAAATTCAGGAAGTTTTACTGGTTCAGCAATCTTAACTGTTCCGCTAGCAAAAACTACATCTGAAGATCCTTGAGCAGCATCAACAGTTCCGAGTTTTGTATTAGAAAGTCTTACTTTACCTCCATTGAAAGTATGAGTTGTCCAAACAGAACCTGTAGTATTTACAGTTACTCTTGTTTCAGTTTTCTTTTCTAGAGCATTGAAATCTGAAGGATCAGCAATTGCTAATTTAAGTTCTTTAGAATAATCATCAAAGTCCTTCAAAGTAACTCTTACTACATAAGTCACTCTTCCTCTAATATCAATTTCTTGTTTATCAAAAGAAAGAACCAATTTATCATCTCTTGTAGCCTTGAAAGTTACACCTTTAAGTGGAGTTCCATTAGCCAATACTTCAACCTTATCTACAAACTTAGTCATATCAAGTTTGTTAGCAGCTGTATTTGTAAGAGTAAATCCATTTACAATAAGTGCAGCGTCTCCAGCTCTAAGTTGGAATTTTGCAACATTGTAAGTGTCTCCTTCTGCATAGTTATAAGTATTAGTTGCAGAACCATTACCTTTTACAGTAACTGTTGATCCATTAAATACAACCATATCATAAGTGAATGGAGTATAGTTAGCAAGGTTAAGATCCTTAGCAGAAGAAGCTACGTCAGTTACCTTGAAACCCATTGTTCCTCCAGCCCTTACTCCAGCTGCAGTCTGAACTACAACAGTAACTTTTCCTTCTTTTTTAAGAGATCTGTACTCTTTTTTAATGTTCAAAGTTACAGAATCCTTTGATCCAAGACTCTTTTCATCAGCAATCTTGTTTCCGTATTCATCCTCTAACCAAACACCTTCAACATCATCCTTAGAAGAGAAACCATATCTTTCAAGAGTTACTCTTTCAAGAGTAATATCTTGATCTGCCTTGAAAGTAATAGTATCAAGATCAGAAACAGGTTTTGCAGTTCCACTAAGACCAGATACGATAATCTTTCTTTCAGGAGCAGCAGTAGCAGTTACATTCAACGCTCCAGCTTTTCCATTAGGATTAGTTACTTCCTTCTTACATTTAGCAGGACAAGCATCTGAGTTCAAAGAACATGCCAATACTACTGTAGGATCTTTACATTCTGCAGGACTAACTACATCAGTAGATCTCTGAAGCATAAGCATTACATATCCTCTGATTTCCATTTGATTTGGAGTATCAATCATTTTCATGATTCCAGCTTCTTTCAAAGCTTCAAGGTGATTCTTGTAGAATGGAGTAGCTCCATTGTATTTGTCTCCCCAAAGAGCTCTAGAAAGAGTTGTTCCAAATTCACCTCTTGTTACTTTGTCATTTGGTCTGAATTTTTCAATTCCCTGACCCATCAATCCCATCTGACAAGCTTTTTTAACATAAGTAGCTAAGTCTCCTTCAGCTGTGTTTGCATCTGAGAAAGAGCAAACTGCAGTTTCGTCAACTTTAGTACCCATTTCTTTTTCAGCCCAGTTAGCGATCATCTTAGCCAACTGACCTCTAGTAAGTTCTCCGTACATATTAGCATTGTCAATAGAACTCATTGTAGTGATGTTCTTTGAATATGCATATTCATATGCACCTTTTAACTCATCGCTGTATGAAGCAGCACCAAGCACTGCTACAGGAAGAGCCTGAGCAAGCATCAACACTCCAGTTAAGCTTGCGAACATTTTTTTAACGTTCATTCTCTGTGTAAAATAAATATAAAAGCTTTTTCCGATAAGGCAAATACCTTATCAAGAATGTAATACCAGTCGTTCATCAACAACGAATAGTACCATTGTCCAAAGACAAAAACCTGAATCTTTCTCCTAATCAAGAGCTAAGACTCGGATTCATTGAGTTTTTCAAATAGTATACAAGTGTTAATGATCAACGAGGTAGAATAAGCCGTTTCTATGTCTCCACATAGACAACTTATCGGGTATAATACCAATACCAAAGACAAAATCAAGACAAAGTTAGACGGGTTTAGACACGAAAGTCCCCAAAACCATTCAAATTGCTTGCTCTCAAGCCTTTTCTAGATTTCATAGCCTCAAAAAGAGAAATAAAACCTGACCTAAGAGGATCATCTCTGTGGTAATAAAATATTATACTTACCGTACATCCTCACACCACTGACTACGAATATCTTTTTTTTCTGTGACCTCTTTTTAATATTTTTTTACATTTTTTTTATGAGCAACCTATTTTATAGCTTAATAAGCCACTTTTTCTATTTTATTTTATTTTCAAAAGACAACCATTATAATATTTATTGATTATAATAAATTGACTTTTTTAAATAAAATCATTTTCTCTTCAATCTAAAAATTAGTTATCAGGAGAAGTATTTTTTTCTTTTCATACCCAATAAAGGAACAATAAATAAAAAAAACTGACCCCCCTATCAGGAATCAGTTTTTACTATTTTTTCACTTTTTTAACTACATTTCTACATCAACTCCCATATTTCTAGCTGTTCCTGCAATAATTCTATATCATTCCTCAGGAGAATTTGCATTCAAATCAGTCTTTTTGAGTTCATAGATGGCTTCAAGATCAGCTTTAGTAAGTTTCCCGATCTTTTTCTTATTTGGTTCTCCAGAACCAAGATTTTGATTGATTCTCCATTTGATGAGTCCTGAAGTGATTGGAGCACCGATCTCCATCTTGAAGGTTCTATCAACGTAAACAGTCAATTTTACTTTAATTTTCACTTCAATTCCACCAAATTGTTTCATCAAATCGGCAGTTTTTTCATTGAACTCCTTAGTAAACTGTCCAATATTTACTCCATTCGCACCAAGCATAGGTCCAAGCGGTGGAGTTGGAGTTGCCTTTCCAGCAGGCACTTCAATGTTTAGAATTTTCTGTACTTTTGCCATAATAATAATTATTGAGTAAATAAAGTTTTTAAATATTTTTTTGACTGATGGTATTTAGCGTAATCCATTTGAATAAACCAATACTGGCCATCAACAGAAAGAAGCACTACTACCATTTTGTTTTTGTATTCAGGAAGGTTAATAAAACTGATTTTATCACCGAAAAGCTGATTTTTGAGAAGTTCCGCCTCGGAAGTTATCGTATAAATACTTCCATTCAAATCCTGAACTGTCTTTTTGAGATCAGGTTCTTTCTCTAGCTTAGCGTAATAGAATCCTTTGGTATCCTTCAAGAGATACTCCGGCTCTAATCCAAGAAGCTCAATACTTTCTACAGCACCGAAATACAAATCTGTCCCTGAAAGTATTTTTGGACTTTCACCTTCGAAAGCAAGAGAAGAAGTAGAAGCAATTTTCTCTCACTTGGTTGCTACCTGTAAGGCATCATTTCAAGTAGCGGTATCTGAGATATTTTCTCATTCTAAGATTCACGAACCTGATTCTACAGTAGTTAAGAGATTTTCATCGATCAACTGAATTGATCCCGTGTCAATATCCTGTTTCTGCTCTCATGACTTGATAGCCGACTGAAAAAGGTTCTTAAGTGTTTGTCCTTTTACCTGATAAAACAACGAATACACCACCACCAGACTAAAGAACAAAATTACCATAGACAAGGTAACAAGTTTTTTTTCTTTTTCCATACCTCATGATAAGGAATAAAGATTAATTTGCAAGTTCAATCTGATCTACACTGATTGCCACAGGAGTTAACCTACCAAGCATCTCAATACTTACCACAACCATTCCCTTATCAGCATCAACTTCTTTAATATTTCCTTTCATTCCCTTGAAGTCACCATTCTTGAGCAAGACAACATCGCCTTCTTGGTATGGAATATTCAATTCTGATCTCTCCTGAGATTGAGCAATTTGATCCATCATTTGCTGATATTCAGCATCTGAAAGTGGAATTGGTTTTGTTTCCGCCCCAACAATCAGCCTTACTCCTGGAGTATTTCTTACTACATACCAGATTTTGTCATTCATTCTTGATTTAAAGAAGACATACCCTGGATAAAGTTTTTTTTGCTTAACGACCTTTTCTCATTTTTTAATAGAAGCCTCGTTAATCATTGGACAGAGATAATCAACTACATCCTCAGCAAGTCCTTGTTTAGTAATTCTTTCCTGGAGGTTTTCAATTACCAATGCTTCCTGACCAGAAGTTACACTCAAGACGTATCGTCTAAAATTTCTGTCTTCAATCTGTTTTTTTATTTCATTCGTATTCGCTTCTCTTTGCATTAGTTTCAAAAAGAATGGATAAAATTTTATTTAATTTTCAATTTCCTCTGTTCCTGTCAAAACAGAAAGATCTAATCCTGAATCTTCAGCACCTGAAAGCTGATTATTAGCAGGCAATACTGAAGCATCAATCACACCTGTAGTATTTGTTCATGAAGATGGAAGTTGTCCTTCTGTCATTATACTGTAAAAAGCCTTGTATCCTCCAGAAAAAATCGTATCTGCAAGAATAAAGTACGTTCCTGCCACAAGTACAAGAGCAAAAATAGCAAGTGTCAAACGAGTAATTTGTTTTACTGTTGGAAACTTGAGTTTTTTAACCGTATCTAAACTATCATAAATAAAATCTAGCATCTTTTGAAGAGCAAAAAATAAAACTAAAATAAAAGATACCGATTTCCTTTCCAAATGCAAGCTCAAGCAACAAAAAAAAGCCGCCCCCGAGAAGCAGCTCTTTTGGAATGAATACCAAACTATGAAGAAGTGATATGACCTGCACCTGCAGAAAGAAGTTTTGGAGGAGCAACATTGATCCTCCTCAAATGTTTTTCCATATCTACCAACCCTCTATTGATAAAAGGATCCTGCTTGTAGTATCTTTTTTTCCAAGCTTTAATTCTCTTTTCTTCCTGCTTGGCATCTTTTGATTTTTGAGTGAAATCTAACTCTTCTGTAGGAGGAGCAAAAACATTATCATCCTTTCCAATAACACTATTATATTCCTTCCAATTTACAAAACTTCCTGCTTTAGCATCATCAGCTTCTAAAGCTCCAGTATCAAAGACTTTTTTCATCACCTCATCAGAACAGATTTCCCCCAAATGCTTGGTAAAATAATCTACAAAGAAATCAAGCACCTTTTTAAACTCTACAGGAGGCTGACAAGAACCTTGTTTCAAAACCTTTCCCTCAAAGAGATACCAAATCAAATTTTTCACATCCTTTTGCGTATGAGCTTCCACCTTAAATTCTATATTATACTCGCTATCTTCAAAAGTAATGCTTTCTTTTGACACATCCTTTGATGCTTTGGCAATCGTTCTTAGCATAGAAATATTTTCTACATCATTTGCATCTGCGAATCCATCTCTTCTAAACCAAGTTTTAAACTGTTTTAAGAAGAATTCTGGCTTTACTTCTGGATCAGATTCTGCTTTTTCCAAATTTGCTTTCAGCTCTTTCCAGAAGGTTGCTTTATCATTTCTTTCATCTTCATCTTTCCCATCAAATCCAGATTTACCATAACTCTTATTTTGTTCAATCACTGCTGGAGTTTGATTAAGTCCAAAATGTCCAGTCAGTTTTGGTTTAGATCTCCAGCTTGGATCAAGATTATCTGGATTTTTCTCCCAAAGCACCTCTTTGACTTTATTAAGAATTGGATCATTTTTATGCTCCTTCGTTTTAAGTGAAAGGAAATAATCATCAATCGTATCTGCGTTATTTGATCGCCAATCCCATAAAATTCCAAGAAATGCCTTATAAGGGACCTCAGCAGAATTTTTACTAAATCTAGATTCAGTCAGATTCCCCTCTTTCATTGCTTCAGAAAATCTCGGCTGAACAGGAACCTGATCAAGCAGATGCCAAGCATAATGCTGATGAAAAGGTTTATCTGCAAAAAATGCCGTAGGGAGCATCAAAGATCTTGCCAACCCATCAAACCAAGTCATCGTTTCTTTACCAGCATATTTGTTGAGAATTCCAGTCATGGTAACATAAGACATTGCCGCTTCAAGAGTCTGTCTTTGTTGTCTTGTTTTTGCCAATTCTCCCATCCTTTTCAAAGCTCCAAGTCCGCTTTCAATTCTACTTGATGCAATATTTTTTTTAAATTCTTCCTCTACCACATTAAAGGTATTCATCTTTTTATACTTACCACAAGCTCATTCAACAGCCCCATGTCCAGTAATCTCCTCTGCTGCACTATTCAACTGGTTTGCAAATTCATTAGAATAAATCTTTTTGAGTGCTTGTCTATTTTTATCTTTAACAGAGCCAAAATATTTATCATTTCCATGAGCATTTTGAATATTCCAAACAATATAATTTACTTCTGACTTTACCAAAAGATCTCTCAATTGATCAGCATCACCAGCTCCACTATCAATATCAGCCTGAATTTTTTTCCTATATTCAAGATATCTTTGATAATGCTCTGGTCCTAAAAGACATTGCACCCAAAGTGCTTGATTATCATATTCTGACATTCCACGATATAGCCCTTTCCCTTGTTTGAGATTAGCAATCATTGCCGCAGCCATAATAGGTCTAAGCGCTCCATTATTAATTACACATTGACGAGAAATAAGGATATCTTTTAGTGTTTTCCCTTTTGGAAGACAAGCATCGAGTTGTCTTAATCTTTGTCCTGTGGCAGGATCTTTTCCACTTGAGAAAATATCAGGAAACTCTACCCCTTTGAAAATTTTTAATCGTTGTTCAATAGAACCCCAATTTTTCTTCTCTTTCTCAGAAACGACTTTATCCTGAAGAGCAGTTAAGGTATCACTCAGAGCTGGAGCCAACCATCATAATCCTTTATTAAGGAGATTATAGATTCCCACATCTCCAGTAAGCCAATCCAAGCAAGCTTCATCTTGAGCTTTTTGATAATCACTTACCCCGTCATTTATTTTTTTCCAAATATTTTTTACTGAAAAAACCAGAGAATGAATACTAACTCGTTTAAGCTTTCTATGTTGAGAAGAATGGATATCATCTATCTTCTGTTTTTCTCTTTTTGCAATCGCTTCTGTTTTCGGTGTCAGTTGTTTTTCTTGAAGAAAAATCAAAAAATCTGGATAAGACATCTTTTTTTCATGATATCTTGCCTCTCACTCCTTATTCAAAAAATTTGTAGACTTGATCGTGACTGTATGATCAGAATTCCGTTTGGTTTCATAGAGAACCGCCTTTTTAGGATCACTATCTCCATCATACCCAAAATATTTTACTTCCTCTGTAACTTCCTTCCCTTCGGCATTAAGTTCTGTAAGCTTAAGTTTTCCATCTTCGAATTGAGCATCTCTAAACAAATTCTCACTACAAACCCCTCCCTCTAACATTTTGTTATATGTCGTCTTAAGATCATGAGTTCAAGGAAGCATCTTAAACGGCTTTTCTAAGAGTTTATCATTATTGATAAAGAAGCTTTCAAAATCTTCGAAATGAAAATCAAATTCTTTACCTTCTTCTCAAGATCAAAGTTTTAATTCTGTTCCATAACATTTAGCCTTAAAAGTTCCGTTTACTCGATCAATATCAGTAATTCTGAATTTTTTCCAAGCATTTGCCCTATTCGTATAAGGTGGCAAACTACTTTCCGTATGAGTAAAATACACTTCTGCTCCTATAATAAACCCTCCATCTGAAGCCTCTGTATTCTCCCCTTTAATACTTTTCCATACCTCTAAAAAGGCTTTTCTTTTCTCTTCTGGAGTGGCATTTTTTAACGCTTCTTCATCAGCATCCTCGGAAGGATTTTCAGATGCATCTTTTTTATGCACTTTTCTCATATTTTTTGTTATCTCATGTTGTTTTTGGAGGTCATCTTGAAAATTTTTTCGTTTTTTTGCGGATTCAGATTCTGGATCAAGTGAATCTTGTACATTAGCAGCCCCCATTTTCAAAAGCACTAAAAGCTTTCCTATCTTTTCCCCCTTCAATTCAACTTTATCATAGGTTCAAGGCTGCCCATTTGCTTCAGCATCAGAGATAAATAAATGATCAAAGAGTTCACGATCTGCCACTCATAGCCCTGCTGTATTAACTCCAGAAAGGGTAATTTTTAATGGCAACTCCTTATTATTTGCGAACTCCCACAAAGAATCTAAAGCAAGATTTGCTCCATCCAAAAGTTCCCTTTCAATCTTAAAAGTATAGCCATTAACATTCAAGGTATCACTTGAAAAATCGACAAGCTGTTTGAGAAAGTCTTTTAACTGATCAGGATCATTACCAAAAAGCTCTAAAGTATGTTCATCCTCCATTTGTTCAACTTTTGTTTCTATGAGAAAATCAAAAAAAGCTGACCTCAATACTGGATCCTGATTCAGAACAGAATAATCAAACTTATGATCATGCAATACCTGCAAAATGTTAGCCAGATTTGCATCCTTTATTTTTAGCTCTTCAAGATAAATTTTCCAATAGCAAGCTTCAATCTCCTTGTCTAAAGCATCAGAATCTCCCCCTTGAACAATCTGGTCTTCTAAATCTGCGATTTGCTGAGCAATATCCGGATAATCAGTTTGAGCTTTTTGATAGAGTTCTTCATAATCTATAGGATATTTTTTTGAAATAATAGACGATGGAAAAAGTGGTTTGGAAAACAATTCTGCCGTTGACTTGGTCAGATTTTTCATCCTTTTAACGCTACCCTTCAACCTTTCTAAAACCGTCTTTGTAAAAATCGTATCAAAAGACTTCTGCTGACTTTCTGTCCAATCATTAAAATTTTTAGTATTAAGCTCATCTAACATAATAGGTGGAGTGCTTGTTTCTAAGGCTGTTTTAAGATTATGAAAAGTAACTCTAAACTGAGCCACAAAGTTCGCATACTCCTTTTTTTGTTCTGGCTCATTGAGCTGATCTGGGAAAAGCTGAATTGCAGAAAGAAGCTCTGATAAAGAATTGGTATAGTAACGTACACGAGCAGAAAAAACTGACTTAATTTTTGGAGGCAATCCTGCGATAAACTGTCTTTTAATAAAATCTACAAGCGCCTTTTCGAGTCAAAATTTCAAAGGGTCTGTATCTGAAACAAATGGATTTTCTCCAAGATTGAGCCTTTCAAGCTCCTCTAATGAAAATTCTTCATCAGCCAAAAGTCAAAAAGAAATCTGATTTCCTCTTGCTGTCAACTTAGAAAGAAGTCCTTGTCAATTAGTAATCGTAAAATCGCGATCGAGATCATTGATGAGGTCTTCTCAAGATTTTTGTGGTTCTTTGGCTTTCAAAGCCAAAAGGAGATGATCATTATATTGAGAAAGGTTTTGATTTTTAATTACTGGCAAAATATTCCTTTGATTGGCAATATTTTTAGTATTTGAGCCAGTTTTCTTTGCCATTAAAATAGCTGTCTATAAGTAAAAATCCTTACTTTATTATACTCAAAAACCAAAATAAAAGACAAAAATTCAGATTTTTTATAACAATAAAACTTGCCAAGTCAAACAAAAATGATATAATATCTCTTTACTTTCCTCCACAAACCCCTAAGCTTTTATCAGATTTTTTAGTTTTCTTAAAATTATGGATAGACAGGCAATTTACGATTATCTGCTCCAAATCCCTTATGGGAAAGTAAGTACCTACAAGCATCTTGCTCAAAAATTCTGACTGCACCCCAGAACCATCGGAAAAATCATGAGAGCAAATCCCTTTCCTAATCGTTATCCTTGCTGTAAGGTCGTTGGAAGCGATGGGAAACTTACAGGATATGCTCTAGGATTAGTAGAGAAAGAGAAAAGACTGACTGCCGAAGGGATTTTGATCATAAAAGGAAAAGTCGTTCCAGAAGCTATTTGGGAAGGAAAAAAAGGAGATACTTGATTATAAGATATTTAACTTTGGTAAGTAGGACTCTCATATTTTCTTTTTTTAAGATCGTATTGCTTCTAGGTAAAGAATAATTATTTTTTTGGCATCTTTAGTTCTCTCAAGATCAATATGTTTTCCATTGAAATAAAACTCAATCTCAAGAAAGACCTGAAAATATGTTTTCCATTGAAATAAAACTCGATCTCAAGAAAGACCTGAAAAATTGGGTGGATGGATGCAATAAGCTCAGTCATGGGAAAGATTGGAAACTTGGAACCTATTGTAGAGCAACTCGTTGGAAACAATTTTGAAGAAGCTGAGAAATTTATGTATCCAATTCTTGAAGGTATCTATGGAGAGAAAAAAGGGCTAATAACAAACTATAAAAACATCATACAAGAAAAAATCAATACCCATTTACAAGAAGCCTGTCTCGCTATGGAGGATATGACAGGTTTTCCGCTCTATAGAAAAGATTTTATTCTGAATTTAACGACCTTTCCTCGTTGACCTTATAATAAGGAAACTGGAGAATTTTGGAGCTGTGTTTTCCGATCTCCTGAAAATATACTTTGAAATTTTCTTCATGAATTACAACATTTTCAAGTTCTCCATCATTTTAAAGATACTCCTCCAATGAGTAGGCTTACCCGGGAACAATTTGAAATTCTCAAAGAGTCGCTTACGGTAATTCTCAATGTAGAATGTAAAAAGTTTTTAGCACGAGAAGATAGATGATATCCTCTTCATCAAGACTTAAGAAAGAACTTATCAGCATTTTGGTCTCAAGAAAGGGATTTTAATGCTCTTATTGCTTACTGATGTGATTGTGTCAAATAAGTAAAACCCTATAATTCTTCCTTAATTTTCATCAGAAGCTGCAAAGCCTGAAGCGGAGTGATCGCATTCAAATCCATCCCCGCTAATAACGCCTTTACCTTTTCATACTGGGCTTTATGAGCAAACTCTTCTTGCTGAACTGCAAAAAGTCCCTGAGAAGCATTCAATGATGGAAGATCAGATTTTTTTCCTTTTTCTAAAGCTGATAAAAAACTTTTCGCTTCTTCTAAAATCGGCTTTGGAATCCCAGCAAGTTTCGCAACATCCACACCATAGCTTTTACTCGCTCCTCATGCACTAATTTTCTTCATAAAAACGACTTCCTTATCAGTTTCGTAGACGCTGACTGAGAAATTTTTAATCTGCTCACTTTCCTGTTCAAGGGCAATGAGTTCGTGATAGTGAGTTGCAATCAGGGTTTTTGCCTGAATGTTTTTCAAAAGATAATGCAGAATTGCTTTGGTAAGTGCAAGTCCATCATAAGTAGAGGTTCCACGCCCCAGTTCATCAAAGATTACAAAGCTCCTCTCGGTCGCATTATTGAGGATATTCGCCACCTCAATCATCTCTGTCATAAAAGTAGACTGGTTTTTCGCGATAATATCGCCACTTCCCACACGAGCAAAAATCCCATCAATCAGTCAGATTTTGGCTTCTTGTGCTGGAACAAACAGCCCACAATGGGCCATCAAAACAATCAACGCTGACTGCCTCAAATAGGTGGACTTACCTCACATATTCGGTCAAGTGATAATGTGAATCAAGCCGTGATGCGTACTTTTGGACTCTCCAATCGCCAAAGCATTAGGAATAAAAGGCTGATCCTTCGGCAAAAAGGCTTCAATTACCAGATGGCGACCTGCTTGAACCTCAATGATGCCATTTTCTGCGAGTTGTGGCTTAACTAGGCGGTACTCCCTAGCAAAAATCGCCTGTGATGTAAAAAGATCCAGCCATGCCAGTTTCTCTGCCAAGCTGTAGAGCGGAGTGATGTTCTCCAAAAGCGACTGCTGAAGCCCTTGTAAGACTGCGGATTCTTTGGTTTTGAGCTGCTCTTTGGCGCCAAGGATATGAGATTGGAGATTATCAAGGTAAGGACTTGTATATCTTTGATTGCCTTTGAGGGTTTGTCTGCGGACAATCGCAAACTTTTCCTGCTCCTGAGCACTCAATTCGGTAAAATCTTGCTGTGCGAGAAATTCCTCAAAAAGTTCGCTATCTTTGCTCGTCAGCTCTAGGAAATAGCCCTGATTCATCACAAATTTCAGTTTGATATTAGAGATTCAGGTTTTTGAGACTAATTCCTGCTGATACTGCAGCAAAATTTCATCGCTATGATAGGCGACCTTCCTTAGTTCATCAATCTCTGCATCGTAGCCCTCTGCCACATAATCGTGCTCCCCCAAAAGCTCCTCATCAGCCTTTAATGCATTTTGTAAAAGCAAAAAAATCTGATTCAATGCCGAGATTTCCTCCTCCGTAAGTTGGAGTTTTTTGAGTTCTGATAAAAGCGTCCCTTCTAACCCTTGTAAAGCATTGCGAAGCACGGCTCTCAGCTTCATAAACGGCCCTCGGCTGAGCTTTCTATACAGAATCAAGCTCAAAAGCTTTGGAATATCAAAAAACTGCCCCAAAAACTGATGAATCCCAGTGGTCATCGGATCTTCCAAAAAAGCCTCAAGTTTGGAGAGTCTTCGGTCAAGTTCAGACTTGATATTGATCGGATTTGCAAGTAAATGGCGAAGAAGTCTGGATCCACCTGCGGTTTTGTTCGTATCTAAGATGCCGAAAAGGCTGTATTTCGTACTACTTTCATAACTAGAAGCGAAGAGTTCCAAGTTCTTAATTGTCACTTCATCCATCAAAACTAAGCCTTCCGAACTATGAAATCTGATTTTTGATATATTGGTAAGCTGTTGTTGCTGAGTATGCTGAAGATAGGCAAAGAGGAGCGCCATCGCCTCCAATCTCCCGCTCTCCAAAGCTTTCCCGAAACTGCTGGTATGTTGCACCTTACAGAGCGAAGTGATGAAATGCCCGGGATCCACCGGCACCGCATAGACGGAAATCAAACACTGCAAATACTGCTGAATCGGCGTAATCAACTCTTCCTTGATCCTCGTATCCGTGTCAATAATAATCTCGGTCGGACGAAGCTGAAGGATAAATTTCTGCACTTTTCCCAGTTCATCAAAGCTTTTGGTCGTGTATTCTCCGAGCGTAAAATCTCACCAAGCGATATGATAGTATAAACCTGACTTTTCATTCGTGGTCGTGATAGCCAAAAGGTAAGAAGCCTGTTTCTGCTGTTCGGTAATGGTCGTTCAGGGAGTGATGATGGATTTGATGCTTCTCTCTACGATTTTTCAAGGAATAGGATCAGTGGTTTGCTCTGCAATGGCGACTTTATAGCCCTTGGCAACGAGCCTCGGAATGTATTTTTCCACGCTATGATAAGGAATTCACGCCATCGGAATCGGATTTTCAGAATTTTTATTTTTTGAAGTAATGATGAGATCAAGGATTGAAGCACAGATTTTTGCATCCTCAAAGAAAACCTCGTAAAAATCCCCAATACGAAAAAACAGAATACAATCAGGATTTTGTTGCTTCATCTGTACATATTGCTTCATCGCAGGAGTGAGGTTTTCAAGATTCATCAAAATGAGGCTAAAGAAGAGTAAATTCAGATTTTAGCTTATCGTTTCAGGCTTTTTTTTCAAGAGGAGAATTGGAGAAGAAAAAAAATATTAGAAATATTATCAGACTTCGCTTGAATTTATAATCAGATTTTTTATTATTTAGCCCATATTCATTTTTCTTGAATCTTATGGCTATGCCTGAAAAAATAATAGATTATAGCGAAGATGGGAACCATCTTCCTAAGAAGAACAATTCCGAAACGATAGAGAGAATCACTAAAATTTTAAAGAAAAATCCCAATCCTGTATTATATGACAGACCAGAAGATGATGGACAATCTCTACTTGCTCACAGAACACCGTGATCAGAAGTAGCAGCAAAAAGATATGATAAACCTTCTCGAGAAAGACATTCTGGCGACTAAAAAAGTTCTATATTCATTACTGATATATGCGTTATCAACTCCTAAACCAAGATGCTGATTTATCTCTTATTCAAAGGCTTCTCAAAGTAAGAAACATCTCAGACCATCCCTATGATTTTCTCAATCCAAGCATCGCTCATTATCGGCTGGATCCTTTTTTGCTCAATGATATGGAAAAGGGCGTGCAGAGGATCATTCAAGCCATGAAAAACAAGGAAAAGATTATGGTTTTTGGGGATTATGATGTTGATGGGATTACTTCTAGTTTTTCGCTTTACAAGTTTTTTACTCAGTTTTTGAACTATCAGCAGATCAGCATTATGTATCCTGATAGGCTCAAAGATGGTTATGGACTCAAAAATAAGCACCTTGATGAGATCAAAGAAAAAGGGGTAAAACTGGTCATTACCGTAGATAACGGGATTACTTCAGTTGTGGAGGCGGAATATGCAAAAACACTCGGACTTGACCTGATTATTACCGATCACCATCACGCCTTGGAGACACTTCCAGATGCCTATGCTCTGATCAATCCTCAGGTCTCTCCAAACTATCCTTTCAAAGGGCTTGCTGGAGTCGGAGTGGCATTTAAGCTCATCAATGCGCTCCTGATGAAATCCAGCTTTTCTAAAGAGAAAAAAAATCAGATTTTTAACTATTTTTTACCGATTGTAGCGATAGGAACGGTTGCTGATGTCGTTCCTCTTGTCCACGAAAATAGAGTGATTGTCAAGAAAGGACTTGAACTCATCAATCATCATCCTGATCAAATGCCGAAAAGTTTGCAGGGATTCCTCAATTTCCTCAATCTCAAGGGGAATATAGACACCTTTCATATTGGATTTGTCATTGGACCAAGGATCAACGCAGGTGGGAGAATAGAAAGCCCTTATGACAGCCTAAAAATCCTCCTCTCTGAGTGAGAAAAGCAGCTTCAGTACCTTGAAAAAATAGAATCCATCAATACCGAAAGGAGAAGAATGCAAGATCAAGCCTTTAGACTTGCAGAAAAAAAAGTGGATCCTGATCAAAATTTTCTTTTTGTCTGTGATGAAGCGTTTCATGAAGGGATTGTTGGGATCGTATCGGGAAGAATCACTGAAAAATACAATAAACCTTCGGCCGTTTTCAAGCTTGATCCTGAGAAACAGCAGGCAGTCGCTTCGCTCAGAGGACCTGACTATTTCAATGTGATTGAGATGATTACTCAGGCTTCACCTTATTTAAAGAGGTTTGGTGGACATAAAGGAGCTTGAGGACTGACCGTAGAGCTTGAATATCTGGATAAGGTACTTGAGATCTTTCAAAAGCACTGTCAATCCTGCATTACCGCAGATCAGCTTGAAAAAATCACGCTCGTAGACACGGAAATCCTGCCTCATGAGCGAAATACTGAAGAGCTCAGCGAAATTGACCAGCTTGCACCTTTTGGGGAAGGAAACCAAGAGCCAAGCTTTCTTTTTGAGCAGATTAGGGTAGAAAGGGTAGAAAAAGTCTGAAAAAATGGCGGAGCTCATCTCAAGATTCATGGGAAGTTTGGAGATCAGGCGATTACTGCGATGTTTTGGAGTAAAGGAAGCGAGGCGGAAAAGATCGGAAGTCAGATTTCTGTCATCGGAACGGTCAAGAGAGATAGTTTCAATGGGGGATTTTATGTGCATGGGGAAACTTGGCTTGATTAGCACCAAAAGAAACCTATACTTTTTGTACTTTAAAAGGAAAAACTTGAATGAAACTCCTCGTCTGACTTTGAAATCCTTGAATGAAATATGAAAAAACCAGACATAATATCTGATTTCATTTTCTTGATCTCCGAAATCAGCATGAGAACTTATGAAACTGGAAATATGAAAACAAATACAAAGCTGAGCTTATTTCCAGCGAACGAAAAGGTGAAAAAATCCTGCTCTGTAAACCGCAGACCTACATGAATCTCTCTGGAGAAAGCGTTGCTCCGTTAGCAAAGTTTTTCAAGATTCCAGCTGAGAATATTCTGGTTCTTCATGATGAAATTGACTTCCCAACGGCAAGGATCGCTCTCAAATACTGAGGAAGTGCTGCGGGACACAATGGACTCAAGAGTATCATAGAAAAGCTCGGAACAAAAGAGTTTTGGAGGCTGAGGATTGGCGTTGATAGACCTGCTGTTCAAAGTCAGGTGAGTGATTGGGTTTTGAGCAGCTTCAAACCTGAGGAAAAACAAGCACTAGAAAATAAAACTGAAGAAATTTTTTCACTGATTGAAAACTTCTTGGCAATTAACAATTAAAAATCAATAATTTATCTTCCTGATTCCACAAGACTACTTCGGAAAGGAAATAATACTTTACCTCTCTTTTCAAAAACAATGTACATTCCTCTGCATGGTCGTAGCACCTTTTCCTTCCTTGAATCTATTTGAACTCCAAAGCTTATCATAAAAAGAGCAAAAGAACTCTGATTTCCTGCTCTTGCTCTTACGGATCTTGATGTTATGTATGGTGCGATCCAGTTTTATCAAGCAGCAAATGCCGAGGGAATCAAGCCGATTATCGGTTTAGAAGTCTGATTTGTCCTCAATATTGATAATGCTCCTACTCCAAATATGATTGGGACGATCTGTCTATTGGCTAAAAATACAGAATGATACCTCAATCTGATGAAGCTTACCTCTTTTGCTGGGCAGGAAGGGATTATGGGAAGACCGAAAATAGATATTAGTATTTTGGAACAATATAAAGAAGGAATTCTGGTTTTTTCTTGAGGTCCTGACTCACGAATTGCAAAACTTTTGAATAATGGAGAATCTCTTTCTAAAGCACAAGAGATCCTTGATATGCTTAAATCACAGCTTTGAGATGAAAACTGCTATCTAGAGATCATTGCTCAAGATGAATCTCAAGAACTAGAAATAGCAAAGATCAACAAGCAGATTTTAGAGCTTTCTGAGAACACAAAAACTCCATGTATTGTCAGTAATATTTATGCTTATCCGAAACCTGAAGACAAGGAAACCCAAGAACTTGCTATGGCAATCAAAGATAACCTTAAACTCTACGATCCACAGCACAGAGTTACTTTAACGAAAAATCATCTCATGACCGAGGAAGAAATCAGAAAAATCTGTCTTCAAAACAAATATTCAGAACTTCAAATTAATGAACGAATACAAAATACACAAAGTATTGCCAATCTTTGCGACACAAAAATAGAAATGTGACAGGCGCTTTTCCCAAAATATGAAGCAGAAACAGAAATCCTTGAACTTTATAAAAAAAATAAAAATCAACTTATCAGTGAATAAAAAAAAAGCTAATCTTACTATGTAGGATCAGCTTTCTTTTTTCTCTCTACTCTTCTTCTACAGATTGACTTTCTTCTTCAATAATTGCCTCCATTTTATTCAGTGCTTCATCATCAAGAACCTTTTTCCCCATTCTCATATCTTTGATTTTGGATTGGATTTCTTTTTCTAGGTTAGCACGGATTTTTTCTTCTCCCTCTAGGTATTTTGCGAGCTTTTCTTTTCCTTGGAGTTTTTCGCTTCCTACGGTATAAAATGCTCCTGCCTTGGAAATCAGTTTGAGAATCAAAGCCGCCTCAATAATGTCAGTTGTCTTGTCATATCCCATATTCCATTTGATAGGGAGTTCTGCAGTCTTGAACGGTGCAAAGATCTTATTTTTAGCGATCTTAATTTTAGCAAAATAACCAATTTGCTCTTTATCTTCCATGATTTTGTCCCCTTTCCTGATTTCTATTCTCTGAGAAGCAAAGAACTTAAGGGCATTTCCTCCTGTAGTCGTTTCTGGGTTTCCAAACATAATTCAGATTTTCATTCTGATTTGGTTGATAAAGATGCACATCGTTCCTGTTTTTGCGAGGACGGAAGTCAGCTTTCTAAGCCCTTGCGACATCATTCTCGCCTGAAGTCCCATATACGAATCTCCCATATCACCTTCTACCTCAGCTCTTGGAACAAGTGCAGCTACCGAGTCAATCACAATCATCTTCACTGCTCAAGTTTTTGCGAGTTCTTCAGCAATTTGAAGAGCTTGTTCTCCATAATCTGGTTGAGAAAGAATAAGCTCATCAGTATTAACCCCTAATTTTTTAGCATAATGAGGATCTAGAGCATGTTCTGCATCAATGAAGGCTGCTGTTTCTCCTCTTTTTTGCATCTCTGCAATTGCATGAAGTGCGATCGTTGTCTTACCTGAGGATTCTGGACCATAAATCTCAATCACTCTCCCCTCAGGATACCCACCACCAAGAATTAAATCAAGCACATAGGAACCACTATGAGAAGTATTTACTAGCCCTACATTAGAATTATCTCCCATTCTCATCACAGCCCCTTTTCAGAACTGTTTTTCAATATTCATAAATGCTTCTTTGAGCGCTTGATTGTTTGTGTTTGCCATAACTATTATTGTAAGAGTATAAAACTTTTTTAGTCGTCTGCTCCAGCAAGAATTTTTTCCTGCCAGAGCGACTGAGATGGTGTTTAATGAAAAAAAATAAAAAATCAAGAGAATTTTTACAATTTTTATTTAGTATTATTTCTTTGTCAAAAAAATAATTGATTTTGTCAAAAAAGATTTGACATCGTCAAAAGAATCTTTATATTGCAATCAGACTTTTTTAATTTTGTTAATATTATGCCTCGTTCTCCTTTATGCAAACTGCCGAATATCTGACCAAGGATTGCAGATAATTTGATGAAAATCTGAATTACGACGCCTGAGGAGTTTTTGGCACAAGATCCTTATGAAGTCTTTCATCAGCTCAAAATAAAGGTTGATCCTAGCTTTTGTCGTTGTGCCTTGGCAAGTATTATTGGAGCACACAAGGGAATCAAACGAAATCTGATTCGTGAGGAAGCAGTTAGAACTTATGAACAGCGTTATCCTGATGATGAACGAAAAACTTCCCGAAAGGGCTGCTAATCTGACTTTTATCTCTTTTTACTATAATAGTATGGCAACGAACAAACTTGATGATTTACAAAGAAGATTGATTGCATTTTTTAAGCAAAATACCAACCAAGAGGGACTTACTCTAAGAGAAATTGCAAATGAAGTCTGAGCCTCTCACCCACAAACTGTTTTGAATAAGCTTAATCAGCTTGTTTTTAAGGGCTATTTTGTTAAAGATGATCATTGATATAGGCTAATCAGAGAAGAAGTGGGAAATAAGCTTGATGATATTGTTCAGCTTCCAATCTATGGTTTTGCACAGTGTGGAAATAAAGGAAAGCAGATCATTGATGAATATTCTCAAGAGAAAATGCCGGTAACGGTTGCCTTTGTAGGAACGAGTAATTTGGAAAATTGTTTTTTTGTCAGAGCGAAAGGAAACAGTATGGAACCGAAAATTCAAGATGGTGATCTCGTTCTCATCCGTCAGCAAGCGAGCTATGATGAATCAGATTTTGTGTTTGTTTTACATAATCAACTTCCTAAGCTCAAAAAAATTATTAAGCAAGAGAATCGCTTTATGCTAGAATCTATCAACCGCTTTTTTGATAAGGTAGAAATTAGTCCTTACGATGAAACGAAGGTGATTGGCGTGGTGAAAAAAATAATTAAAAACATGTAAAAATCGATTTTAATCCAATTTTTGGAGTTCTTTCCAAAGTTTTTCTTGTTCTTTACTCAATTTCTTAGGAACAGAAACATGGAGCTCAACAATCATATCTCCTTTTCCCTTAAAAAGCCCTTTTTCTCAAAACCCTCTTCCTGCAACACGAACTTTCTGTCCAACCTGAGTTCCTTTTGGGATTTTTACCTTTATTTTCCCTTCGGGATGAGGAACTTCAACCTCACCTCCTAAAACCAAATCAAAAAGAGAAACATCTGCCTTCACATACAAATCATCTGTTTTTCTCGTATATTTTGGAGATTCAGCGACAAAAATTTTAATATATAAATCTCCAGAAGGAATATCTCATATTCCCTCATCTCCTTTTTCGGCATACTTAAGATAACTTCAAGACTTTATCCCTGCTGGAATTTCAAGTTCTAAAACCTCCTTTTTAGCTTCTAATCCTCCATTTGAGATCTGTTTTCCATCTTTTTTATAAATTTTTCAAAACCCTGAACAGTCAGGACAAGCAGCTTGAGTTTGAATTACTCAAAAAGGAGTCTGTGCCTGCTGAGTCACTCTTCCTGTACCATTACAATGAGAACAGGTCTCTTCGGTTATTCCCTCTATTTTCACATTTCTCGTATAAGCAATTTTTTTCTTCACTCCAAGATACGACTCCTCAAAAGATATCTCAATATGCTTCTCCAAATCTTCTCACTTTGTAGCTCTTTTTGTCCTTCCTGCTCCTCAAAAACCACCTCAAAACATTCCTCACAATAGATCTCCTATATCTCAAAATCCTCAAAAATCAAATTGAGCACCATTTCCCCCTCAAAATCCTCAAAAATCAAAACCTCCAGCTCCAAATCAACCTTTTCTATACATATCATATTGCTGTCTTTTTTGATCATCGGAAAGCACCTGATAGGCTTCATTGATTTCCTGAAATTTCTCCTTAGAACCTCAACGATCTGGATGGTGTTTTACCGCCTGCTTTCTAAAGGTTTTTTTAATCTCATCAGCTGTAGCCGATTCACTCACTCATAAAATCTCATAATAATTCTTCTTCGGATCAAAATCCATCATTTCTAGTATAAAAACTAAATAGCACCAAATCAACAAGAGTGATTTTTAACCATTTACTACAAAAAAACAAGCTCAAAATGCTGATTAAAAAAATCAGGCAAAAAAAAGATTCTCCTTTTGAAGAATCTTCTCTTAAAAAAAATCGTTCTCTATAAATTTCAAACAGTAAGTTTTGCTCCTTTTTTACATCCATTCAAAGCGTTATGTGCTACTGCTGCATTCCAATAATTTGACTTTACATCTGCTGTAAGCGTCACTGGCCAGGCTTTTGTAAGTCCTTTCATTACCATATAGACATCACAGCTAATTAGCATATTAGGATCCGTGTTTGCACCTATCATTCTTTTTTCTAATGCTGTTTTCATATAAGGATACGCTTCATTACTCATTGCTACATAGGTAAACTTTACATTCTTGGAAGAAGAAAGAGGTATCGCATTTTCTTTGATAAGATGTTTAATTGCCTCTAACATCGTCACCTGCTTGGTTAGATCTTCTTGCTTCGTTTCTCCTCCAGAAAGAGGAGAAGATTCTGGAGCAAGAATTCCAGTAGAAAGCGCCTCTATTGTTTCCACCTTAGTTCCTGAAAGTTGTTCTCATGAAAATAAAGCTTCTCCACTAAGCGACATTCCTAATACTTCTCCTGTTTCCTCAAACAAGAATCAGCTCTCTTCAAGTGTTCCTGTAAGTGCAACATCAGAATCCTGACTTCACTCTCCTTTTAAACCATCAATGAAAGTTGATATCTCAGATTTTACGACTTCTATTTCTGAATACTGATTTCAGAACAATAAACCAACCAATCCTCCACAAGCAAAGAAGCAGAACACCCAAAAATATACTGAAGCAAAAATCGTTTTTTCCCAAAGATGTGCAGCCTTAAAAATTACAGTGATAAAAATCATCATTCCTAAAGCTCAAATCAACACTGCAAAGAAATCAAAAATATCCCAAAACATGTATAAAATTCCTCCAAACCCTACAAGAGCAAGAAGAAAAACTAACAAACGATAAGTTCCTCCTCATGAAACCGTTTGTGGTTTCTTGCTACGATTGATCTTTGTCTTGATATATTCAATATTAGACTCTGAGATCGGAAGTTCTGACTCCTCTGATGCTTTGGATAGCAACTCCTTTCTCATTTTTTCTCTTACAAGGATGGCTTCAGGACTTGGTTCCTTTTCTTTAGCAAAAAAAGAATAACAAAGTGAAAGCAACAAGATCGCTACAAAATTTATTCCTCCTAGAAGATAGAAATTTGACTGGCCCCAAAGCAGTCCTGCAATTCAGAACTGAATTACGAAAAAATAAAAAACCAAAAGCATAAACAGATTTTTTTTGATCATTTTTACACTGATAGAGAAATAAATAATTTGTCTTGTGATAGCTATTTCTTAGACTTTTTCAAGTAAAGATAAAAAAAACTGAACTTTTTCTCGTTCAGCTTTTTTCTATACATATTTAAGAATATTACTTATACTTTTCCTTGAGTTTAGCTATTTTTTCAGCTTTTTCAGCAGCTCTTTTAGCTTCTCTTTCAGCTTTAAGCTCTTCTTTAGTCTTTTCTACAACTACTTCTTCAGCTTTTGCTTCTTCTTTAAGTTCTTCTTTAGATCCAGCCTCAGCTTCAACAACAACAGTTAGCTCCTTTTTCATCTCCTTATACATGAAAGGAACGATGAACGTTCAAGCCTCATTTAATTTCTTTTTGAGCTTAAGATTGTGAGCATCAATTTCTACACCATAGGCTTCTTTAATCGCTTCTACGATATCAGATTCGTTTACTTTAGCATAGAGGACATTATCTTTATTTACTTTTCTAATAAGTTTTACTCCTCCATTTTCTGTCATTTTAGCAAACAAATCTTCAAGACTTGCAGCCTTCTTTTCTCTTGCTACAACTGCAGCCTGCATTTTTTGCTGATACTTATTCTTATTTGCCTTATCAGCAAGAACAGCGATATTTTGTGGTAAAAGCACATTTCTAGCAAAAATTGGTCTTACATTTACAATTTCATACTTTTCCCCAAGATGTTTATCATCCTGAAGCAAAATTACTTCAATGTTTCTGTTTTTAACGGTTCTCCTTGGCATTATGCTTCTTTAAATGAAGTAAAAATAACATTCAGTGCAAGTTTATATGGATTTATGAAGAAAATGCAATTGCTTTTTCAGTTTTCATTGATTTTTGAGGTAAAAAGCTTATTTATAAGGTATGATTAATTACTTTGACGCACACACTCATCTTAATCAAGAACGCTTATTCTCTGACTGGAAGGCGCATCTTTTTGATTTTATTAACCAAGGAGGAAGGGGACTGATCAATGCAGGAGCCAATACCGGATACAATGAAAGAGGAATCCTTATCGCACAAGAAGCCAAAAAACTTTTTCCAAACTGCCGAGTTAAGTGTGCTGTTTGATTTCATCCCTGTGATGTAGAAGAGCTTTGCTCCCCAATTGAAGAGGAAATTCAAAAGCTCAAAAATCAGATTTTTCAGCATAGAGAAGAAGTTGTTGCAGTCGGAGAATGTGGAATAGACCTCCATTTTGATACAGAAGGAAGCACTCTATCCCTCCAAAAAGAAGTCTTTACTGCTCAATGCAAGCTCGCAAGAGAAGTTCATTTGCCCATCGTAATCCATTCAAGAGATGCTTTTGAGGAAACTTTTACTATTCTAAAAGATTTTCCTGATCTGAGAATCTATTTTCATTGTCGAGGCTATACTGAAACAGAAATTCAGATTTTATTGTCCACTTTCCCAAAGCTTTTTATCGGATTTTGTGGGAATACCACCTATCCAAAAGCTGAACATCTTAGAAGCAGTTTGAAAGCGGTTCCAAAAGAAAAAATTCTGATCGAAACTGACGCTCCCTATCTCTCACCTCAAGGGTTTCGTGGACAGACAAATACTCCAGCGAAACTTATCCTTACAGGGAAATTTATCGCTGATCTACTCGGGATGAAAGAAGAAGCCTTGTGGCAACAGGTAGAAAAAAATTTCTGGAATCTATATCAAAAATAAGCTTGACTTCTTATCTGATAATTAATATTATAAACGGAAATATAAAAACTTAAATAAATTATTATGACAAAAAGAATTCAAAAAAGATTATGTGAACTAGCCCAAGAATATCTTGGGAATGAAACATATGTTTTTTTCGTATGGTACTGGGAGAAAAAAAGAAAGAATAAAAAAGTACGAGATCCTCATTCATTTTGTTCACAAAAATTTTTCGAAAATATTCTTAAAGAATATAAATCCTATAAAAAAAGGATTGAAAAAGAAGCGTAACTCTCTTTTCAAAAGCTCAAGTCTGATTTCAGGTTTGAGTTTTTTGTTATTCTTCTTTTTCCAGAGCAATAGTTTTGTAGGCCTGATACCAATAGGTCAGAAAATAGGTCTCTACAATACAGTTAATATACGATAAAAACAGCAATAGGCCACCTGCTACGACTCGGATCAATCCTTCAACAAAACTATTATCCAAAATATTCAACCACACTGCAATATAGACGATCCCCAGCGGAATCCCAACAATTAAAGCTCCTGTAATCAAAAACCTAAAAAGCAAGAAAAACTCGACCAACATTAGTTTGATAGAGAGCCCTAAATTGAGAAATGCCACTTTGGTACTCTTTTTGATCGCATCAAAAACCTGAATACCATCAAGGACAATAATCACTTTCGCATAAGACCAAAAAATACTCGCAAACAGTACCATAATACCTCGGATTCCGATCAGAATATCTACCACAACATTTCCCAAAACATTGATCAAATAGAGCCTAAGCACTACCGTACAAAAGGTAAACAAACCAAAAGGGATGGAAAGCCCTCCATATTCAAGCATCGGGAAAAATCTCCCCAATCCCTTACTAAAAGCGGAAAAATTAGATTTTTCTGGCTCATGAAGTGCATAAATTACTGAAGCCTGACCAATAGGATAGAGCCAAAGATAGCCTACAATAATAATTAACACCGCTATAATAATGGTCCCGACTGCATGATGAGCATGCAAGGTTGAAATAAAATACATTAAAGCGTCAGAAATCTGGACTCCTGACTCATATTTCCAGATAAGGATGGTATTGAAATAGTAAATAATATAGTATAAACGAACAATAGAAAAACAAAGCAAAGTGAAAAAAGCCAATCTAATGATTTTTGGTCTAGAAAGTAACGCTTGTGCTGAAGCTTGGAGTATTTTTTTAAACATCAGAATCTACCTCTACCATTAAGAATAAAATTTTACTCATACTAATCGTTTGTTAATCCTTTTGCAACCTTTTTCATTGGCTTTAAACTAGCAGCTACAAGAAGAAGATTAAATACTCATGCCACCAAAAAGAAACGAATAATATTGGTTCATTGACCAAGAAAAAAATAATATATTCCTACTCCTATCAAAGCAAACACTACCAAGATTCCAAAAAGCTGAAATCAGACTTTTTTTGACAGTTGTGGAGTAAGCTGTTTTTTGATTCCAAGCCCTATCGCTCCTAAAGTAAAGATCACTTCAATCAAAATTTGAGTAATTATTCATCACATCAGTCCATACTCAGGAATAAGCCAAATTCCCACTCCTGCTCCAATGAGAACTCAGATTAAATTAATCTCAAAGAGCAGATTCTGTTTTTCAAGAACAACAAAAAGATAGTTGTAAACTTGTTTTATAAAGCTCAAGACCAAAACGATCCCTAGAAAAGGCAAAATTTGATTCGATCCCCAAGAAGTAAAACTTTCCCAGGTTCCAATAAACTTTTGACTAGAAACAAAGACAATAATATCATCTGCGAAAATCCAGAAGTTCATAGCAATCACAACCCCAATCCAAACCACCAAAAGCATTAGATTTCAGAGTGATTTCTTTTTGTTTTCAGCAGAATAATGCGGGATTTTGTGAAGCAAACTATTTCCCAGAGAAGAAGGAACGATCAGAAGGATCTCTATCAAAGAAAGTGCTAAAGCCCAGATTCCTGCATATTTAAATCCGCTTGCCGTCGGATAAAACCACCCAAGAAACATCAGCACCAATAGAGTATGGAAACTACTAAAAAAGTAGGAAAATCCATATTTTCGATTTTTTGAAAGCAGATTTTTGATAAAAGAAAAGTCAAATCTGATCTTTAAGGGAAGTAAATCTTTGGTCCTTAGATGGATTTCCACATTTTGACCAATAGAACTCGCCACTACAGAAAAAATCACTAAAGCAAAAGCAAAAATCGTCATAGTATCAGGATTTCCGCTCTCTTCAAAATTCATATTCTTAAAGAAAAGAAACACCACAGGGATCAACACGAAAAGCTGAGAAAATCTCGCAATAATCAGCGACCAAGTCAGCCTTTTCATCTTTCGGAAGATTTGAAGCGGGAGTTGCTGAATTCCAGCAAACATATTACTCGCAGAATAGCACATCGCAAGTGGCAATCCTCGCACAATAAAGGGATTACTCGTATATGCAGGGATCAAATAGGCGACAACAATTGCTAAAGTATAAATAATGAAAATAAGAAAAGTCCTCATTCCAACAAATTTTCCATAGGTCGTAGCCAACTCAGACTCAACTTCAGGTTTTGGTATATTTTCTCCTTCACCATAGCTTGTGTTTTTAATCTGTCCAAGTTGTTTGACGGCAATCACATAGATTCCAAAATCCACAAGAGCCGTCCACCAGGCAAAAAATCTGAAAATCGTTCCATAGTCCCCATATCTCAAAGGACCAAGATAAGAAGCAATAATTTTAGTAATCACAAAACCAAATAAGGCACTTACAATTCTTCCAAAAAGCTGTCGTAAAGCATCTTTTATCACGAGTTTATGTCAGGACATCCTTCTTTATATCAAAAAAAAATGAAATCAAAAGCAGTATAAGATTCTCTCCCTAAATATAAAGAGAAAAAGTCATAAAAAAAGGCTGAATATCATCAGCCTTTCAGAAAGCTACTATTTACTTTTTGATAACATACCCAATATCTTTGAGCTCGTAGTCATTATTTCTATACAGATCATAGATCACTTCTGCTACTGTTCCTCTTACCTCATTTTTTAGATCTGATTTTGGAGTGATAGCATTGATATAG
>QWCO01000060.1_pt1 | contig 98669 bp, 72 predicted proteins | sample 1972611 | NCBI WGS metagenome assembly QWCO01 (sample SAMN09866706, study PRJNA288562) | Human oral metagenome isolate term1_saliva, whole genome shotgun sequencing... | reverse complement strand
ATGAAGAGAGTGGCCTATGGTTTTAGGGATGAAAGGTATTTTCAGCTAAGGCTATATGCGCTGCACGATTGCCGCATCACTCCAAATGTCGGATGAACCGTTTTTTTGTGCTTTTTGCCAAGCCTCCACTTGCTTTGCGTCGAACGCTCTTTCTCCGCACTCAACTCCTCGCGATTCAAACAGCACTTGAGAGTGGTCATACATTATTGAAGCAGCAAGCCGCCTCACCCCCCTCCACTCCTACCCCCGAAAAGCCCAACAACAAGCACAGCGGATGGCTAGTTCTCCAATCAGTTGGCCTTTCACTACAGAACACATCCACTTCTCACACAAAGTAGCGAACGAGACATAATAGATCGTGTCATACAGTGCCCCCAATAGTGAGAAATTCCTATGCCCAATGCTATTCTCATAGAGGAATGGAGCCAGCTCTCCTCACTTGAAGACAAACTCATACGAATGGAATGCCAGAACAATCCGGAAACAGCGATTTCAAACAAGCAAGGCGGCAGCCTCATCCTGCCTACAATTAGCATCTCGTTGTACAGTGCAGCTCTTTTTATCGGACACGTGTAGTCGGCGTCTAAATTCCACGCCGTTTTCTCGTGACAAAACCTCAGACAATTGAATAGCCCTTCAAATTACCAATATCTTGCTCTGCATTGCAGCATCGTTATTCGGTTTTCACGAAAATCACCCAAACAAAATCACTGAAAACTACAGATCTTACCCTGAAGAGTGCGCGATATTTAGTAAAATACAGTAGCTACACAGTGATCAAGGCGTGTATTTAGTTAAAACAGCGTCCGATCAAGGTCACGAGTAAACCACTTTAATGAAACAATCCACTAATTCGACACAAAACACCACTGCTTTTCGTGCAAAGTCCACTACTTTCCACAAAAAGTCCCCTTGTTTCTACGGGATATCCTCGCGACTCTCCGGACAGCAAAGCATCATCACCCTACTCTACGGGACATCCACATTATTTTTTTCGACAGAACAAAAGCAACGCTCCACAAATTGATAAAAGCCTATTTTTTTCAAGCAACAACAAATAGGAAAACGAGAACAGACATCAAGATAAACAGTTCAAAAACAAATAATTACGAATAGAAACCAACAAACAAACCAAGAAACTTATTGACAATACCACCCATTCAATCTAACTTACATCTTTTCGCTTCCACCTCTCCGCTACACCACCCGACTACGAAGAAATATCCCCCTCCCTCTCTCCTCCGGCCCTCCTCTCTCTATCCTATCGTAGAATTTGTTCACGTTCAACTTTGCATTTTGTGCAGAAACAATTACTTTTGCATACAGACACACCGGTGCCCCGGCAACACGTTCTCTCCACGTTCCCCGGCGTGTTCATTGATCACTTCCGCATTATCGCGGTGAAAGCAACAAATGTACAACTTACATTTTTGCACACCACGACTTTTCGGAACCCACACACGACGAACAAAAATTTGCACACGCAACATGTATAGAACCCACAATTGTGGCGAACTCCGCCTGAGCGAAGTTGGCCAAAGTGTCACCCTCTCCGGATGGGTGCAACGCACGCGCAAAATGGGCGGTATGACTTTTGTCGACCTCCGCGATCGTTATGGCATCACCCAGCTCGTATTCAACGAAGAAACCAATGCTGAACTTTGCGCCCAAGCCAACAAACTCGGCCGCGAATTCGTGATTCAGGTCATCGGCACCGTGAATGAGCGCTATGCCAAGAACGACAAGATGGACACCGGCGACGTCGAGATCATCGTCGACGAACTCACTGTGCTCAATGCCAGCGAAGTCCCCCCCTTCACCATCGAAGAAAACACTGATGGCGGCGACGATCTGCGCATGAAATACCGTTATCTCGATTTGCGTCGTGCCAATGTACGCGCCAATCTCGAGTTGCGCCACAAGTTCTGCCTTGCCGTACGCGAATACCTCGACAATCTCGACTTCCTCGAAATCGAAACGCCCATTTTGGTCGGTTCCACCCCGGAAGGCGCGCGCGACTTCATCGTGCCCTCACGCATGAATCCCGGCCAATTCTACGCATTGCCCCAAAGCCCGCAAACGCTCAAGCAGTTGCTCATGGTGGCCGGTATGGACCGTTACTTCCAAATCGTCAAATGTTTCCGTGACGAAGATTTGCGTGCAGACCGCCAGCCGGAATTCACGCAGATTGACTGCGAAATGTCCTACGTCGAGCAAGACGACATCATCAACACCTTCGAGGGGCTCACGAAATACCTCTTCAAGAAGGTGCGCAACTATGACTTAGGCGACGCCCCCTTCCTCCGCATGCCCTGGCACGAAGCCATGCGCCGCTTCGGTAGCGACAAACCCGACATGCGTTTCGGCATGGAGTTCGTGGAGCTGATGGATGTGCTCAAGGGCACCGGAGAATTTGCCGTGTTCAACGACGCGGCCTACATCGGCGGTATCTGCGCCCCCAACTGCGCAAGCTACACACGCAAACAACTCGACGAACTCACCAACTTTGTGAAATCACAGCAAGTCGGTGCGAAAGGACTCGTCTACGCTCGCGTGGGCGAAGACGGCAGTGTGAAAAGTTCTGTCGATAAGTTCTACTCGCCCGAGGTTTTGCAGCAGCTCAAAGAGGCCATGGGAGCCAATGCCGGCGACCTCATCCTCATTCTCAGCGGCGACGATGCCAACAAAACCCGCAAACAGCTCTGCGAACTGCGTTTGCTCATGGGCGAGCGCCTCGGTCTGCGCGACAAGAACAAGTTTGCACTACTTTGGGTCGTCGATTTCCCCATGTTCGAGTACAGCGAAGAAGAAGATCGCCTGATGGCCATGCACCATCCCTTCACTTCGCCCAAACCAAGCGACATCGACAAACTCGACACCGACCCGGCTTCCGTTTTGGCCGACGCCTACGACATGGTTTGCAACGGTGTGGAAGTGGGCGGTGGCTCGATCCGTATCCACGACGCGGTGCTTCAAGCCAAGATTTTCAAGGTGCTCGGCTTCACGCCCGAGAAGGCACAGGAACAATTCGGTTTCCTCATGAATGCCTTCAAATACGGCGCACCCCCTCACGGTGGCTTGGCCTATGGCCTCGACCGCTTCGTAAGCCTCTTCGCCGGTCTCGACAGCATCCGCGACTGCATCGCTTTCCCGAAGAACAATTCCGGCCGCGACGTCATGCTCGATGCGCCTTCGGCCGTCGATCCCAAACAGCTCGACGAACTTCTCCTCGATCTTCGTCCCGTTAAAGCCTAATTTGCATCAACACGCGTTTGCACCTCGGCCTCCGTCGGGGTGCAACTGCTTTATCTACACGAAAACCAATGATTCACTCGATGACCGGCTACGGAAAAGCCGATGCCGAATACAATGGAAAGAAAATCCACGTCGAAATCAAATCGCTGAACAGCAAAAACTTAGACCTCAATACGCGCATTGCCACCGCTTATCGCGAGAAAGAGATGGAATTGCGCAAACTCATTGCCGCAGAACTCCTTCGCGGAAAAGTAGATTTCACCGTTTGGTGCGAAAAAGCGACAGAAAGTGCCGGTTGCACGATCAATGCGGCCACAGTCGCCGACTATGTGCAACAAATTCAGACGGTGAGCAAACAGGTTCCGGGACTTGCCGCACCGGTTGGGGCAGGTTTATGGGAAGTTTTGACCCGTTTGCCCGAACTCACGCAATCTGCTCCCGCAGAAGAGCTTTCTGACGACGAATGGAACGTGGTGGAAGACGCAGTGCACCGCGCCATCAAGGCTTTGCAGGACTTCCGTCTTCAAGAAGGCGAAGCGCTCACACAAAAGTTCACGCACAACATCGACCGCATCGAGGCACTCTTCCACAGCATCGAACCTTTCGAACAAAGCCGTGTGGAAAAAATCCGCACTCGCCTCGAGGAGCGTCTTGCCGAACTCACCGGCGTGGATTATGACAAGAACCGTCTCGAACAAGAACTCATCTACTATATAGAAAAGCTCGACATCAACGAAGAGAAGCAGCGACTCACCAACCACCTCCGCTATTTCCGCGAAACACTGGCCGGAGAAATCGGTCAAGGCAAAAAGTTGGGCTTCATCGCACAAGAGATGGGACGCGAAATCAACACGACCGGCTCAAAGAGTAACCAAGCAGAAATGCAAAACATCGTCGTCAAGATGAAAGACGAGCTCGAGCAAATCAAAGAACAAGTACTCAACGTCCTCTAACCTCTCAACCGCTCCATGACCAAAGTGATTACTTTCTCCGGCCCTTCGGGATCCGGCAAAAATACACTCATCGAATACCTCATTGCCCAAGGCCTCAACCTGCATTTCTCGGTCAGTGCAACCAGTCGCGCCCCTCGCGGAACGGAACGCGACGGAGTGGAATACTTTTTCCTCACTCCTGAAGAATTCCGCAGCCGCATCGCCGCCGGCGAGTTCTTGGAATACGAAGAAGTCTACACTGATCGTTTCTACGGCACGCTGCTCGCTCCCGTTGAGCGCCAACTCGCTGCCGGACAAAACGTGATTAGCGACATCGATGTGAAAGGGGCGCTCAATTTCAAACGTCATTATGCCGATCGGTGTCTGACCGTCTTCATTCAGCCCCCTTCGATTGCGGCACTCCGTGAGCGTTTGGAAAAGAGAGGTACTGAAACGGCCGAAGCCATCCGGATGCGTTTGGATAAGGCGGAATATGAAATGAGTTTTGCTCCCCAATTTGACGCCCTCATCGTGAACGATAACTTGACAAAGGCGCAAGAGGATATTTTTCAGGCGGTCAGTAACTTCATCGAGGCATGAAACGCTCCAAAGTAAATGCGTTCTGGCTCAGCTGTGAGTACCATAGCTTGCGAATTCACGACTCTCGGATTTCGACAGAAGGATTTTGAAAACTAAACGACAATTATCGGACGAAACAGCTCTACCGTACGACGTGGCGCATTTCACTTTACAAATGCAAAGCACGACGATTTCCCACTTTTTGGTGCGGAGTCGTCGTGCTTTCGTTGTGTCGGTTCGCACACACTGCACTTACATTCCATTCTTCCCTCTTTTTTACCCCGCTCCCGCAATTTCATTCGCAAGTGGAACTACTTTCCGCTATTCATTCTCAACCCCGCTTAAAATCAACGCTTAGCAGAACCTCCTTTCCCCACGTTCCCTCAACGCTTGGAGCTACAATTCTAAATTGATGCCGGCGCACACGAAAAACTCCCCCTCTCTTTGCAGAAAGGGGGAGTTTACAATTCTAATGTCCTAAACGACGGCTCAGAAACGATAGCCGAGCGTGACTTGGAAGCTGTTTCGCGTTTGATTGATGTGCTGCCCGGTCAACATATTGACGGGTGAGAGCTTATTATCCGAATTAAAGTGATAAGCATACACATCTGCGCCCTGCGTTTGGTACTGATACGCGGCATCGGCATAGAAACTACTACCACGCACGCCAATGCCTAAAGTAAAGCGTTGCGTCGCTCCATAGTTAATGTAGTCCGTTGCCATTGCATAACGGTAGGTGGGGCTGTCCGTGAAGAGGTTGAGATAAGCGTCTTTCTTGTAGGGAGCACTCACATAGTTGTAACCGGCTCGCAAAGCGAGGTTGCGGTTCACCAAATATTCGAGACCGAGGCGCAAGGTATGCGTGTCGTTCGTGTATTTGTTGATGTCGTACTGTAGATCCTTATCGTGCTTTCCCGTGCTCCAGTCGTAATAACCTTCTGCCACATCAGTATTTCGCACTTGTCCGCTGGTGTGGTCGGTAATTTCATACTCTGCGCCGACAGCAATGCGGTTGGCAATCGTGGTTCCCACGCTGAAGTTGGCCTTCCAAGGGCTGACGATATTATAATTGTTGTTGGTCGTCAGATTGGCATTACCATAATCATCCACATCATTACCTTTGGAATCCACCAAACCATAAGGCGAACGAATCACATCCGTTGCGGTACTTTCCAGCGAATAGAACGTAGGTGTGGTGATGCTCAAGCCCAATCGCAGCGGATTGTCGATCATCGGGCGCACGATAAATCCGAATTTAGCGTCAACACCTGTACCGACAACGTCTTCCATGACATTGAGTTGGTAGGTGCGCTGCACGTTGGGATTTCTTCTTTCCCAAAGTTTCTCGCCTCCGCTCTTGCGCGAATCTTCTTCGTACTGCATTCGCGTGTGATAGTCCACATTGTACAGCCCGAGATTCACACCGAAATAGAATTGCTCACTGAAGTTGAAGGCCATATTGAAGTCATAGGCCTGATTACTGCCCCATTGCATCTTTCCGTAGTTGTATGCTTCCGCATAAGCAGGGGCGTAACCGATCAATTCTTTGGAGTCGGCAGAAAATCTTTTGTCAATCAAACAAGCTTCAGCCGCGCCATTGACCAACGGGATGGTATTAGCGCGATCTCTGCTGTCAGAAAGATCCAAAGGCTTGTCGCCTTTAATGGTTCGCGCCAACTGCGTGAGTTGCAAAGTCTGCGACATCAACCCGGGAACGTGGACGTTGTCGAGCGTGGTCAACTCAGCATAGTTCTTGGCCTTGCGGTAGTTGAAACCAAGGCTCACGAAGCGCATACTACCACTTTGCAACGGTAAAGAATAAACAAAGCCGGCTTGATCGATACTGGGGCGCGTTTTGTTTTGACTGAAGAAACTAAAGTCATCGGGATTGCCTGCGCTGCGCAAGACACCACCCGTTATCGCAAAGTCATTGCGACGATATTGAGCCGTAGAGGCGGGGTTGGTGCTCATGGCTGAGATGTTGGCGCCCAAAGCGCTCATCGCACCACCCATACCCACGTAGCGCGCATCGCCATTTAGGTCAGTTGACGTGAGCAACCCCACTTTATAAATATCTTGTGCAGAAGCACTTGCTGCGAATAGCGCAAGTGTTGCTGCAACCATATATTTCTTTTTCATATCCTGTGTTTGATTTCGAGAGAAACTTCACTTAAAGCCATTCAATTATGGCATTTAGGCACACCGCTCACACGGAACGGGATAAAAAGAAGTCCACTCGGAGTTCAACATTGATCAACGACGACCGCTTGAATATCCACCGCCGCTACCGCTGCCACCTGTATTTCCTCCGCCGCTGTAGCCACCGCCGGAGAATCCTCCACCGGTTCGGCTACCGCCGCTGTAGAATCCACCGCTACGCGAAGGACTAGAATAACTTCCACCGCTGCGCGACGAGGATTCATAGCTACTGCGCGAAGGCGAGCTGTAGTTTCCGCTGTCGTAGCTACGAGTATTGGCCGGAGTGTAGGATGAGCGATCGCTGTCTCGGCTACCGCTGCGGTATCCTTGGCTGTTGCTATACGATCCGCTGTAGCTGCTGCGCGAATCTCCACGACTGTAAGAAGGCGAGTAAGCGCTTCGGGTGCCGGAATACGTGTTTCCGGAGAAACCTCCCGTGCGAGAGCCACCGGCATAGAAGTCTCCACGACCACCGGTGCCACTTGAACCATAAGTTCCGCTATACCACGTTCCGCGAGGGCGAGTATAGGTATAACGTGCCCCATAGTCATAGTAAAATGGCGAGTACCAACTGCTCCAGCCCCATCCTCCATAATAATAAGGAGAGTTCCAATAGGAATAAGTGGGTCCGTACCAGCTATTGTAGTACCAAGGCGAATACCATCCGCCTAAGCTCCAAGAAGTTCCCCACCATCCGCTATTCCATCCGAAGGAGAAATAGGGATAAGCGCCGAAACGGCCGCCCCAAGCCCAATCGTCAAACCAAGGATCGTAGAATCCCAGATCATAATAATCATAATAGTAGGGCGAAGCGAGGATGCAGCCACGCGGCGAGCGGAAACGCACGATTCGTGCCGTTGCAGTGTAATCATCTTCGTTGTAATCGCGATAAGCCCGCGTATTCAGACTGTCAGACTTCGAACGAGCAGTGCCACGGCGATTGTATTCATCCACATTCCGTCCACCGGCAGAGCGACCATCCGCCCAATTACTATGTTCGAAGGCTTTTTCGGTAGGAATTGCGATTTGATCATACGAACTATGACCATACATCTCTTGGCGTTCGGCTTCCAGCGCCTTTTTCGTCGGCACAAAATAAACGTCGTCCTGAGCCCAAGCAGCACTCGCTGCAAGGAGAGCTATAATGGTAAGAGCTATCTGTTTCATATTGTGTCTTTTTTATGTGACTTTGCTGCGAAGATAGAGATTTATCCGATATATGGTTCAGCGCTTCCCCGAAACTTAGAGCATTTCGTTTCATTTTTAACAATACGAATGGATTGCTGCGACTTTTGTTTGCCGTATCCAACTTCTTGCCGTACATTTGCAGCCTAAACTACCTCCTTTCCCTATGTACAATCCTCGCAAGCCACAATTTACAGTCTTCAAAGTGAAACAAGCTGATACGCTTCTTCCCTTTGTTATGCAATGTCTCGACGGCATCAGCCGCTCTAAGGCAAAAGCAATCCTCTCCGGTGGCGGCGTACGCGTCGATCACAAAAATGTGTCGCAACACGATTTCGAACTCCGCCCCGGTATGGTCGTAGAGATCTCGAAACACAAACCACGTACGCAGTTCCAAAGCAAATTTATCAAGATTGTATATGAGGATGCGCAAATCATTGTCATTGAAAAGAATATCGGTATTCTTTCCATGGCCGCTACGCAAGGACAATTCTGCGTAAAGACCATTCTCGACGATTATTTCCGGAAAACTCGCCAGAAATGCACCGCACACGTGGTGCATCGTCTCGACCGCGACACCTCCGGACTTTTGGTCTACGCCAAAACCATCGAAGCCGAGCAGATTCTCGAACACAACTGGAGCCGCATCGTCACCGATCGCCGCTATGTGGCTTTAGTCTCGGGCGAAATGCGCCAAAAGGAGGGAGTTGTCGAAAGTTGGCTCAAAGACAACAAAGCCTATATCACCTATTCTTCGCCGACAGACAACGGCGGAAAGTTTGCGCGCACGCATTATCGGACATTGCGTCGCAGTCCCAATTACTCACTCGTCGAACTAAAACTCGACACCGGCCGCAAAAATCAAATCCGCGTCCACCTTCAAGATCTCGGTTGCCCCGTTTGTGGCGACATCAAATACGGAAACGGCGACGATCCCATCGGCCGTCTGTGTCTACACGCCTTCCGCCTCGACTTCTATCACCCCATCACGCGCGAACCGCTGCACTTCGAAACACCGGTTCCCAAGGCTTTCTCAAAAGTGTTTGCCGAAAGCAAGAAGAAGCCCGAAGCCACCGAAAAAGAGTCCTAACTTTTGACTCAAACCTTCCCCACTTATTTCTTTCAGTATCAAGATTATGCCTCACATATCTGAACGTGCGGTTCAAATGCCGCAATCTCCCATCCGTAAGCTCGCTCCGCTGGCTACAGCCGCGGAGAATCGCGGCATAAAGATTTACCATCTGAACATCGGTCAGCCAGATTTGAAGACGCCCGAGGAAGGTTTGGACATTTTGCGCCACATCGGTCGCGACATCCTTGAATATTCTCCCTCACAAGGTTTTCTTTCCTATCGTCGCAAGCTGGTTGATTACTATCATCGTTACAATATCAGTCTCACGCCCGACGATATCATCATCACAACGGGCGGTTCCGAAGCGGTGCTCTTTGCTTTCATGTCGTGCCTCAATCCCGGCGACGAAATCATCGTACCCGAACCGGCTTACGCCAACTATATGGCCTTCGCCATCTCGGCCGGCGCGCGCATTCGCACCGTGTCCACCACCATCGAAGAAGGCTTTTCGCTGCCGAAGGTCGAAAAGTTTGAAGAACTCATCAACGAACGCACCCGCGCCATCCTGATTTGTAATCCCAACAACCCCACAGGCTATCTCTATACACGCAGAGAGATGAACCAAATTCGCGACTTGGTGAAGAAACACGACCTCTATTTGTTCTCTGACGAGGTCTATCGCGAATTTATCTACACCGGCTCTCCCTACATCTCCGCTTGTCATCTCGAAGGCATTGAGCAAAATGTGATTCTCATCGACTCCGTGTCGAAACGCTACTCCGAATGCGGTATCCGCATCGGTGCTTTGATCACGAAGAACGAAGAAGTGCGCAATGCCGTCATGAAGTTTTGCCAAGCACGCCTCTCTCCTCCCCTGCTCGGTCAACTGGTTGCTGAAGCCTCCATCGACACTTCCGAAGACTATCTCCGCGAAATGTACGACGAATACGTAGAGCGTCGCAACTGCCTCATCGACGGACTGAATAAGATCCCCGGTGTCTATAGTCCTATCCCCATGGGCGCTTTCTACACCATGGCGCGCCTGCCCATTGATGACGCAGAACGCTTCTGCGCTTGGTGCTTAGAAGAATTCTCTTACGAGAACGAAACCATCATGATGGCTCCCGGCGCAGGTTTCTACACCACTCCCGGCGCAGGTCACAACGAAGTGCGCATTGCCTACGTGCTCAACAAACACGATCTCGAGCGCGCACTCTTCATTTTGGGCCGCGCCTTAGAAGCCTATCCCGGACATATCTAAAAAGGCTCACCGCCTCCCTCAAGGCCGTTCGCATCGGTTCGTTCACGTCTTCCCATTTCTTACGTTTTTATTCGGATGAAATTCTCCTTTTTCGTCGCTCGCCGCTTTTTCAAGAGCATGGGCAGCGACAAAAGTCGTGCTTCTCGTCTCACCGTCTCGATTGCCACTGCAGGAGTGGCGGTCGGGCTGGCCGTTATGCTCCTCACCGTGTGCATCATTCTCGGTTTTCGATCAGAAATCACCAAGAAAGTCGAAGGCTTCGGAGGGCATATTGAGATTCTCGACTTCGCCACTTTCGCCGCCCCCGATGCTCATCCCATATCAGCCAACCCTGCGCTGCTCAGCACCTTGCGTCGCCTGCCCGATGTGAAGAGTGTGACCCCCACCGCGCAGAAAATGGGGATACTCAAGACCACCGAAGACTATCAAGCCATCACCCTCAAAGGACTGCCCAAAGATGCCGACACTTCGTTCTTCTCTTCGTCACTTGTAGAGGGGCGTTTACCGAATTTCGGTGCCGAAGATTCCAACGAACTCTTGATTTCGAGAAAACAAGCCAACGACTTGAATCTCAAGGTCGGCGATCGCGTCTTCGCCTACTTCTTTGAAGAGAGCATCCGCATGCGCCGCTTCAAAGTCTGCGGCATCTACAGTTCGAACATGGCGATTTTCGACAAAACCTATGCCATCACGCCATTTTCTACCGTGCGCAAGCTCAATCGTTGGGAGAACGACGAAGCCTCTATCGTCGAAATTCGCCTGCGCCACTTCTCCGACACCACCGGGGTGATGCCCATCGTGCGCCACCTCTGCCAACAACAAAATCAAGTCTCGGTCGGCCAAAAACACAACGCCATCTCCATTACCGACCTCTACGCTCAAGTTTTTTCTTGGCTCAATCTGCTCGACTTCAACATGGTGGTCATTCTTATCATCATGCTTTGCATCTCCGGTTTCACCATGGTGAGCGGACTCCTCATCCTCGTACTCGAACGCACGCAAACCATCGGCCTACTCAAGGCACTCGGCACCACCAACGGCAGCGTGCGCCGCATTTTTCTCAACTTCGCTGTCTTCATCACCCTCCGCGGTTTGCTCATCGGCGACGTCCTTGCGCTCGGCATTGCCTTTGCACAACGCCAGTGGGGACTGCTTCGACTCGACCCTGCCACTTACTATTTTGAAACGGTGCCCATCCACATCAATTGGCCCATTGTGCTGCTCGTGAATATCGGCACTTTGCTCGCCACGATCCTCGCACTCGTCGGCCCCAGCTACGTTGTTTCGCGCATTCAACCGGCCAAAGCCATAAGATTCGAATAACAATTTGGCCACCCCGATAGTTTTTTCTACCTTTGCACACGGAAAAAACAATTTCCACGGGGCGTAGCGCAGTTGGTAGCGCACCTGGTTTGGGACCAGGGGGTCGCAGGTTCGAATCCTGTCGCCCCGACTTCACCTGATTGGGGGTAACAATGAGCCGCAAGCACAGCTGCTAAAGTTCAGACTTGCCGAGTTTCTCCCCCAAGTTTCCGTTTTACAAGGCGTTCGAGTCCGCTCGAACGCCTTTTTTGTGCATACCGGCTTTCCTTCTTCTGCACGATTGGCCATAAGCTCCCCACTGCGTTTGCAGAATCGTAGCATGGTATGCAGATTTAGGAGAGAAGCATATTATTGCTACACGCAGTTTAGGCTAATATCCACGGGGTTCACCTGCACTTGCTCTTCTTGGTAAACCGACGCTACAACAATTCGGCGCAAGTTGTCCATAAGCGGCAGAAAGTTGTCCGTTTTCCGACAAAAGTAGAGCACTTTTCGGCAAAAGTCCCCTACTTTTCCCACTCCCTTCCCCTGTAAATTCCATAAGCCAAGGATTTGCCCCGCTTAGTTCACTGAAGCCCAAAAAACTCCCCTCATGATTCCTTCGGATCGCGAGGGGAGTTTTTAGTTTGACAGGGAGAAGATACGGCTGTTAGTAGAGCGTGATTTTGCGACCGCCCACCACATAGACACCGGAGGGCAAGCCCTCTGTATTGCCGTTGCGGCCTACGAGTTTGCCGTTCAAGTCGTAGATGTCCAATGCTGCCTTATTCGCGAAATCGGTGCGCACCGCTTTCACAGCCGTCGGCGCAATCTCTCGCATTGCCGGCGAAGTGACAGACACCATTTGGTAAATGGCGGGCACTTGTTGTCCCGTCCAACGCACACGGAGTGCGGTGGCCTCGGGCATTTGTGCGGCCGCGACGCGTGTCAAGGCCGTTCCCAGTTGTCCGATCGTCTGCCACGTTGCGCCATCGGCCGTCCATTCCAATTCGGGCTTTGCTTCGGCCGTCCATGCTGCGGGATTCCAATAGATTTCTATGGCCTGCAACTCGGCGAGTGTACGGATTTCGTAGCGCAACTCACCACCGCCGGCCTGTGTGAGGACATTGTATCCCTTGCCGTCCGTGACTTCGGGGTGAGCCTTGCCCTTGCCGTCCGTCACACCGGGAGCAAACTGCGCCGCGCGGTGCAACACATTGACCTGCATATCGTAGAGTCGCAACCACTTATTGCCGATGGGCGAACTCACGGTCAGGCGCACTTGTTTGGCCTCGGGCACATTGCCTTCAAAATCGATATAGCGCACTTCGTCGGCGTAGGGTTTGCTTTGCGATAGGCCGCCTGCACGCGCCACACTGCCGGCTACATGGAGCTGTTTCCACACTTTGCCGTCGACACTGGCCTCGACTGTACCGGCTTGCAGCTGGTCGCCGTTTTTCGTTCCGAAATAGATGCGCACATCTTTCACATCGGTGGGCTTTTGCAAGTGCACCACATAGCGATCGTCCTTCATCTGGTTGCGCTTGCCGGCAAAGAAGGTCGAGGGATCGCCGTCGATCAAAGCACGCTTGCCCAACTGGTTGTTGGTCGCTTCGCCCACTTCGTCGGTAGGCACGTCGATTGCGGTAAGCGTGGGCAACTGTGGAAGCACAAAACAGAAGTTACTGCGCGTGAGCGTGAGTGATTTAGCCTCTGTTTGGTCGTTGATCAGTACGACGTACTTCATTTTCTTACCTTCCGGCCAAGTCGTGCTGCGCATGCGGTTCCAGTGCTTGCCGTCTTCGCTCCATTGCACAGCAAATCCGCTCAAAAGAGCCGCATCGATGCGCACTTCAGCCGGCGTGAAAGGTTCTGCAAAGGAAAGGCCCACGAATGCGCCGGCCGGCAGCGTAACTTTCGCTCCGTTGAAATAGTTTTCGCCGTTTTGTTGCACCACACGGGGCGAAATGCCCGACACGCTGCTCACCGCCTGCACCGGTTCCGCGCTTTTGCCAAAGGCCTGACGGCCGAACCCATTCTCACGGAGGTAATTCATGAAGGGATAGAAATACTTCTGCGAAGGCTGGCTCTGGCGTTGGCTCACACTGATGCCACTGCCCAGCCCTTCAAGCGCATAGGCGGTGAAATCGGTGTTGACATCGAGATCGGCAATGCGATCCAACTGCTTCACATATTCCTCCCAACGCGCTTCGGGCTGTGAACTTTCGGCCACTTCCACCATTTGTCCTGCCACGAGGAGCATCGTGCGCAGTTTCAACAACCACGGGGCGAGGTCGGCATAGAGCAAACGCTCATTCTCAACCGCTGAGTCCTTCAAACGCACCAAAGTTTCGGCCGCCGGCAACAAATGCTCCACAAGTTGTTTCAGTTTGTCGGTATGGCCGGCCTTGAAGCGAGCAATGGCCTGTTGCATGTCTTCGGCATCGTTCCATCGGAGGTAAGGAATGAGCGTCTTGTAGGCGTGTTGCTGTTCGGGCGTGCTGAGAATTCGGCTGAAGCTGGCGTTCCATGACTTTATATTGTCGAAAGCGGCATTGTTCCACGCGTAGTCGGCCACAGAGAAGAGCGCCGTCTTCGAGATTTCGCCCTCTTGCATGGGGTTCGACACAATGCCCAACCCATGCTCCAACTGCTTGGGCATCTTGGCATTATTGGCCACAGCCGGCATCTCGAAGAAATTATAGTACATGTCCGACGGATAGACCTGTCCATCCGCATTGTCATTGCAAGGATAGTTCCACCACCAAGCGGCAGGACGCTGCAATTCTTTGCGCACCACGTCGAGATCGCTGCTATTGGGCACGGACCACACGCCCCAACCTGTGATATAGATCGTGATTTTGTCGGGAGTCTTGGCCAAAGCGTTGTAGAAACGCTTGCGATCGGCCTCGCCCACCCAACTGAGGGTGTACACCTGCGGCACGAAGTGCAGAGGACGGACGCGATCTTCGGGCTTTGCCGTCTGGCTGTTCCACTTCTTGTCGATGGCGGCTTGCAGGGCGGTGAGATGATCGGCGTTGGTTTTACAGTCGGCTTCCGACTTGGGCACACCGACATCGTCCACAAAGACGGCGAACTGGCGCACACCGAGATCGTACATGCGCGAGTACTTGTTCATGATGCGATTCACCACATTGGCATCTTCCACAAAACTATTGCCCGGGTGGATCGCCCAAATGAAATTCACTTTCGTGTCTTGCGATGTCGCCGCGATTTCGCGAATCATATTTTGCGTGAGCAAGCCGTTTTTCACCTGCTGTGCCGTCAGTGTCGCGGGATAAGCGGCTTCCCACTTCTGCGAATGGTAGACATCTGACTTGGCACCATACATATAGGTGTTCATCTTCATGCGCATCATGAAGCGCATGAGGTCTTTCTTCACGGCCACACTGTAGGGGTAGCCATAATATCCCTCTACCAGGCCTCGACTCTGCTGATCTGCGTAATCATAGAGCGTCACTTCGGGAATGTTGCTTGTGCCTTTTTCGAGCATTTGCTCCAAGGAGGCCAATCCGAAGAAAGTGGCATCGGTATTTTCGCCGATGATCACGACTTCCGCGCTGCCGTTTCGGTCTGACAACGAAAGAATGTGGCGGTCATACTTTCCGGTCTTCGAGAGAACAGAGCGATCGAGGTTGAGGGCTGTGGCACGCAGGTCGGCCACTTCACCACTTCCGTTCACACCGAGGTAAAGCACCGCGCCGGTTGCCGGGGCTTCGGTGGCAAACGTGCATTCGAGTTGGGCGTCCTTCAACACTTGCTCTGCACGTCGGCGCGTGGCTGCGTCGATTGCAGCGTCGCACACCACGGTGACAGATTTGGAGAAACTCACTAATCCTTTTCCGGCAACTTGGCGTTGTGGGATGGGATAGATGTCGTAGACGGTCTGTGCGTAGGCACCTCCGGTACCGGAAAGCACAGCCGCAAAAAGTAAAGAGGATAAAAGTTGCTTCATGTAGATTTGAAGAATGATAGGAAGAAGGGGCTTTGTGATGAAAAAGTGTAAGCCTTTCGGCAAAGATACGAACAGAAGTGTTAATTGCGCGCGAAAACAAGGGAGTTTTTGGCAGCCTGCTTAGCAATCTACACAAAAAAGCCGATTCTCCGGCGAGGGAGAATCGGCTTAAGCGTTTGATAAGAAGCTGAAATGGGAGAAGTTACGCTTCTTCCGGCTTCATATTGGTGTAAACGTTTTGGACATCGTCGAAATCTTCGAGGCGTTCCACCATCTTGTCGATCGTTTCGCGCTGCTCGTCCGAAACTTCTTTCAGATCGTTGGGGATGTAGGTGAATTCAGCGCTGACGATTTCGAAACCATCGGCCTCGAGGTGCTTCTGAATCTCACTGAACGATTTGGGATCGCCGTAAATGGTGATGCTATCTTCTTCTTCGTCCTCGTCATACTCGTCTTCCACACCGTAATCGATGAGATCGAGGATGAGTTCTTCCATATCGAGTCCGTCCTTCTTCTTAAAGGCGAACACGCATTTGTGATCGAAAAGGAAAGCCAACGACCCCATCGTACCGAGGTTGCCATTGAACTTGTTGAAGACGGAACGCACATCACCGACAGTACGCGTGGGGTTGTCGGTGAGGGTATCGACGAATATGGCGACACCATGGGGGCCGTAGCCTTCATAGGTCATGGTCTTGTACTCGCTCTGGTCTTTACCCATCGCATTCTTGATGGCACGCTCAATGTTGTCTTTGGGCATGTTCTCACGCTTTGCCGTTGCGATGATCGCACGGAGCGTGGGATTCGTTTCGGGCTCGGGACCGCCGGCTTTAACTGCCACTGCGATTTGCTTGCCGATCTTGGTAAATGTACGGGCCATGTGACCCCACCGCTTCATTTTGGCGGCTTTGCGGTATTCAAATGCTCTTCCCATAGGAATGATTGATAGAAATGTTCTGTATTGCGTGTACTTTCTCTTATTCCACACGACTAGGCTTATGAGGTAGGATGTAGAGTAAGAGAAGGTACACAGCGGTTTGGGCTTAACGGAGTTCTGCGCCCAATTGTTGTTGCAGTTGTTTGATAATCTTGCTCATGATGGCTTCGGTCTGCTTGTCGTTCATAGTCTTTGTTTCGTCAGACAACGTGAAAGCCACCGCATAGCTCTTCTTACCTTCGGGGAGGCGATCTCCTTCGTATACATCGAAGAGTTCGACTTTGCGGAGCAATTTTTTCTCACAGGCACGCGCCACGCGTTCCACTTCGGCAAACGGAACAGACACGTCGAGCAACAGCGCGAGGTCGCGACGAACGGCGGGGAACTTGGACAATTCGCTGTAAGAAACCTCTTTCTTGGGGAGTTTCTTCATGAGTACACTCCAATTGAAGTCGGCATAGTACACTTCTTGCTCCACATCGCAAGCTACCAGCAGGGCTTTGCTAACCAAACCCAACTCAAGGCAAACTTTTCCGTTGCGGTCTTCGACAGAAAGGCTCTTGGAGAAGATGTCGTTCGTGCCTTCCTTTATCAGCAATCCGCCGAGAGGTACTCCCAGGCGGGACAATACGTTCATCGCATAGCCCTTCAACTCATAAATACTGCTGTCTTCGTTGGCATGTGCCCACGAATCCATGACGCGCTTACCTGTCAACCACAGTCCGAGGTGGAGTTCTTCGCTATAAGGGGCAAGTACTTTCTCGGCGTTGCGCTTTTCGGCATCATAGACGTAGCAATTACCAAATTCGAAGAAGCGAAGATTGCCTTCCTTGCGGTTTACGTTGTGCTCAATGCTTTCCAAGCCGCCAAACAAGAGCGTTTGTCGCATCACATTGAGGTCGCTCGAAAGCGGATTGAGGAGATGCACCAAATGCTCGGGCGCATGCGTTTTCAAAGCGCTGTAGTAGGCTTCGCGAGTAAGAGAGTTGTTGAGAATTTCGTTGAACCCTTCACCAATAAGTTGTTCACTTACAAGATTCTGCAAGCGTTGACTTACATCACAAGCGTTCTTGGTTGTAAGCGAAGACTTCAAGCTGGTCGGGATCTCTACGTTATTGTAGCCGTAGATGCGCAAGATGTCTTCGACAACATCACAGGGGCGCTGTACATCCACACGATAGGCCGGTACACGGAGCGTGAGCTGCACATCATTTTCCGCAACAATCTCCATATCCAAGGCGGTCAGAATGGTACGGATCAGGTCATGGGGAATTTCCTTGCCGATCAATTCATGAACGTACTTGTATTCCAGCTCAACTTCGAAGTGTTTCTTGAGCTCGGGCGATTGTACATCTACAATCTCCATGGCAATTTCACCACCGGCGAGTTCTTTTGCCAACAAAGCAGCCTGCTTCAAGGCATAAAGTTGTCCATCGGGATCGATACCACGCTCGAAACGGAACGAAGCGTCGGTGTTGAGTCCATGACGGCGTGCGCTCTTTCGTACCCAAGTCGGGTGGAAATAAGCACTTTCGAACAGGATATCGCGCGTCGTGTCGTACGTTCCGCTACCCTTTCCACCGAGAACTCCGGCGATACACATCGGCTCTTCGGCATTGCAAATGGCCAAGTCGCGCTCAGAAAGTTTGCGTTCTTCGCCATCGAGCGTGACAAAAGGCGTGCCTTCAGGAAGTGTTTTCACCACAATCTTGCCACCTTTGATCATATCTGCATCGAAGCAATGCAAGGGTTGTCCGTAGGCCATCATCACATAGTTCGTGATGTCGACAATATTATTGATGGGGCGCAAACCGATGGTGTTCAGTTTGTCTTGCAACCACTTGGGGCTCTCTTTGATTTCGCAGCCTTTGAGTGTAACTGCACAATAGCGCAGGCAGGCTTCTGGGCGTTCTACTTCTACAGCAATGGGCAAATCATTATGATCTACGGCGAATTGAGCATCATCGGGGCGATGCAAGGCCGTAGGTTGACCATTGCGCACGAGATAGGCATAAAGATCACGCGCAACTCCCCAGTGCGAGCAAGCATCTGCACGGTTGGGCGTGATATCTACTTCAATCAAGAAATCACTTTCGAGACCAAAATAAGTTGCAGCGGGCGTTCCTACCTGTGTGTCGACAGGCAAGACCATAATCCCATCGTGTCCCGTGCCAACACCGATCTCATCTTCGGCGCAAATCATACCGTAGCTTTCGACACCACGCAACTTCGACTTCTTAATGACGAATTCGCTATCGCCATCGTAGAGTTTCGTGCCGAGGGTAGCGACAATTACTTTCTGACCGGCAGCCACATTATGGGCACCGCACACCACTTGCGTGGGTTCGTTGCCGTCGCCTAAGTCAACCGTCGTCACGTGCATGTGATCAGAGTCCGGGTGCGCTTCGCAAGTCAGCACTTCTCCGACAACGAGTCCCTTGAGGCCGCCGCGAATCGTCTGTACTTCATCGACGCTACCCACTTCGAGACCGATAGAAGTCAATGCTTCTGCCACTTCTTGGGCTGTCATGTCAAAATCGACATACTCTTTCAGCCACTTGTAAGATATATTCATAGGAAATACGTTTGCTAAGATGCAAAGCAGTCCGCCTTCACGCGCAAAATCCTTTGTACGATCATAGGAATTCCACTGCTTGGCCGTTCATTATCAATAAAACGGCTATAATCCGATGCGAAATTACTCATTTATTTTTAGGGAAAAAAGATTAGCAGCGCGAAAACTCCCCCACTTTTTCAATTCCCATCTTCAATTCGTTCGATCTGAAACACTGCGACACAACAAATTAGAGAATACCGTAGGATTCGTCGAGCTTTTTTGCGTAACTTCGCGGCATAAATCTCAACTCCACAATGCACCTCACCCTATGCCAGCGAAGCGCTCTGCTTTTTAGCGCGATTTTTCTCTCCACCGCTCTGCCTACTGCCGCCCAATTAGGGTCGCAGCGCAACGATTGGGCCATAGGCGCAAACACCGGGCTTAGTTTGAACCAAGTTTCCTTCAATCCCGGCGTGCGACAAACCTATAACCCGGGAGGCGTATGGGGATTTACCGCTCGTTACACCAGCGAGCGCTACTATGGTTTGATCTGCGCCCTGCAAATCGAGGCGAATTACTGGCAAGCCGGATGGAAAGAAGACATCTATTCTTCACAAGGCGAAAAGTTGCCCGACAGTTATACGCGCAAAATAAATTATATACAACTGCCCATCTTGGCCAACTTGGGACTTGGCAACGAATACAAGGGACTCAAAGGCTTCCTGTTGGCCGGTCCGCAAATTAGCTACGCTATAGCTGATCACGAAGAGCGCTCTTCGACATGGACCACCACAACGACCAACGGACAAGAGACACCCGATCGCTCAAACAACGTGTATGCGCAATACGGAAAAGCCCTCGATCACAAAATAGACTACGGTATCACCGCAGGCCTTGGCATAGAGTTGACCACAGGCATCGGGCATTTTATTGTGGACGCACGCTATTATTATGGTCTGTCCGATCTTTTCGGCAACGCCAAGAAGGATCCTTTCTCACGATCAGCCAATGGCGCGATCATGGCTAAGGTAACCTATCTCATCAACATTCCCAAAAGCAAAAACTAAACGCTCTTCTCGCTTAGTATGCGAACTCCCACGCTTCGTTCTTTCGCACAATGGACCGTAGGCACATGTATTGTGCTCTACACCCTGCTCGTTTTCGCGCTCAACAATACGCGTGTGCAAAACGAACTGGGACACCTTGTCGAACACGAACTGCAACAAATCCTACACACCGAAGTCAAAATCGGACGTGTAGAAGTGGGCTTACTCAACAGTGTTTCCTTACATGATGTAATACTCAAGGATCAAAGCGGAAAAACCCTACTCAACAGCAACTTACTCTACGCGAAGATACAAGTTCGCTCACTCCTTCGTGGGAAAATCTACCTGCGCAATATCGCATTGTTGGACACCGATGTCCATATATATAAGGCAGAGCCGGATCAACCCACCAACCTTCAATTTATTATTGACGCCTTCAGCAGTAAAGACAACACCGGCCCTCAAAATACAGACCTTCGCATCAACGCGCTCATCGTGCGACGCGGAAAACTCACCTATGACGAGTGGTACCATCCTCGTCCGCTTGCCGGTCGTTTCTCACCGCACCATCTTCGGTTGTCTGATATTGACGCCAACCTCACGCTCAAACATTTCACTCGCGACAGTCTCAACTTTCGTATTCGGCAGTTGGCAGCGCGCGAAGCCTGCGGCTGGGATCTTCGTCACCTCAGTGTGCGATTTGAAGGTAACCGCCGGCGCTGCACCTTACGTGATTTCGAACTAACCACCCCGCATTCTTCGATCAATCAAGAAGAACTGCAAGCCCACTACGATTTAGACGCTTCCGGCTCACTGCTTTCCACACTTTCAGCCCAGTGGAAAGCCCATAACTGGCGCATATCCACGACAGATTTTGCGCCCATCACACCGCGTCCCCTCACTTTTCGCGAAAACTTCCGTCTCGACGGACAAATTGCTTACACCCCGCGCCGCATCAAAGCGCAAAAACTGACAATAGTCGGCAGTCAGCATCGCTTCCACTTGGACACCGATGCAATGCTGCAATTCAAAGCCGGTAAACCCGAACAGGTCACCGCACAAATCCACAAACTCACTCTACCGCAAAGCTTTCTTCAACCCGTTTTAGCCTTTGCCCTCAAAGATGTCCCCCCGATCATCAGTAAATTAGGGGATCTATCGCTCGTCGGCCGCGGAAGTTATCACTTCCCTGACCACAACTCCACTTTTACAGGGCAATTTCAATCTGCTCCCGGTGAATTGAAAGCTGATCTTCGTTATGCTCATAACGAACTCAGCGGAACACTTTCTTCCAACGACTTACGACCTTCCCTTTTATCCGAGCACAAATATGTGCCCGGACTCTTGCGTTTTGACGCACGTGGACAAGTTCGTTTCATCGCCGGCCGCCTTCCCGAGGGACAAGTGCTACTCGCTGTGCGCGATGCGACTATTGAGAATCACCAGTTCCGTGACATCAAGGTGGATCTGACCCACAAGAACGGATTGGCCGAGCTCCAACTCGACAGCCACAATGCCGGTGCCGATTTCACCGGACAAGTATCGAGCCGACTTACCTCTGAAGGGCGCCCCACCTCTGCCGACTTACAATTAGATGTGCGCCATTTTTCTCCCACCCTCTTTGGGTTGAACCTCAATGGACTCACCGGAACGATGGGCGCCCAACTCAAAGTTTCGCTGTCGTCACTCGACTTCAAACGTCCTCTCGGCGAAGTAGCCCTCACAAATCTCAACATCATTCCGGAACGCAACAGCGCTCCGGTCTACCACCTCGACCGCCTGCATCTGACAGCGCAAAATCATCCCAAAGGCTCGCACCTCCGGCTGCAAAGTGACTTTGCCGATGCTGCTTTTACGGGTAAAATAGATCCGGCCCTCCTTCAAAAAAGCCTCAATCAGTGGCTGCAAACAGTAGCCGCCCCCACCAATACGACAACAGCTGTCGCCTCCGCCAACACAGGCAACTCCTTTGCGCTCACACTTAAGCGCACTGACGTCCTTCGCCACTTCTTGAATCTCGACGCCCACCTCCCCCGTCCCGCAGTTGTCAACGGATCGCTGGCAACCGACGGTTCCTTCATGCGCATTTCGGCAGACATCCCCGAACTCACCATCAATGACAACCGCTTCGAGGCACTTTCGCTCTCTGCACGCAGTGACGGCAACCACCTCTCGCTGTTGGCCAAAGCATGCAAGCCGCTTCGTGATGCAGTCCTCCAACTGGAACTCCACACCACTGCCGGCAATGGCCAATGGAGCAACAACTTGCAGTGGGACGAACGCCGCAATCACGGTTTCTACGGCAATATTTTAACCACCGGCCAACTCCACATCCCCGCACTCGGCTCCGGTCGGCGCATAAAATTCGACTTCGACGTACAACCCACCCACTTCCATATCAATGGCAACACATGGGACATCGAGCCCGGCAACATCGTCCTCACCGATCGGGAGTTCGCCATTCGCCACGTGGCCCTGCGCCACGCCGACCAGCACCTCACCGTGCACGGCACCTATACAAGAGGCGGAGAAGGCATCGCCCTCGATCTGCAAAAGGTGGATATTGGTTCGTTACTCGCGCTTACCGGACTCGAGGTCGTTCGTTTTGCCGGTAGCGCCAGCGGACGTGCCATCGTAAAGCCCGACGAACGCAATAAACCTCGCTTGTCTGCCTTCCTCGACATTCCCGGTTTCCGCTTCAACGACACCTATCTCGGCCACGCTCGCATACGCGGTGGCTTCGAAACCGATGCCCAAACCATTCGCCTACAGGCCAATATGACGGAAGGTACCATCGGACAGACCAACGTCACCGGCTATGTGAGTCTCGGACACAAAGATCTCGACCTCCGCGTTGAGGGAGAAAACACACCCCTCGGCTTTCTCAATCACTACATCAGCGACATCTTCCACAACATTCGAGGTCGTGCCACCGGTTCGTGCCGTATTTTCGGTGGGTTCAAGAGTATTGACTTCGAAGGCACCCAACGCGCGAGCGCATCAGCCTTATTGCCCATCAACGGAGTGACCTATCACCTCAACGATGCCGATATACAAATCACACCGGGTAGTTTCCGGCTCCTCAACGCCTCACTCACCGACAGCATTCACGGCAACGGACGCGTGCAAGGGGTCCTCAATCACCGCCACCTCCGTGATATGCGCTATGACTTTGCCATGACAGGGCAAAACATCCTGCTCTACGATCGCCCACAAGAGGAAGACCTGCCCTTCTACGCCACAGCCTACGGCACCGGCGACGTCTTGCTCAAAGGTTATCCCGGCCGACTGGACGTAAACCTCAAAATGCGCACCGAACCGGGCAGTGTGCTCACCTATGTGCTGGATCGCCCGGACAACAGCGACACCCGTCTCCTCACTTTCCGCGACGCTTCGAAAAAACAAGCCACCTCAAGCGATAGTCTGGACGCAGCGCCCGAAACCGACAACACGAGTAGCACCGATATTCGCCTAAACATGCAAGTAGAGGTCGATCCCAGCGGAACACTCCGCATGATCACCGACAAAAAGAGCGGCGACCTCATCACAGTGCACGGTGCAGGCCCCATCCAAGCCACCTATTATAATAAAGGTGACTTCCAAATGTTCGGCACCTACACCGTACAGCGCGGCACCTACGATTTGAGCATACAAAACCTCATCAAAAAGACGTTTACCCTCCACCAAGGCGGTACGGTGGTCTTCTCCGGCAATCCGCTCAACGCCGATGTCAACGTACTGGCCAACTATCTCGTCACTTCTGCCTCGCTGGCCGATTTGAACATCGGGGGTAATTTCAGCAACAACAGCATTCCGGTCAACTGCCTGATCAAATTCACCGGCAAAATGAGCAACATGAATCTCGCGCTCGACTTCGATTTACCCAATGTCAGCGACGACGAAAAAATGATGGTGCGCAATCTCATCGCCTCCGACGAGGAGCGCACCACCCAAGTGCTCTACTTGCTGAGTATGGGGCGTTTCTTCACCTACAATTACAATAGCACCGTAGCCGCCGCCAACCAAAGTCAGTCGGCCATGATGATGCAATCCCTACTTGCAGGCACGCTCTCCTCGCAACTCAATAGTATCATCGCCAACGCCGTGGGCAATTCCAATTGGAGCTTCGGCGCCAACGTCAGCACAGGACAACAAGGTTGGAACAACATGGAAGTCGACGGACAACTATCCGGCCGCCTGCTCGACAACCGCCTCTTGTTCAACGGCAAAGTGGGCTACCACGAACGAGAAGCCGCCACCACCAACTTTGTGGGCGACTTCGATGTGCAATATCTCCTCACCCCGCGCGGAACCTGGAGTCTGAAAGCCTATAGCGAAACGAATACGCGCTATTTCTCCCGCACCGCACTCACCACACAGGGATTGGGCATCCAATTCAAGCACGATTTCGAATCGTTCTTCGATTTTATGCGCCGCAAGCGCAAAGCCACGCGCACGTTCGCCCCTGTTTCTAATTCGACAAAATAAGCAACACACCAATATGATGAATCCCGAAATCGAACGTCGGCGTACCTTCGCCATCATTTCGCACCCGGATGCCGGTAAAACCACCCTCACAGAGAAGCTCCTCCTCTTCGGTGGACAAATTCAGGTGGCCGGCGCCGTCAAAAACAACAAGATTAAGAAAACCGCCACCTCCGACTGGATGGAAATCGAGAAGCAGCGCGGTATCTCGGTCACTACTTCGGTCATGGAGTTCGACTACGAAGGCTACAAAGTGAACATTCTCGACACACCCGGTCACCAAGATTTCGCCGAGGACACCTTCCGCACCCTGACAGCAGTAGATTCGGCCATCATCGTGGTCGACAGCGCCAAAGGTGTCGAAACGCAAACGCGCAAACTCATGGAAGTGTGCCGCATGCGCAAGACGCCCGTCATTGTCTACGTCAACAAGATGGACCGCGAAGGGCGCGATCCCTTCGATCTGCTCGACGAGTTGGAAGAAGAGCTCCAAATCAGTGTCCGTCCCCTCTCATGGCCCATCAACCAAGGCCAGCGTTTCAAAGGCGTCTACAACATCTTCGAGCAACAACTCAATCTCTTCACGGCCGACAAACAAAAAGTGACCGAAAAGATGGCCGTAGACATCCACGCAGAGGGCGAACTCGAAGCCAATGTCGGCGATAGCGATGCGGCCAAACTCCGCGAAGATCTCGAACTCGTCGACGGTGTCTACCCCGCTTTCGACATTGACACCTATCTTTCTGCCGAAGTCGCGCCCGTGTTCTTTGGTTCTGCACTCAACAACTTTGGTGTCAAAGAATTGCTCGATTGCTTCGTCAAGATTGCACCGGCTCCCCGCCCCGTCACGGCCGAAGAACGCGTGGTCGATCCCGAGGAACCCAAATTCAGCGGCTTCATTTTCAAGATCACCGCCAACATCGACCCCAACCACCGCTCGTGCATCGCCTTCTGCAAAGTGTGCTCCGGCAAGTTTGTACGCAATGCTCCTTATCTCCACGTACGCAATGGCAAAACCGTCCGTTTCTCCAGCCCCACGCAGTTCATGGCGCAGCGCAAAGAGACCATCGACGAAGCCTATCCCGGCGACATCGTAGGCTTGCCCGACAACGGGATTTTCAAAATCGGCGATACGCTCACCGAAGGCGAGCAATTACACTTCAAAGGCCTTCCTTCTTTCTCGCCCGAGATGTTCAAATACATCGAAAACGCCGATCCGATGAAGACCAAACAGCTGCAAAAGGGCATCGATCAGCTCATGGACGAAGGGGTGGCACAGCTCTTTGTCAACGAATTCAACGGACGCAAGATCATCGGTACAGTAGGCCAACTGCAATTTGAGGTCATCCAATATCGTTTGGAGAACGAATATGGCGCCAAATGCCGTTGGGAACCGATCCATCTCTTCAAAGCCTGCTGGATCGAAAGCGACGATCCAGCCGAACTCGAGCAATTCAAAAAAAGAAAATACCAATACATGGCCAAAGACCGCGAAGGCCGCGATGTATTCTTGGCCGACTCGGGCTATGTGTTGCAGATGGCTCAACAAGACTTCAAGCACATTCGCTTCCACTTCACCAGCGAATTCTAAAACAACAGTTAGCAGCTGCGATTTACGGCCGATAACGCCCACACACCTGCCGGGTCGGTTTCCGAAAACGGAAGCCGGCCCACTTTTTTTTGCGCTCAAACTTCACCGTAATTCGACATACCCGTTTACTTTCCGAAGATAAAGCCAACGAGTTCAAATAAGAAACAAAACAATCAATTATAAATCAACGAAATAAAGCCTATCTTATAGACTAAGACTACAGATAAACCACATCAAGAAAGAGATACAACCATCTGATTATATGATAGTTATAACAAAAACAATGGAATACTCTCACAAACAACTTATTACACAACCATCTGATTTACAACAAAAAGAAGAATGTCAAGCGAAGTAATTCATAGATACTTGAATACGGCATGAACATTCCTCAATCGGCTTATTTCCCTCCTCCGACTTGCTCAAAAAGTCGTGGACTTTTTCGCAAAAGCCCACGACTTTCTGCCGAAACTCCCCGACTTTTCAAAACACCTTCTCCACTTTCTTCCCACCTGTGTTGACCTTGAGCCGACAGCTCCCCACATCCACCGCTCCCACGAGACAGTACGACACGAAAAAAGCCTGCGATGCCCCAATGGGCGTCGCAGGCTACAATCAACATGCAAATTTGGCGCGAAGACTTACTTCAAACGCGCCGTAATGTCTTTTTCAACCTCAGCGGTTTCAATCTTTTCTTCACGGAGCAGCCACCCCAAACCGAGGTAAAGCTCTTTGTCCGTGAGTCTTCCGCACACTTTCTTCAGCTCTTTGCCGGTCAGTGTGCCTTTTTCGTCGAGTGCATTCCAAATGCGTCCTGCAATCTCGCCGGCCTTGATAGTCAACATAAGCGTTTATCTTTTATCAGAACAAAGAATCTGCCGCGAATTTGCGACCTTTTTGCCGATACGACAAACACAATAGCGACAAAATGGTAGAAAAGCCCGCGTCGCTCGAGAAATTGGCAACCAAAGGAAACATTACAAAAGAAAAAAGCGTGTATTATACTCGAAAAACTCTTTATTCACCACAAAACTTCCGCAGGACTTTTCCTTTATGAGACGGAATCTCGCTCAATTCTAAGCCCATTTCGGGCAAAAAGAGAGCCTACCTGCGCACAAAATGTCGAAAGTACAGCACCGCCTTTGCCGAACGCGTGTTTTTTTCTAACTTTGCGGCAGTTTCGAAACATCTATACTTATGCGTACGACCAAACTTCTCTCGCTTTTGGCACTCGTCGTTTTCCTCGCTTGTAATATGCGGGCTTTTGCTGCCGCCCCCGACCGGAAAACCACTGCCGACGGCGTGCAAACCCTCTATATTTATGGTGTGTCGCAAAACTTGAACGATACCATTGCGTACGTCAGCGACATTACAGTCATCACCGGCTCGCATCTGCTCGAAAAAGGCTATTTCCTGCAACGCGACCAGTATGCCGACCAATTTAAGGACTACGTTCAGCAGCGTTTTGCCTCTCCACATCAAACCACGGCCGTCTTCTTCGATACCCGTATCGAGGCGGCCGAGAAGCGTCGTGAGAAATTACGTAAACAACTGGCCGGTAGCAAAGCTGTGCTGGGCACCCTCACGGTAAAAGACGTGTATAAAGACCAATTTGTGTTCAAACCCATCGGTCAATAATCCCCACATTCGGCCTCACCCCATCTCGTCCTACACCCTATGAAAGCTTACTTTTGCGTAGCCGAACAGACGTTCAGCATCGAACTCGTCGGTAGCACAGCCAATGTGCTGATGATTCTCCCCAACATGGCTCCTTTTGCCTGCAACGCACCCACTCATCCGGTTCTTTTTTCGGTTGCTGTGCATCGCGGTGCCGCAGAGTCGGATCCCCATCGCTGGAGCGAAATCGGCTTGTACGAGGGGGCTGACATCGCTCACCGCGTAGAAACAGATGCTGAGGGGGGCTATCGCATCACGCTCATCGGTGAAAACGATTTGCAACTTGGCACTCTCATTAGCGATGCTCGCTTCACCGATTGTCATCTCTACTTGGATTGTCCTTCGATCCACCACACAAACAGCATCGAAAATGCACTGATGCTCGCCTTTGCCTTTGCCGGTGCGCATCAAGGAGTGCTACTGATGCACGCTTCCGTGCCGATGATTGGCAACAAGGGCTATATCTTCCAAGGCAAAAGTGGCACGGGCAAGAGTACCCATAGCCGCCTTTGGTTGTCGACCTATTGGGAGGCTCACTTGCTCAACGACGACAATCCGGCCGTTCGCTACGATGCCAAAACGAGCAAGGCCTATGTATATGGTACACCTTGGAGCGGGAAGACACCTTGCTACCGCAATCTGCGCTGTGAGGTGGGCGGTTTCCTCCGCTTGCACCAAGCCCCGCACAATCGCATTGTCCGGCAAAGTCCGGTAGCCGCCTTCGGTTCGATCATTTCGTCGTGCTCTTCGATGATTTGGGACCAACCGCTCTACACGGCCATCTGCGACACGATCAATAACATCGTGGCTTGCACACCGTCTTATGACTTAGAATGCCTGCCCAACCGCGAAGCAGCCGAATTAAGTCACGACACCATGACCGCTGCTCGCTAAGTTTGGTTATGCAACACCATATTATAGAAGTCACTAACGCGGCTTTCATCCCCCATGTGCGCAACCTCATCGAAGAGGGGCGCACCGTGCGATTTCGCGCCATGGGCTGGAGCATGCGCCCCATGATCGAACATGCACGTGACGAAGTGCTTTTGGGCGGTTATGGCGACGATACGCCCCAACGTTACGACGTTGTGCTGGCTGAAGTGGGCAAAGGACACTACGTTCTCCACCGCATCATGCAAATCGACGGTGACCATTACACCCTACAAGGGGACGGCAATGCGTGTGGCGTCGAACATTGCACACGCACTGACATCATCGCCAAAGCCATTGCCTTCTATCGCAAGGGGAAAGCCGAACCGCTCTACACCAATAGCCGCACTTGGCGCTATTACTCCCGCACTTGGGTAGCGCTTTTACCGATGCGGCGCATATTGCTCGCTCTTTATCGCCGTTGGCTCCGCCTTTTCCCGGCTTAACCCTCCACCGGCACATTTCAATTCCTCCCTATACAATGAGATTTAAGACTTCGTTTGACCTCCGAAACATTTGCGGCGAAACGGTACTTATCGCCACCGGTGCCGAACACGTTGACTTCGGCCACTTGATCAACCTCAATGAGACCGCGGCCGACATCTATACTCATTTCGCCGACCGCGATTTCGAGGTTTCCGACGTGATTGACTACCTGCAAGCCCACTACGAAGGTGCCACCCGCGAACAAATGGCCACAGATGTGGACAAGCTCATCGAATCATTCCGCCAAAGCGGCGTTCTTCAGTAAAACTCATTTCACCTCATGGCTGATACAAAATATATCTTCGTCACCGGCGGCGTAGCCTCGTCGCTGGGCAAAGGCATTATCGCAAGTTCTATCGCGAAGTTGCTGCAAGCTCGCGGCTACAACATCACGATTCAAAAGTTTGATCCCTACATCAACATCGACCCCGGCACGCTCAATCCCTATGAGCACGGAGAATGCTACGTAACGGACGACGGTCAGGAAACCGACCTCGATCTCGGCCACTACGAACGCTTCACCGGCATCAAAACCACTCGCTATAATAACTTTACGACCGGACGCATCTACCAAAGCGTGATCGAAAAGGAACGTCGTGGCGACTATTTGGGCAAAACGATTCAGGTGATTCCGCACATCACGGATGAAATCAAGCGCGATATGCTCTATTTGGGCAAAAAGGGCGGATATGATTTTGTGATCACAGAGATTGGCGGTACAATCGGTGACATTGAAAGTCTCCCATTCGTAGAAGCCATTCGTCAGCTCAAGTGGGAACTCGGCCGCAACGCGGTTTGCATCCACTTGACCTACGTTCCCTATTTGGCTGCTGCGGGCGAATTGAAAACTAAGCCCACCCAGCACTCCGTAAAGGAACTGCAAAGCGAAGGAATCCAGCCCGACATCCTCGTTCTTCGCACCGAACACCCGCTTTCGGCCGGTCTTTGCAAGAAAGTGGCCAACTTCTGCAACGTTAGCCCCGACGCCGTGTTCCAAAGCCCCGACATGCCCTCGATTTACCAGGTACCGGTTTGCATGCAAGATCAAGGTATCGACCGCGTGATCCTCGAGAAACTGGGATTGCCCGTGGGCGAAACGCCCAGTCTCGGCCCTTGGCGTGCGTTCCTCGACCGTCGCGCCAACGCCACAGAGGAGTTGCACATCGGTCTCGTGGGAAAATACGATTTGCAAGACGCTTACAAGTCGATCATCGAGGCACTCCAACAAGCCGGTGTCTACAATGACCGAAAAGTACGCTGCCATTTTATCAACGCGGAGAACATCACGCGCGAAAACGTGGGCGAAATGCTCAAAGGCATGGCCGGCTACGTGATTTGCCCCGGTTTCGGACAACGCGGTACCGAAGGCAAACTCATTGCCACTCAATATTGCCGCGAAAACGACCTGCCCACCTTCGGTATCTGCTTGGGTATGCAAATGATGGTCATCGAGTTTGCACGCAACGTCCTCGGCTATACCGATGCGAACTCCACCGAGTTGAACAGTAAGACGACACACAACGTCATCGACATCATGGAGGAGCAGAAGAACATCACCAATATGGGTGGAACCATGCGCCTGGGTGGCTACGAATGCGATGTGCGCAACGGTTCGCACACACATTCCATCTACGGCACAAGCACAATCCGCGAACGTCACCGCCATCGCTACGAATTCAACAGCGATTACATCAAAGAATACGAAAAGGCAGGTATGCAATGCGTCGGTACGAACCCTGAAAGCGGCCTGATTGAGATCGTTGAGATCCCCGAAAAGAAGTGGTTCATCGGTACGCAATTCCACCCCGAGTACTCTTCTACGGTGCTCCACCCCCACCCGCTCTTCTTGGACTTCGTAAAAACCGCGATTTCTACACAAGGCGAATAAATAGATTCATCTCCGCGTCCGCATAGTGGACGACTTTCGTCCCGCGGCGCGCATATTTCCTTCAATGAATAAGAATAATATCACAGCCATCGTGCTGATGATTTTGGTCGTCTTCGGCTTTTCTTATTGGAGTTCGCACAACAATAAGAAAAACCAACAGGCGGCGACCGAAACCACAGCACAAGCTTCGCAAACCGCGACGGTGGCGAAACAAACAGCCCTTCCGGCTGACACAAATGCACTTTTTGCAGCGGCACTTTCCGCACCGGATAGTGTAGCCTCCCCCATCGTGTTGAAAAACGATAAGCTGGAAGTGACCATCAGTCCCAAAGGTGGACAGGTAAGTCGCGTGGTCTTGAAAGATTTCAAGAGCTATGCCGACTACAAAGCCGGAAAGGATCAGGCACTTGTGCTCTACAGTTCAGACGATGCTTCGCTCAATCTCAACTTTGATACGAAGTCTGAAAGCATCTCTACGTCAGATCTTTATTTCACTCCCGAGAAAGCGTCTTCTCGCGCCGTGTCTATGGTCGTGAATGGCAAGAATGGCGAAAAAATCGCCATCGACTATTCGCTTACCGACGACTATATGCTCAACATGAGCGTACGCACAGCAGGACTTCAGCAGCAATTCTCGCGTAACACGAAGACTTTCGGCGTAAAGTGGCAAGATAACGTACGACAGTACGAAAAAGGCTACTATTTTGAGAACATGTATTCGACGTTGACCTACAAAGACAGCGACGGCGACAGCGATCATCTCAAAGAACAGGGCGATAAGCAAGAAAAGGTGGAGCGTCCCGTTGAATGGGTGGCGTTCAAGAACCAATACTTCAGCGCTGTGCTCATCGCCAAGGAAGCTTTCACCGCAGCCGACTTCATTAGTCGCCAACTGGCGGAACATTCCGGCTACTTGAAGGGCTTTTCCGCCGATTTGGAGGCACCTTTCGATCCTTCGGGCAAGACTCCTGCACAATTCCAGTGGTATTTCGGACCGAACAACTTCCGTTTGCTCCAATCCATGGAGAAGCACGCGTTGACACCCGACCACGATCTTGATTTGCAAAAGCTCGTTTACCTCGGATGGCCCGTGGTGCGCTGGATCAACCGCTTCTTTACGATCTATGTGTTCGATTTCCTCACCTCACTCAACCTACCTATGTGGTTGGTGTTGGTCATCATCACACTGATTCTCCGCGCGATTGTCTACGTTCCCACGAAGAAAAGCTTCCTCAGCTCCGCGAAAACGCGTGTACTCCGCCCGAAGGTAGAAGCCATCAACGCGAAGTATCCGAACAAAGAGGACGCTTTGAAGCGACAACAAGAGACGATGGCACTCTATTCTCAATATGGTTCCAGTCCGCTCGGCGGCTGTTTGCCCATGTTGATTCAGATGCCGATCTGGATTGCGATGTTCAATTTCGTGCCGAACGCCATTGAATTGCGTCAACAAAGCTTCCTTTGGGCTGATGACCTCTCGGCTTACGACGATTTGATCTCGTGGGGTACCAATATCTGGGGACTGGGCAATCACCTTTCGCTCTTCTGCGTGCTCTTCTGCCTCGCCAATTTGCTCTATAGCTACATGTCTATGCGCCAACAGCGCGACTCGATGGCCGCTTCACCCGACCAAGCTGCGAATATGAAAGTACTTCAGTACTCTATGTTCCTGATGCCCGTGATGTTCTTCTTCATGTTCAACAAGTACAGCGCGGGACTCAACTTCTACTACTTCATTTCCTTGTTCAGCTCCGCCGCCACGATGTGGTATCTCCGTCGTACGACCGACGATGCAAAGCTTCTCGCCAAACTCGAGGCCTACTACGAGAAGAACAAGAACAACCCGCAAAAGAAAACATCGGGATTGGCAGCGCGACTCCAAGCACTGAATGAACAACAACAGAAGATGCTCGAGGAACAACGCCGCCGCAATGGGCAAAATAATTGATCACTTCTCAACTCAAGTCTGTGAGACGCGCCCCACGGAGCGCGTCTCACACCTATAAATAGAGCCATACCATGTCAATCCAATCCCTTATGATCGGCACCGCACTCAGTCTTGCCACACTCACTGGGGCTGTGACTTCTGAAAGTAGCGCACAGACGTTCATCGGTCGGCAAACCCCGACCTTGAAGTCCGACCTCATGACTCCGGAAGCCCTCTGGGCTATGGGACGCATCGGCAGTGTTCAAGCCAATGCAGCCGGCACGCAAGCCGTATACGCCGTCACTTATTATAGTGTAGCCGAGAACAAGTCGCACAGCGTGCTTTATCTCTTGGACCTCAAGACCAAACAGTCGCAACGTCTCACGACTTCCACCCACAGCGAAAGCGGTGCAGTGTGGATAAAAGTCGGCAACGAAGAGCAAATCGCCTATCTTTCGGCCGAAAGCGGCAGCAACCAACTTTGGGTCATGAAGTCCGATGGCAGTCACCGCCGCCAAATCAGCCACGAAGCCGACGATGTGCAAGATTTCCTCTTCTCGCCTGACAGCAAGCGCGTGATTCTCGTCAAAGAGGTCGCCCAGCACACCGCCATTGCCCCGAAAGAAGAAGACCTTCCCAAAGCCACCGGCATGGTCATCAACGATTTGATGTACAAGCACTGGGATCAATACGTCACCTCCGCACCCCATCCTTTCTTGGCCGACTTTGACGGTACGAAAGTCACCGTGTCCGTTGACCTTCTCGAGGGCGAACCCTTCGAATCGCCCATGATGCCTTTCGGCGGCAACGAACAACTGGCGTGGAGTCCCGACAGTCGACAAATCGCCTACACCTGTCGCAAAAAAGTAGGCCGCGATTATGCCACTTCCACCGACAGTGATATTTTTCTCTACGACATCGCGTCGAAAACCACGCGCAACCTCTGCAAACCCGAAGGTTGGACAGCACCGAGCCAGACCGATTACACCCGCAGCCTGCAGAATCAGCCCATCAACGCGAAGAACGGCCAAGATGCTAACGTCGGCTACGATCAGAATCCCTTGTTCTCGCCCGATGGCAAGTACATTGCGTGGAGTAGCATGGAGCGCGACGGCTACGAAAGCGACCGTGCGCGCCTCTGCGTCTACGAATTGCGCACCGGCAAGAAGACCTACGTCACCGAAGGCTTCGACAGTGGTGTAGATGCCTTCCTTTGGTCGCCCGACAGCAAGCGTTTGTATTTTGCCGGCGTGTGGCACGGGAAAGTCAACCTCCACGTGGCCGATCTCAAAGGCAAATTGCGCCAAATCACCGACGATCCCGCCGACTACTCTCTCGTTTCACTCCTCCCCGGCGAGAAACAACTGCTCGTCAAGCGCCATTCTCTCTCCCGTCCCGATGAAATCTACACCGTCGACGTGAAAAATGGTCGCGTTGCTCAACTCACCGAAGAGAACAAGTGGTTCTACGACCACCTCGCGTGGGGCGACGTCAAAGAGCGCTGGACCAAGACCGTAGACGGCAAAGATATGCTCAGCTGGGTCATCTATCCCCCGCATTTCGACCCCAAAAAGAAGTACCCCACCCTCCTGTTCTGCGAAGGCGGTCCCCAAAGTCCCGTCAGCCAATTCTGGAGCTATCGTTGGAACTTCCAAATCATGGCCGCACAAGGCTACATCATCATTGCCCCCAACCGCCGCGGTCTGCCCGGTTTCGGCAAAGAATGGCTCGAAGAGATCAGCGGTGACTACACCGGCCTCTGCATGCAGGACTATCTCTCCGCCATTGACGACATCGCTACCGAGCCTTATGTGGATCGCGAGCGCCTCGGTGCAGTCGGCGCCTCGTTCGGCGGTTTCAGTGTCTACTGGTTGGCCGGCAACCACAACAAGCGCTTCAAAGCCTTCATTGCGCACGACGGCATCTACAACACCCAGCAACAATATACCGAAACCGAAGAACTTTGGTTCGCCAACTGGGACATGGGCGCCGCTCCTTGGCACAAGAATGCCGAAGGCCAGCAACAAAAAGCCTTCCGCACTTCACCCCACCTCTATGTCGACCGCTGGGACACGCCCATTCTCTGCATTCACGGCCAACGTGATTTCCGCATTGAGTACACCCAAGCAGAAAGTGCCTTCACCGCAGCCCGTCTGCGCGGCATTCCCGCCCAACTTCTCCTCTTCCCCGACGAGAACCACTGGGTGCTCCGTCCACAAAACGGTATTCTCTGGCAACGTACCTTCTTCCGTTGGCTCGACAAGTACCTCAAGTAGAACATTATTTCCTTATCATCAATCATTTCCCCACGCTCACGACAATGAACGTAACACAACCCATCGCACAAAAGCTCAACGATTCCGCATCGGCTCGTTGGGCAGCCCTCTTCATTGTGGCCTTCACCATGATGATGGGCTACTATGTCACCGATCTTCTCTCGCCGCTTGAGAGCATTCTCACCACCCCCGTCGCACAAGGCGGCCTCGGTTGGACGGCCGACGACTACGGTTTCTTCTCCGGCAGCTACGGCCTCATCAATGTTTTCCTCTTGATGCTCTTCTTCGGCGGTATCATTCTCGACAAACTCGGCATCCGCTTCACCGGCGTGCTCAGCACCTCGCTGATGGTGGTCGGTGTACTCATCAAATACGTGGCCGTCTCCACCGACTTCCACGGCGCCGTCTTCAGCATCGGCTCTTTCCACCTTCCCATGTCGGCCGCAGTGGCTTGCTTGGGCTTCGCCATCTTCGGTGTGGGCAGTGAGATCACGGGTATCACCATTTCTAAGACCATCACCAAGTGGTTCACCGGCCACGAGCTGGCTTTGGCCATGGGTGTGCAGGTAGCCCTCGCACGTTTGGGTACTGCTGCCGCATTGGGTCTGAACCTTCCGTTGGCCAAAGCCACCGATCTCGGCCTTCAGCTCCCCGTCCTCGTCGGAGCCGCCCTCCTCATCGCCGGTCTCCTCGGTTTCTTGGTCTACAACGTGATGGATCGCCGTTTAGACGCCTCGATCGCAGCCGTAGCCGGCGAGTCCGCCACGGAAGAAGCCGAAGACGAGAGCTTCAAGTTCTCCGATCTCGGAAAAATCTTCTCCAATCCCGGTTTCTGGCTCATCGCCCTCCTCTGTCTCCTCTTCTATAGTGGCGTATTCCCCTTCTTGAAGTTCGCCACCAAGTTGATGATCTCCAACTATGGCGTAGCCGAAGAATATGCCGGCTTGATTCCCGGTCTGCTCCCCTTCGGCACGATCATCCTTACGCCCCTTTTCGGCATTGTCTATGACAAGGTGGGTAAAGGTGCCACCCTCATGCTCATCGGCTCGGTGATGCTCACCGCCGTGCACTTCACCTTCATGCTCCACGTCCTCCCCTACGGCTGGTTTGCCATCATTCTCATGCTCGTTCTCGGTGTGGCCTTTGCCCTTGTGCCCTCTGCCATGTGGCCCAGCGTGCCCAAGATCATTCCCATGAAGTTGCTCGGATCGGCCTTCGCCATCATCTTCTACATTCAGAACATCGGCCTCACCCTCGTGCCCATGTGGATCGGTAAGATGAACGGTGTCGATCCCACCTACAAGACTTCGATGACCATCTTCACCTGCTTCGGCGCAATCTCCGTTCTCCTTGCCCTTGCCCTCCTCTACATGGACAAGAAGAAAGGCTACGGTTTGCAGAAAAAAAACGCCAAATAAGCGCACTGCCCACAGCGGCAAAACGCATTCGCACGAAAGAGCCCGCAAAGCACATGGCTTTGCGGGCTCTTTTTTTGTTTTGCTTGCGAAAACTCAGGTCGACGGCAAAAAAGGCAGCAAGTGGGAGTAAAAATCAGCGGCAACCTTTGTCGCGGCGCACGATTTTATCGATCATCGGGCGACCGTTGCGCGTCACCATGCGGACAATCGTCTCGCCCTTCACACCACCGTCGTTATACGTCACCACATAATCGCGTCCACTGCGAAGACGAATGTCCAACACGCCGGCGGTGTCATCGCCACCGTTGATACACGTGCGAAAGATCCAAATGCCATAGCCCGTGCCGTCATACTCCTTGGCATAAACCTTGCGCAACTCACGGAGCAGGGCGGGCGTGCAGACGCGCTCCACTTGTTTGTTGTCCTGCTTACCGACTTTCAACACCACCTCGGTGTAAAACTTCCGCAAAACGGCCTCATCGGCAGCTGCCGAAGCCGACTTTTTTTCGACTACCGGGGCTTTCTCCATAGCCACGGGAGCAACGCCCTTTGCACTCGCCGAACTCCCGGCAAAAGCAAGTAATGCGGCAAACAAAAAAGCACCCGTAGAGAGGCGAAAGCGAGAACTAAGAAATGAAGACTGTTTCATAAGACAATAAGCATATCATTAAGAATATCATGTTACAGCGCAAACATACGGATAAAAAAATTATCCACAAAGCATTTCTTACAAAAAAAACGCCGTACGCTCCCTTCTTTGCGCGCTCCTCAAAATATAGCTATCCACTTTTCAGGCAACCGCGTCAAAACTCAATCCCCTCCTCCGCCGAGTCGGCGAAGTTACATGCGACAACGAAAACAGAAGAGGGGTGAAACAAAAAATGCTCCACCCTTTCGGATGAAGCATTGAAGTAATTTGAAATTTGCGGTGCGTACGGGACTCGAACCCGTGACCCCATGCGTGACAGGCATGTATTCTAACCAACTGAACTAACGCACCTTGTTTCGATTACGGGTGCAAAGGTAGGCATTCTTCCCTTATCTTCCAAATTCTCGCACAAGTTTTTTGCAAAAGTCCCCCACTTTTCAAAGAAAGTCCCCCGTTTTCGCGCGAAAACGGGGGACTTTTGGTAGTAAACGGAGCCAAAACGCAAAACTGCCCAGCGCATCTGTGCGATACGTCACACGTCAATAGCCGGGGTTCTGTTTTAATTGACGATTCAACTGCAACACCCGCGCCGGAATGGGAAACACCGTGGTGTGGCGGTCAGCTTCTGCGCGCAAAGCGGTGCGCAACGTATAGGAGCGGTGGAAGCGGTCGAAGCGCACGAGATCGGCGCGGCGCGTCCCCTCCCACATCAACTCCAAAAGGCGCTCTTCAAGCACGTTTTCCAGCGTGGCGGTGCGAGGAGCCATGCCGACGCGAGCGCGCACGAGGTTCAAATCCTCATCGCCCGACTCGCCGGCACGCACCTTGGCTTCAGCGCGCATGAGCAAGGCATCGGCGTAACGGAAGAGCACAATATCGTTGTCGGCCAGCTGGCCGTCGCTGTAAGCCGTGAGGTCGGGAGCGTATTTGTGCATGCGCGCACCGGCCGTCTTCTCATAGGGCGAACCAGTCAAGCTGAGTTTCACTTCACGGGCATGGTAAACGAGTGGTGTTTGGGCATCCAACATCACCTTCTCCCCATTTTCTCGCACCGTGTCGGCATAGAAGTTCAACGCGAAGCGACGATCCTCTCCACTCGTGCCGTAGCCGTACGCATCAAGCGTGGATGGGGTCGCACAACTGCCGTTTTCTCCGACACCGCGCTGCGCTCCACCGTGCACATAGTGGCGCGAACGGAAAAGATTCTTGAAGAGCGAGGGATAAAGCGTCTTATCCGTCACGATGGTGAAGATGTTCTCGCGCGACTGCTCATTGTTCACTTTGAAATTATCGGCATAGTTGGCTTCCAATGTGTAGCCCGCCGCCGTCAGTGAGTCGCAATAGGCCACAGTGGCCTGCCACGCGTTGAGTTGTCGGCCGTTCACGTCAAACAACAGGGTGTTTCCGTCCGGTCGGCGACCGTCTGTAGCATCGTCGTCGGCATAGACTTCGGCATTGAGCGCCAAACGCGCCAACAAGAAGAAGACCACCGGGCGCGTAATGCGACCATAATACGTACCCGGCACGTTACTTCTCACATTGGGCAGGAGAGGCAAGACTTCGCGCAGCTCTTTGTTGACAAAGGCGTAGACTTCCGAGCGAGTGGAGGGACGTACCTCTTCCACTCGGGCGTCGGATTTCGTCACTACGGGCACTCCGCCGAAGAGGTCGAGCAACTCATAATAATAGAGCGCGCGCACAGCCCGTACCTCGGCGCGATGTTGGGCATAGTCCGCCTCGCTGAGCAACGCGCGGTGCTGTTCGAGCCGATCGAGCGAACGATTGCTGAGCATCACCACCCGATAGAGGTAATTCCAGAGCGTTTGCAACTCGGGGTCATTGGGTGTCCAGCGGTGCAAGTAGAGATTCTCCCAAAAACCGCCGTCGTACCAGTCGCCCCCGCGAATGGGGATGACGGCTTCGTCCGTGCAGAAGGTGTTATAATCGTACACGCCTTTGTAAGTGCCCTGCAATCCTTCGCCATCGTTGCTGCCGCCGATGTGGGCATAGAGGGTGGCCACGGTGTTGACGTAGAGATTCGCCGCATTGTCATAAGTTTGCTGTTCATTCAGGCTGCTACGCGGTTCGTCGTGCAGGCAAGCCGTCAAAGCGAGGAGCGGAAAGAAAAAGAGGAAGAGCGTTTTGTTCATCATGGTGGCTTTAGAACTGAAGATTTACCCCCATCGAGAAGGTACGATACACGGGATACGAACGCTTGTCGTCCAGTCCGATCGAGGCGTTCACAGCGTGGCTGTTGATCATGGGCGTCAAACCCGAATAGGCGGTGAAAGTGAACGGATTGTTGACACTGCACGAAAGGCGCAAGCCACGAACAGCGCGCGATCGCAGGGGGACGTTCCAGCCCAAGGTGATATAATCGACATTCACGTAGTCGCCTTTCTCCAACCAGTAGTCGGTGATGTTTTGGTCTTTGATGTGCAGCGCAGGCGCCTCGCGCATCACGTTATAGTCGGGGAAACTCGTCATGTTCATATAGGCCAACGCGGTCGCGTTGAAGATTTTGTGGCCGAAAGCCCCGTTGATTTGCACCGCGAAATCGAAGTTTTTGTAGCGCAGCGCGATGTTCGACCCCAGCATCACCTTCGGAGTGGCCTGTCCGGCCACATAGCGGTCGCCGCCGTCCTCAACATTGACGTGACCATTCCCATCAAGATCGGCAATGCCATAGCGACGACTGCCGTCGGCCTGCTGTTGCAAACCGGTATTTTTAGGTAAATAAAAAACACCTAACGGCTGTCCCACAATTTGGTAGACCACATTGTTGTTTCCTCCGTGGAAACCGGCGCCGAGTCCCAAGCCTCCGAGCGGGGTGATGCGGGGAGCAGTGAGTTGCATACCGAGATAGTCGCCACCCAACGAACGCAAACGACTGCGCTGCACGGTGAGATTCGCATTGAGGTCGAGTTCCCAATCGCGCGTCCGCACTAACGAGGCACCGAGCCCCAATTCCCAACCATCGTTGACCAAACTTCCGTTGTTGGCCAGCAGTTTGTCGTAAACAAAGGGAGGCACGGGCACTTCGTACTCGTAAAGCATGTCGCGCGTCACCGCATGGTAGTATTCGGCGGTCAAAACCAAACGGTTGTCCCACAGCGCCGCTTCGGCTCCGACGTTGAACGTGCCGCGAGTTTCCCAACGCAGATCGGGATTATAGTTGCGCGCTTCGTTCATCGTCACCACCGGCGCGCCGTTGACGGGCACCACGTTGACGGGCACCAGGCGGCGCAGCGCATTGTAGGCCGTTATGCCTCCCAAATTGCCGGATTCACCATAACCGATGCGAAATTTCAGACGATTCACGGCCTCAACATGACGCATGAAGGCTTCATTCTTCACATCCCACTCTCCCGACACCGAGGGGAAGAGTCCCCACGTGTGGCGCTCGCCGACTAACGAACTGCCGTCGGCACGTACGCTGACAGAGAGGGCATAGCGATTGAAAAGGCCGTAGCGCGCAGACAGCAATGCCGAGGCCAAGGTGGACTTCTGCTGGTCACTGCGCGTACCGCCGTAGGGACGCAACGAACCGGCGGCGAGATTGTGATAGCCGAGGCCATTGTTCGTGAAACCTTTCACAAGGGTACCAAATTCTGTCTGTCGACTGTGTTGCCACTCCCCAAGTGCACGCGCTGTCAAGCGGTGTGCGCCCCAAAAGCGGTCGAAATCGAGCGCCAAATTGGCCAACCACTCTTTGCGATGGTGCTGATTGCGCACGGCTTGTCCCTGCGCCCAAATCCAAGTGGGATAGAATTGAAGTTCTTGATTCGTACTGTTGGTGTAAGTTCCCAATGCGCTGATATTCAAATCGTCCGTCAATTTGTATTTCAACTGCACATGCGCATTGAGGTGCTGATTTTCGACGTCATTGTCGGCCTTCAGCATGGCTTGGGGGGCTGCAATTTGTGAAGCTGTGGGGTTGGTGTACCAACCGCCGCCCTTTTTCTCAGACAAAGGGTAAGTGGGATTTTGTGCCGCTGCACCATAAAAAACTTTTTGTTCGTCGAAAAGTTCGGAACGCTGTTGAGCTGAAGTGAAAAGTCCGAAGTCAATGCGCAATTTGTCCTGAAGCGCAAGCTGAGTCAGGTCAATTTTCGCCACAAAATTGTTGCTGCTGTTGTTTTTCACTACCATTTCGCGCTCACGGTAGGCCACCGAGGCACGATAGTTGGAGGTCGCAGTACCGCCGTTGAGGGCAATGTGATGACTGTGGAGCAAACCGGTGCGCTCGAGGTAGCGCAAATAATCCTCGTTCGCCCCTCCGTCTATGAACGGCACGTTCAGCTGCCGGGCAGTCGTCTTGTATTCCGCCGCCGAAAGCATGTTGAGTCGCTTACTCACCAACTGTAAACCGACATTGCCGTCATAGCTGATGCGAAACTGCCCGCTTTTTCCCTTTTTGGTGGTGACCACAATCACACCGGAGGCTCCCCGCGATCCGTACTGCGCGGTTTCTGCAGCGTTCTTGAGCACTTCAAATTGTTCGATGTCTCCGGGATAGACGGTGCTGAGGGTTTCCAAATCGGAAGGCACGCCGTCGATGAGTACCAACGGATCATTTCCGCCGGTAATAGAGGTGGTGCCGCGTACTCTCACCCCCGTCAAAGCGGCCATTCGGTCACCTGCGCCGGAAGTTACGCTCACACCTGGCAAACGTCCCGAGAGATTTTCCAAAGGGTTCTCCACATAACCGCGCTTTAAGCGTTCGGGATTGAAATGCAGACCGGTATCTAAACGAAGTAGCGCTTGCGCGCTGTCTTGGCGTGCCGTTTGCTTCGTTTTCTGCCCATGGGCAGCCACAGCCGCCACGAAAAGGCACAACAACACAGGGATTTTAAGTTTCTTCATCAGCGTTCGATGGGGAAAAGTGGAAGGGGGATAAAGCGGAGAAGGAGCTGTTTCGGCTCAACAGAGCTGTTCAATTCGAAAACTCCAAGCAAGCACCTCCTCAAAGGCGTCTTCGCCTACTGCAAAGAAGAGGCATTCGCAGTAAAAGGGTCTGTATCCTTTATTTGGAGCAGAGGACTTCTCAATATATATGGGAGGGGTTAGAGAATCTCTCGGGCAATCCATGCACAAGCCTCCGCGTCGGCCAACGCATGGTGGTGGTCTTCGAGGTGAAAACCGCAACGTTCTGCCACAGTGTGCAGTTGATGATTGGGCAACAGCCCTCCGAATGTGCGACGAGAGGCACGACAGGTACAAAAGAAGGGATATTCCGGATACTCCATATTGTAGGCTTCGAACACCGCCCGAAGACAAGATTCGTCAAATGGACTGTTGTGCGCTACTAAAGGGAAATCTTCGGGCAAATGTGCGCTCACTTCTGCCCATACTTGGGGAAATTGACGGGCATCGCCCGTATCTTCCATGGTCAATCCATGAACCGCCGTGGTAAAACGAGTGTAGAAATTGGGAGTTGGTTGGATCAAACTGTAATACTTGTCGACGATTTCTCCGTCGCGCACCACGACAATACCGACACTGCACACACTACTGCGGTTGCCGTTGGCAGTTTCGAAGTCGATGGCCACAAAATTTTCCATAAGGCGGTTGTTTTTGTTCCGGGATCAGAGGAGTTTTCTCGCTCACCCCACAGAGAAAAGAAAAGAGTTGTGAAGTCTATTTCCGCCGGTGACTGATTTCAAAATAAGGTAGACGAATTCAACAAAGGGCACCCTACATTTCAAATTAACACAAAGCAGATAAAACAAGAAATATCAACTTCTTATAACTCCACGTTTCAACAATTCAAAGAAACAATCCTTGGTAGCGCTGATATCGGCCATTGCATCGTGCGCTCCATCAAATTCATGGCCGAAAAGCCGCACATACAATTCTTGCAACTTCGGCCATTTGGGACCATACTTGCCGGGAATGTTGCAAAAGTCGATGGTAGCTTGCATCGTGCAGACATAAGGGCGCGCAAACATGATGCGATGATCGTAGCCCAAGCGGTAATACTCCGTACCCACGACGTGCAAATCGTAATCGATGTTGTGTCCGACCAACCAATTCGAGGCATTCAGATCAGCCCCGAAGGCCATCATCACATCGTGCAGCGGTTCTCCTTCTGCCAAGGCGCGTTCGGTCGTGATGCCGTGGACATCCGATGCCGCTGTGGGAATTTCGAAACCATCGGGGCGCACAATGCGATTGCCGCGCCCCAGTTCCTGCCCTTCTCCGTCGGTAAGAATCCACCCGAGCTGTACTAATCGCGGCCAGTTGTCCGTGTCCGTGCAGGGCGCTTTGTAGTTTTGCGGAATACCGGTGGTTTCCGTATCAAAAAAGAGGTATTTTAGAGAAGTTGTGGGCATGATGTGCACAGATTTAGAGAGTGGAAAAGCAAAGACTGCCGCAGACGGCAGCGAGATGAAGTTTCGTTTTCGGTCAATGGTGCGGCTTCTGACTGTAGCACAAGGCATCTCGACTGCAACAGAGAGACAACACCTTGGTATTAAAGAGGAACTACACCTTAGTTATCGTGGAGTTCTAAAATCCGCGAGCGGCTTTCTATAAAATCTTCGGCAAGTAAGCGGAAAAACCAGCGGACTCTACACCTGCAAATATCAAAAAAAAATGAGAGTTGCCCAAGAATCTTCGCGGCAAATTGCTTTTTCGGGCAGCACAAAGTCCTTTCCGCGAAGTTTTTTGTACTTTTGCAGAATAACCATTGTGTACCTTCGCATGAAGCCCCTCTTTATTGCCGGCCCTTGCGTGATCGAAAGCACTGAATTGCTCGACCGCGTGGCACAACAGTTGGTAGAAATTCGCCAACGCCTTCACATCGACATTTATTTCAAGGCCTCATTTGACAAGGCCAACCGCACTTCTCTCCGTTCCTTCCGAGGACCGGGGCTGGAACGTGGTTTGCAGCAACTTGCCGATGTGGGTGCGCGCTACAATCTGCCCTTGACTACCGATATTCACGAGAGTTATCAAGCAGCGGCAGCGGGCGAAGTGGTCGATGTGCTGCAAATTCCGGCTTTTTTGTGCCGCCAAACCGATTTATTGGTGGCCGCTTCGCGCACCGGTCGCGTGGTAAACATCAAAAAGGCGCAATTCCTCTCCGGAGACGACATGCGTTTCCCGGTAGAGAAGTGTCGCGAGTCCGGCGCGAAGGAAGTTTGGCTCACAGAGCGGGGCAATAGTTTCGGATACAACAATTTAGTTGTCGATTTTCGCAACATCCCTCTCATGAAGCAGTGGGCCGACCGCGTAATCATGGACTGTACCCACTCGGTACAGCGTCCCGGCGGCGGAAACGGCACAACTTCCGGCGATCGCGAGTTCGTTCCCGCCATGGCCATGGCCGCCAAAGCCTTCGGAGCGCAGGGTTATTTCCTCGAAACGCACCCCGATCCGGACAAAGCGTTGTCCGACGGCCCCAATATGCTGGCGCTCGACGAACTCGAAGCCCTGTTTCGCCAATTGTGCTAATTCTTCTTCCTAAAAACTCCCATGTCTATTTACACCGACACCGCCATTCAATGCCTCCGCGACGAAGCTGAGGCACTTTTGGCGTTGATTCCCACCATCGGCCACGAACTTGATGAAGCCGTCCGCCTCATTATGGCCTGCACCGGCAAAGTTATCGTGACGGGCGTGGGTAAAAGCGGACATATTGGCGCAAAAATCGCAGCCACCCTCTCCTCTACCGGGACTCCCAGCTTCTTTATCAATCCCCTCGACGCCTTTCACGGCGATCTGGGCGTGATCACCGACAACGACCTCATCTTGGCCATCTCCAACTCGGGCGAAACCGACGAACTGCTCCGCTTTTTCCCCTATCTCTTGGCAAAAAAAGTGCCCATTGTTGGTATGAGCGGCAATCCCACTTCGCTTTTGGCACAATATAGTACGGTGCACTTGAACATCGCCGTGAAGCACGAAGCCTGCCCCATGGGTTTGGCACCGACCTCGAGCACCACCGTCACGCTTGCGCTGGGCGATGCACTCGCCTGCGCCCTCATTGTGGCGCGCGACTTCAAGGCCGGAGATTTTGCCCGCTTTCATCCGGGCGGCGCCCTGGGACGTCGTCTGCTGACTTGCGCACGCGACGTGATGCGCACGGACAATCTGCCCACCACCTCCCCCGATACTTGTATGGGCGAGGCACTTGTGTGCATGACCACCGGACGTTTGGGACTTTGCGTAGCAGTGGAAAACGAAAACATCGTCGGTATCGTCACAGACGGCGACATTCGTCGCGCGATGGAGCGCTTCGGCGACAGTTTCTTCCGACACACCGTGCGAGAAGTGATGACTCCTCATCCCAAAACCGTGCGTTCGGAAACCAAGGTGGCAGAAATCGATCAACTCATGCAGCAATACAAAATACACTCCGTACTTGTTGTGGACGACAAGGCTCAACTACTTGGCATCGTCGATTCTTTCAGCACAATGATTTGAACCCCACCGACCAACGTCCCACTTTTTTTTGACGTTTGTCCTCCTCTTATCTCTTTTTTTCTCATGAACGAACAGCGCGACCGCACATTCTCCATATTAAAAGCCCTCGCCATCCTGCTTGTAGTGACAGCACACGCTGCCGCTCCCACCTATGTGTCCCGCTTTGCCTATATGGTGTCGGTACCGGCCTTCTTTGTTTGCGCCGGCTACTTCTTCCGTCCCGACTACCTCGAGTGCAAGAGCACCTTTGTGGTGCGGAGAGTGCGACGTCTCTACTTTCCGTTCGTGAAATGGAGCCTTCTTTTTCTCCTCCTCCACAATTTGTTGTTCCCCCTCGGCCTGCTCTCGGAAACCTATGGTAATGCCGCCGGAGGAGTGACACACCCCTATGACTGGCACACAGCCATGCAAAATCTGTGGAGCATTGTGTTCAACATGTCGGGCTACGACGTCTTCCTCGCCGGCGCCTTTTGGTTTTTCCGTGCCCTCTTGCTCGCCAGTATAGCCTTCTTATTGCTGTTCAAAGGCGCCACGCTCGTCAAATGGCTGAAAAATCCCACCTTACAAGTGGCCGCCGCCGGCACCCTCACCCTCTTGCTCGCGCTTTGGCAGTCGTTCGAAGGACTTCGCATCACCGGCGTGGCGCAAGGCGGCTACCGCGAACTGATGGGCATCACCTTCATGAGCATCGGTTTCTTGTTTCGCCACAACAACAGTGCGCCCATCGCCGCCGCATGGAACAATCCCGCTCTCGGACTCACCTGGAGCAGCGTGGTGTTGGGACTTTTGGTCGCCTTCTTCCCGGTGTCCATGACCCCCTCCACGAACAATCCGCTCGCTGTGGCCGCATTAGCCGTAGCAGGCCCTGCCGCCTTCGTTTGGTTGTACGGTCTTTCGCACTATCTCTCCCTCATTCCGCGCGGTGTACCCCGTTTCCTCGCCTACATTGGCGACAATAGTATCTACGTCTTCGGTTTTCATCTGTTGGCCTTCAAATTGGTGAGCATGATTAAGGTACTGGCTTACGGATTGCCTTGGGAAATGGTCGGCGGCCACCCGGTTGTGACGGAACAACGGGACGATGCTTTTTGGATCGCTTACCTTTTCGTGGGAGCCGGCCTGCCGCTCCTCATTGTTTGGGGATGGCGCCAATTTTGTGTGCGGTTCGGATTCAGATGGACGAACCCTCGCGACTGGTGGCGTCTACTTCAAACCATTGGCGTCGGCCTTTGGATTGGATTGCAGTACACAGCGCGGCTATCGGTGAGCGCCGGTAAGAAAACCGCGCGCGGTATTGCCGCCACCTTCAAAGAAATCGTCACACAGTCGCGTACCGACGACGACTAAGCACCCCCATTTACGTTTTTCCTCCCGGAAAAATCAAAGCCCCGAAGTCTCTCTTCCACAGAAACTTCGGGGCTTTCATTTGCCCTCTCCCACCCTTTCGAAAAAAGGCCTAAACTTTCGACGAAAACTTCTCAACTTTGCACCAACACTCCTCTACTTTTTCAAGCCATTCCGCTGTGGTTCTTTGCCCCTCGGACACAATCGAAAGGCGCCTCCTCAACTTAGCTCCACGCGCCCTCAACCCACACAAAAGAAAAGGCACTCCGTCATAGGACGGAGTGCCTTTTTTATGGAACAAACGCAGAATGCATTGGCAACTTAGCGTGCCTGCGCCTCAGCGTTCTTGATCATTTGCTGCGAAGCGTAGAGATAAACTTCTACACGACGGTTCTGCTGCTTACCGGCTGCAGTGCTGTTGTCAGCAACGGGGAATTCCTCGCCGAGACCCTTCACCTCGCGGATCTGAGCCGAGCGAGCGCCGCTCTGCATGAGGTAGTTGCTCACGCTTTGTGCGCGTTGGTAAGAAAGCGCTTGGTTCTTTTCGCGCGATTGCTCGGTCGTGCTGTTTCTCCAGCCCTGATTGTCGGTGTAACCCATGATCGATACGTCCATATCGCTGTTGGGAACGAGCACATCGGTGGCAAACTTGCGGAGCGAGTTCTGTGCCGAAGCAGAGAGCGTAGCGTTACCGGTGCCAAAGAGAATACCGCTGTCGAAAGTCACGCGGACATATTTCACACCGTTCTCACCTTGGAGCACTTCGGCCTTGGCGTTAGCCACACGTTCAGCCTCAGCTTTGGCCTTATCCATACGGTTACCGATGATCACACCGGCACCACCGCCGACAGCCGTACCGATAGCGGCACCGATGGCCGTACCTTTACCGTCCTTGCTGATGAGGTAACCAACCAACGAGCCGAGGGCTGCGCCGGCACCGCCACCAAGAAGACCACCTTTCGCTTTATTGCTCCAATCGCCGCAAGACGTGAGCATCATAGAAGCACAGAGTGCTACTGCTGCAAACTTAATTCCTTTCATAAGTGTATGTATATGAGTTGTTATACTGTTAGTTTTTGAACTGAAGCGCTTGCAAAAGTAGTCATAAGGGCACGACAAACCAAGCGAAAAAGAAAAAAGTTCGTATATTTGCACGCAAACGGCGGATCTGTGTAATATAATCTTTTCAGTCCGCCGGCATCTTACAACTGCAAATCCATCACATCATGGAAGAACAACAATTTAATGCTACGCAGACGCCGTCGTCCGGCGCTCCTGCCCCCGGTTTCCCGGGCGGACAACCTCCGGTTCGCAAAAAGCGCAATCCTTGGATCTATGTGATCATCGCGCTCTGCATCCTCATTCCCGCAGCAGTGGCCGGCGGCTTCTACTTTTATCTCAATCAACAAGTGAGCGAACAGGAAGCCTATGAGTTACTCAATAATAATGAGACGATTGAGGACTACGAAAACTACCTGAATCGCTATCCGAGCAGTCATCATGCTGACGAAGTGCGCGAGCGCCTCCAGAAGTTGCGCACGATGTATGGAGATTGGCAACGCATTGCCAACAGCAGTTACGCTTCTGACTTCGAACGCTTCCGCCAAAACTACCCGCAAAGCCTATTGGTGAAGCAATGCGAACTGAAAATCGATTCGCTCGACTGGGAAACGGCTAAAAAGCTCAACACCCCCGAAGCGCTTGCCGACTATATGGAGAAGCATCCCGACGGACGCTACGCACAAGATGCCAGCCAAGTACAAAACACGCTGGAAAAATCGATTGTGACGCCCGAAGAACGCAGCCAAATCTCAAGCGCATTCCACGGCTTCTTCCAGGCTTTCGGCGAAAACGACAACGCTTCGCTCTTTACCTACATCACGCCGACCATGACGCAGTTCCTTTCCAAAAAGAACGCCACGAAGGCCGATGTGGGCGACATCATCAATCGCACCTATTCCAGCGACATCGAAAATTGTTCTTTCGTGGTCAACGACGATTACCAAATCAAGAAAGCCGTCGATGAGCAAGGCAACACGACTTATACTGTTTCTTTCTCTGTTGACCAGCACATTGAACGCACGGGCGAAGGGAAAACCTTTGGTTCTTACACGGTGAATGCGACCCTCAACGGAGAAATGAAAATTTCTTCGCTCACCATGAAAGAAATTTCACGCTCTTGAGTCATAAGTTCAGCACAATCCCCCAAAAAGGACTTAGATAATCTGAAAATCCTATTTAAGCAAAGAATCATCCCATGCTTATCATCAACAACTACGAAGAGTTCGCTTCACATCTGGGCGAAGTTTTAGGCACCTCTGACTGGCTTGAAGTGCCACAAGAGCGTATCAACTTGTTTGCTGACGCCACGCTCGATCACCAATGGATCCACGTTGACGAAAACAAAGCAAAAGAAGGGCCTTTCGGCCAAACCATCGTGCATGGTTACTTGACCCTTTCGCTCCTTCCCTACCTTTGGAGTCAAATCATCGAGGTGCGCAACATCAAAATGATGGTCAACTACGGCATGGACAAGATGAAATTCGGACAAGCCGTGCTTTCCGGCCAACAAATCCGCCTTACCGCATCGCTGGCCTCCATCACGAACCTGCGCGGTGTGTGCAAAGCCGAAATTAAATTCAACATTGAGATCAAAGACCAGAAGAAACCTGCGCTCAACGGCGTAGCCACATTCCTCTACCACTTCGATCAAGCCTAACCAATGGACACTTACCTCACACTCTCCGCGAGTGGCGAAGCGGTCTACACCGAAAAGCGCAGTAAGTTCTACGCTTTTGCCGAACACGTGGATGATGAGGAAAGCGCTAAAGCACGCGTGGCGGCATTGCGGAAACAATTCTACGATGCCCGCCACGTTTGTTTTGCTTATGTCCTCGATTTCGACGGACAGCGCACACGTTCGAACGACGACGGGGAGCCTTCCGGCACAGCGGGGCGACCTATTCTCGGCGCCCTGCGCTCTGCGGGACTGACCTTCACACTTGCCGTTGTGGTTCGCTACTTCGGCGGAGTGAAACTCGGCACCGGCGGACTGGTGGTAGCCTATCGCGAAGCAGCAGCAGCAGCCATTGCCGAAGCCACTGTCGAGGAACGGCTCATCATGGAGCAATTTCGAGTGGAAGTGCCCTACACGGATGCCGATGTGGCGATGCGCTTTATCCGCGACGGCGGGGGTGAAATCACGGCGCGCGACTTCTCGGCCGAAGGTACGACACTAACGATCGAAATCCGCGCTTCGCTGCTTGCTCCTTTGCGCGAACGGCTGACAAAAATTCTCTCTTTGCGATTTCTCGAAGAAGAAGATCAGGATTAAATGTCCAATTTTCCTCTTCCCCTCCGCTGCTTTGGACATGACACAGACCGGAAACGCCCCTTTTCTTCCGTTGAAGAAAAGGGGCGTTTCGTATTTCATCGCAACAACGCACGACAAGGGGGAAAAAGGTGAGCAGCCTTTTCTCAATGAGGACAATTTGCCTTCAGCAGAAAGCCCTCTCTCTCTGAAAATGGGGAATATTGCTGTCCGGTAAACTTCAAAACGGCAGAAAAATCCGGTTTTTCCGACCTTGGGAGCGATGCGGCAACTACCGAAAGACCTTTTTCCCTGAGTTCGGTCTGGCCTCTCGATCATTGATTCCACCCCGGCTCCTCCCTCAGCCCCCGCTTCAACGCGCGCGCCTTACGCGCGCGTCCGGCGTTTTTCGTTTTTTGCCTTCACCTCTTCACCACAAGGCCGTAAAAAACTATGTATCAACGACTTGAGGGTGAAGACTTCACCCCTCTTTCCTTCACCGGTGAAGGCAAAAAAGGGCACAATCCTTCACCCACAAAACACACTGTATCAACAAATTGCGGGTGAAGGTGAAGGGTGAAGGCAGGAATTGCGAACTCGCTGAGTGCGCGATGCGTAGGGGCGTGTCCGCTCACGCGTACGGAGGTGCGGATGAGGAAACGGCGAGTGTCATGGTCGGCGAAGGAACGGGCGTCTTTTCTAAAAAAAGCGGGGAGGAAAAAGAGAAAAGAAGAGGCGTTTCGCAAGAAAGTCCACAAGTTTTCGTTCACCCTCTCCATTCCCTCAAAAAACGAAGCATTTTTCTCGCGAAAAATTCGACCATTCGAAACTAAACTCCTATTTTTGCGCTTGATAAAACACAACTTTCCCTTCATCCCGCCGCACTGCGGTGTCCATATAGCGCAAAGTCGAGGAACTTTTCCCAACCCTCCGACGCAAATGCTCTTTGACTTACTGAACCATCGCGACTTCGCCTGATCCCTTCCTATCGGAACAGGCCCCAAAGACGCTGTCCCTCCCAATCGGGAGACATTTGCACGACGACCTGCACCTTGGGGTTGGTACGGAAAGTAGGAGGAGCAAAGGCTTGTTTTTCTTCCACAAGAAAGGGACACTCGCCTTCTTTGGACAACGCGCTTTGGGCAAGCCCATTCGGCTCTTGTCCTGCCCCCGGCGGCGAATCCGACCATCATTATTTGACTTTCGGGGGCTTGATCTTTGAAAAAGAAAGCCCGAAGTCCTATGCTAAAAGGCTTCGGGTTGGATTTTTCTGCAGTTTTGAAGTTTACAGGACAGCAATAAATGGGAAACTTGCAGCCGAAAGACGCCACGGTTACGCGCATTCATCACTATCTCGCAGCGTCGGCAGGTTGATTTGGTAACGAACGGCCAAGACTCTCGACAAAATCACGACCGAACCGCAGACGAGTCCGCAGGACACATTGCCCCAACCACACAAATGGCAAGCCCAATAAGCCAACCCGCCCAAGACACAAGCCACGGCATAGATCTCAGCGCGGAAGATCAAGGGCACTTCATTGAGGAAAACGTCGCGAATTACACCACCGCCGGCCCCCGTCACGGAGCCCATAACGATAGCCACCCAGAAAGGATAACCAACACCGAGCGTTTTCTCAATACCGATCACGGCAAACATGCCCAAACCGATGGTATCGAAAATAAACCAGGTGTATTTCTGCCGAACCACGACCTTTCCGAACAAAACGACGAGCAAAAGCGCCAACAACGTGATAAGAAAATAGATACCGTTGCGCATCCAAAAGACAGGCACGTCCAATAACAAGTCGCGCACCGTGCCCCCACCGATGGCAGTGGCCAGTCCTACCACATAAGCGCCGAACCAATCGAAACGCTTCGTACTGGCCAAACGAATACCTGAAATGGCAAAGGCCAAAGTGCCGATGTAGTCTAACACATTGGCAAAAGTAATTTCGGGAAATGTCATAAAGTATATAAGAATGGTCGGGATTCAACAGAATGATCGGGATTCAACGCCCGATGGTGGCCACTCCTACCAATCTGTCGTAACGATCGGCCGGAAAGGTGCCATAAATGTATGCCGTGTAGGTGTTGCGCGTTTCGTAGAAGTCGCCTTCTGTCGGCGCGGTGAGGCCTTTGCGCTGCAAGGGTGCCTGCGCGGTCGGCTTCGTGGGAACGGTGAGATAAAGGTAGTTATAATAGCCTTGTTTCAGCAAGAGTGCCGTCTCATAGGCGTGGCGTTCGGGCTGATAGGTCATGCGATATTCCGGAACCAAGCCGCCTGTTGTCCAACGCCCGCTGACATAGACTTCGGCATCGGGGAGTTCTTCACTCTCGAGGGCAAAATGCACAAACAAGTAGTCGCTTTCGGTCGCATTGTCACGGTTGTCAGTGTTGCGAATCACCGCCGTACCGTTGCGATCTTCGCGCAATATAAAATTGCGTCGCACTTCATCGGGAAAAAGTGTGGCATGATAATAAGGACTGTGCCAATTCAGGTTTTCCACTCGACTACCCGCGACTCGCATATTGAGTTGTTCAAAACTTCGGTAGACGTTTCCTGCCGGGAAAATGAGCTTTTGCGTATGTTCCCAGCGAGCAATCCTGCCGGGCAACACGGCTGTGGGCGGCAATAACTCACACTGGTTGTCACTGCGCCCATTTTGTCGCACCGTCGCCTGCAAGGTCAAGCGCAAATCGGCCGTCGGCAGATTGGAAAGCGCCTGCGCCTGCAACTCGACCTGCTGATTTCGCGCGTTCCAATCGACTTCTGTGTTCGTCAATACGCGACCACTCACGTTCAACAGCGGTTCTACCACACAAAGGCACACTTCCGCCACGGGATCCCCGTCAGCATTGGCGCGATCGTAGATCTTTAATTTGTAATTACCCGAGACCAACGGCCGCGCATCGGCGTTAGGAAATTGAAAAGCGTAGTGTGTGTAGAGTACCGAGGTGTTTCTGCTTTCGCGGTAGTTTTCTATCGGAATTTCCTCGTAGTTGTTCTCCAAAAACTCTCCCGTGAACAATCCGGAAGTGGGTTGATCGAACGCACGATCCCAGTGCTCCACCCGATAGAAGAACATTTTTCCATCGTGCGAAAGCTGATCGAAACTAATTTCGACCACATCTGTAGACCCCAATCGCACGATTGGGAGCGTTTCTAGCTGCCCTCCGACATCAGTCCGCAGGGTGCGGATATCTTCGCGCAAGATCCGATGCGAAGCCGACCTTGCCGACACGAAGAAAAAGGTCAATAGACTAATTATCAGTATGGAAATTCTCACCATAGGCATTTATTTCAGCTCCACGACGTAGATTCGATCGGGGACTTGCTCATCTGCAGCGGCAAACGAGAGTCTTTTTCGCCCATATTTGAAGGAAAGCGGCGTGCCTTTCCCCAAACGATAGACTTTCTTCACCTGATCACTGCACGGCAAATCGAGCATTTTGATTGAAGCGTCCAAGATGTGCACGTAAACCTTCTTACCGCGGCGCGTGCTCACCACATTTTTGCCGTCACCCAGACTTCCGGCGGCTGTACCATAAATAGATTCTCCGTTCACCTGTAGCCATTCGCCCATGGCCTCGAGTCTTTCGACTGCGGCGGCAGGCAAATTGCCGTCCGGCTGGGGGCCGACGTTGAGCAAGAGGTTAGCTCCTTTCGAAGCGGTGCGCACTAAAAGTTGAATCAGTTGGTCGGCGGATTTATAATTCTGATCGGCCACCTTGTAGCCCCACATGCCGTTCATCGTTTCGCAGGTCTCGAGTGGCAGACGTCCGATGGCTTGTCCGCTCAGTCCCGCTTTATTTTCTCCGGGTACGTCGCGTTCGAAAAATTGCAAGTCCTCTCCCTCGTTCGGTTGCTGATGATGGTTGTTACCCACCAAGCAAGCCGGCTGCAAACGGTGGATGAGCGCATACTGTTCGGGCAGTTGCCAGTCGAAAGCAGGCTTCGTCTGATCGTGATCCCACCACCCATCGAACCAAATGGCGCGTACGGGGCCATATTGAGTCAACAATTCGGTGAGTTGTCGATTCATAAAGGCAAAATAATGCGGCCAATCGGCTTTTGACGTGTCTTTTCCGACACGGCGCCCGGTTCTTCCCATGGGATAATCGTCGCGCATCCAGTCGATGTGGCTGTAATAAAGATGGAGTGCCAAATTATTCTCTCGACACGCCTCGGCCAACTGTGCGACGATGTCCTTTCCGTAGGGCGTGTGCATAATGTTGTAGTCGCTCTGCTGCGTGTTCCACATCGAAAAGCCGTCGTGGTGGCGCGTTGTGAACGTGATGTAGCGCGCACCGGCCTTCTTAAAGACCTTGCCCCAGGCTTTGGCATCGAAATCATGCGGATAGAAGGCATTGGCCGCCTTGGCATACTCTTCTCTGCGGAGAGGCCCGTCTTGCAAATACCATTCTCCTTGTGCAAAAGTAGAATAGATGCCCCAATGAATGAAGATGCCGAATCGATCTTCGGAAAATTGGCGACGACTCTGTAGATTTTCCGGGGTGGGCTTATAATTTTCAGCCCTCAGGGGGGCACCTGCCATGCACAACAGGGCGACAAGGAGAAAAAAGCGTTTCATGTGTAAGGAGATATGGTTTGAATCTATCTGCGAAAGTACTCAAATTCCGCGAAACTCACCCACGTATGCACTTTTTTTCCTACTTTTGCAGGCAGAAAAGGAACAGCCGGACAGTTCGTCGCCCGCATTCGTGTGATGCGTGAGGAAAGTCCGGGCAGCACAGGGCATTCCGCTTCTTAATGGGAAGTCGTCTGTGAAGGCGAACTCGTGCAGAAGAAAATAACCGCCGGCGCAAGGTTTCGCACCGCACGCCGGTAAGGGTGAGAAGGTGGGGTAAGAGCCCACCGGTTGCCGTGGTGACGCGGCAAGCCGTGCACTTCGGAAGCTGAAAGTTCATGTAAACCGACGTTGGAGGGCGGCTCGTTCGATTCTCTTCGGAGAAACGTCGGAGGGTAGAACGATAGAATGTGTCGGCGACGGCACATCCAGATAAATGACGAACACTTTGCGCAAGCAAAGCACAAAACCCGGCTCATCGGCCGACTGTTTCTTTTCACCGCATACCGAGCTGCTCCTCACATGAGGGGCAGCCTTTTTTGTGCGTCGTGCAGAAATGTCACTCCCCTACGCTCTTCGCCGAACGATGCACACCCGTTGTCGCCACCCCCACCGGGAAATCTCTGCATTCCACACCGTTTGCTCAGCAATTCGGCCTTCTGCCCTCCCCCTCCCTTTGTGCAACAGGCTCTTCTGCGCAAGAAAAAAGCAATGGTGTTAAATACAAAAAAAGAAGCAACCTTTTGAGTTGCTTCTTGGTGGTGGGCGCTGAGGGATTCGAACCCCCGACCCTCTGCTTGTAAGGCAGACGCTCTGAACCAGCTGAGCTAAGCGCCCGATTGGGAATCGGGATCTTCTGAAACGGGAAAATCAGTAGTGGGCGCTGAGGGATTCGAACCCCCGACCCTCTGCTTGTAAGGCAGACGCTCTGAACCAGCTGAGCTAAGCGCCCGATTTTTCAGAAGAAGCACAATCGAAGAACTTGGTAGTGGGCGCTGAGGGATTCGAACCCCCGACCCTCTGCTTGTAAGGCAGACGCTCTGAACCAGCTGAGCTAAGCGCCCTTGTTCTTAATTGCGATGCAAAGATACAAACTTCACTTGTTTCCACCAAATGTTGTGGCGTTTTTTTGAGAACAAGCCTTGTTTTTTCTCATAGTAGGCTTGTTTTTCGGGCGTTTGGGCACAAAAAAACTCGTTGAGGGAATGCTTTTCCCTCAACGAGCGTTCAATCATTGATGGCGCCGCAAGCCGGGCATCGGCCCTTGGCGTGTAGGGCTTCACCGCAGCGCGCACATCGATAGGGAGCCGACGTGAAACGGAAATGCCTCCGCAGGGCAAACGTCCAATAGGCCAACAGCAAGGGGTAACCGATGTAGATGTGCACGCTGAGCGAGAAGAAGAGGTAAAGCACCATGCACACTCCCGCCAAAATGACCAGATAGGCCACATCATCGACGACACCGGGCAATTTGCGCACGTCGTCTATCGCGGCAATCCCCACCACCGCCATTCCCCACAGGCTGAGTAGGAAGATACGCAACGGCCAAGCGATCGGCGCAAAGGGGTTGAGCGTGGGATGGAAGTAAAACTCCTGCCACATGTCGGGCGCAAACTGCTGTAAGGCGCCATAAAGCACCGCAGAACTGCTGACGACCAAACACAACAAGGTGGGATAGAAACTCTTGATGTCGTTGTAATGCACCATCTGCAGGCGTCCGCGGCGAAGATTTTGGACAACGAGGAACAACAAAGCCAAACCAACGAACGAAAGCACCACCCATGTGCGCCCCAAGGAGAAAGCGTGGATGAAACGCGTGATGAATTGATCCGGGACAACGTGGGGCAACAAGTCGCGCTCGCGCACCCAGCCCATTGTCTCGGCATCGCGCGCCACCATGACCCAAGTACTGTCGATGCTGTCGGTGGGTACATTGGCCACATTGGCCACCACGATGGCATCTGAGATGCCGAGCTGCACCGAGTCGGCACCATAAGCACCAACCACGCCCGAGGGGTCGGAAGCCGAGAGGCGAATGGAGTCGAGGGTGAGGAAATTGTAGTTTTTCCAATAGTGATGCGTCCGCGCAAAAGCCACCGAATCGAGCGTATCGCGCTCTCCAAATGTGATCATCCGCGGGCGCGTGTCACGACACCCCACGATCAGCAACAAGCAGCCTACCGAAAGGAGAAAACGGGTGAGAAAATTCATAACAACAACTGACTAACGTTCTGTTCCGACACTCATTTCACAACGCACACAATCGAAGGTGAGCGGAAACTCTCGTCCATCGGGCAAGCGAAGCGCCAAGGGTTCGCGCCAAGTCGGCTCGTGTCCGGTTTCGCGGGGGCACTGTCCGTGCGTGAAACGAAGACAGTGTTTGCACGTCATGAGCTGTGCGCCGGGTGTGGGCGTGATTTCGTAAGCGGGCGCCACTTCTGTGGCACCGTGCTCCAACAGAAATTCGCGCGCCAAGCGGTTGGATACGTTGGCCGTGTAGTCTAAGTTCAAACCACGGAGGGAGAAATCGTCGGACAACGGACGACGCACATCGCGCTGATGGGCGGCTCGCGCAGCTTCAATCAATTTCTCCGTTAGTTCACGGCGCCAAGCGGTCAAAAGCGAAGCGGGAATGAAGCGTTCGCCGAGGGTATTCACCTCCACTCGGTCTACCACAAAGGGAGTTCCACCGAATTTGCTCAACTGGCGACGAATGTTTTCGCCTTGCGGGGTGTTGGCTTCCACCAACTCGGCTGCAAAATCCAAGCGGCACACTACTCCACTCTCTGTCGTGGCCGAAAGGGTGTAACCTTCGGCGGGGCGCTCGCTCAACGTCACTACTATGTGCAGCAAGCGCTCACTCGGGGTGCGCTGGAGGGCTTTTTCAAACACACGATCCTCGTTGCGAAACAGTTCGGTGCCGGGGCGCAACGAATCGGGCATACGCAACGGAAAGAGTTCACGGCCTTCGACGCGGTTCACGCGAAATCCTTGCAGCGTCCCTTGCGTATCGAAATAGCAAAGGCCGTCGCCGTTGGCAAATTCGACTGTGCCATCGACTGTGAAGGAGCGTTTTCGTCGGGACGGCGCTCAATGATGGCGTCGATTTGTTGACGATAGTGCGCCGTGACGTTGCGCACATAGTTGATATCTTTCAAACGTCCTTCGATTTTGAAACTGCTGACGCCTGCATCGAGCATGTCTTCGATGCTCTCGGTTCGGTTCATATCGCGCATGGACAGCTGGTGTCCAGTGGAAAGCACTTTGCCGTTGGCGTCGACCAAGTCGAAATTCAACCGACAGAACTGGGCGCAGCAACCGCGGTTGGCCGATCGGCCGAAACAATGCTGCGAAACATAGCAACGTCCGCTGTAGCTCACGCACAATGCGCCGTGCACAAAGCCCTCGATGGGAACCGACACGGCAGAACTGATGGCGCGCAACTGACGCAGGGAAAGTTCGCGCGCAACGACGATCTGCGAATAGCCGGCGCGCTCCAAGAATTGGGCTTTTTCGGGCGTGCACGTATCCATCTGTGTGGAGGCGTGAAGCGCAATCGGGGGGAGGTTCATCTTGAGCAAGGCCAAATCTTGCGTGATGAGGGCATCAACACCGGCTTCGTAGAGTTGACCGACCATCATTTCGGCTTCACTCAGTTCATCGTCGTAGAGAATGGTGTTGAGCGTGACGTAGACGCGGGCGCCATACAGGTGGGCAAAATCACAAATGCTGCGTATGTCTTCGACAGAGTTGCCGGCTGCGGCACGCGCCCCGAAGGAGGGGCCTCCTATATATATGGCGTCCGCGCCGCAACGAATGGCTTCGAAAGCGGTTTCCGCATTTTTGGCGGGACAAAGCAGTTCTATGGATCTCATTGGAGAGTTTTCTTCGCTTGTTTGATGAGGTTGTATGCGCGATAGATGCCCAGCTCGCCCGCTCGGCTCAAATCGGGAAGCGCATCGGCGGCACGTCCGTCGAGCAACGCCGCCACACCGCGATTGTAATAGGCCTCGGCCATACGATTGTCGAGGGTCAATGCTTTTGTGAAGGCGTCACGCGCTTCGTTCAAACGACCTTGTGCGCCGAGCACACAACCTTTGTTGTAATATAAATAAGCCGCATTCGGCTGTAATTGCGCGGCTTTTTCGAGTAATTGCAATGCCACGTCTGCCCGTTCATTGGGCAACATCGCGGCTTCTTGCACGAAGAACAAAGCACGCTGCACTGCAGAATTCGATTTCAGCCACTTGTGTAACTGATCAACGGAAATCATTTCGCCGGGCTCGGCACTGACCTCCGCTTTGTGCTCCTTCAACGTGCCGGAAACGGAGAGATAAAGTACAGAGCGGTGATCGGACACGGTATCTGCGGCTGCAATGACACGAAAGGGCGCAAGGAACACACGATCGACCTTGCGATTCTGCACCTTTCCGGAATAGGCGGTGATGAAGGTGCGTGCAGAATCGACTTCTTCTTCGATCAGTTGATCATATTGTTCTAAGGCATGCTCCGAACGCTTGCGAACTTTCTTCACGGCTTTACGCCTCACATTGAAAAAGAAGTCGAGTTGCGCACGCTGCACGCGGCTTTCGTCGGCCAAAGCGCCTCGTACATCACCCATGCGCCGACGGCACTTGGCACGAGCGGCGTAGCCTGCTGTGAAATGGGGATAGGCGCGCAACAAGACGGAATAATCTGCCGCCGCTGCAGCAAACTGTCCGACTCGCTCGCGGAGTATGGCTCGGTTGTAGCGCGCCAGCGTATTGTTGGGCTCCTTTTTCAAGACGAAATCAAAATCGCTGAGCGCACGATTGTCATCTCCGATAAACGTACGCAGCAATCCGCGATTGTAGTGCGCGACAAAGTGTTCGGGAATCAGTTCGATCACACGATCGTAGTCTGAAAGCGCCAACGAATAGCGGTTCTGCGCATGCCGCGCCTGTGCTCGCGCCATATAGGTGTCGGCATAGTTCGCATTGTTGCGCACCGCTTGGGTCAAAAAGGAGTCAGCCAGAGCATATTGCCCTTTTTGCAGCGCATAGCGCCCTTTGAAATCCCAAGCTTCTGCCTCATTCGGACGAATGACCAAGGCAGAATCCATCCAATGCAGTGCAGAAACCGTATCTTGACGCAACAATTTGATCTGCGCCTTCATCAAATAAGCACGCACATAGGTTGGCCATTTCCGAATGAAAACATCGGTGAGCGAATCGGCCAATGGGTATTGCTTTTGCTCCAGGCGACAGACGGCTATATTGAACTGAGCCGTCTGATCATCGGGACTTTCGCTCAACACCTTTCCATAATCGGTCACGGCGTCTTCATACTGCTTGGCATGTATCCGACAAATGGCGCGCAAGGCGTAAAACTCCGAGCGAAACGGGTTCAGGCAAATCGCGTCGTTCAGATCTGTAGCCGCACTTGCGTAATCTTCGAGTGAGGATTTCGCTGCAGCACGCAAATAATAGGCTTCCGCCGTATAGGGCCGCGCTTCTATGGCTCGGTTGAAGAGCGAAATCGCTGTAATATAATCACCGTACGACAACGCCACACGCCCCATATCCAACACATGCTCAACATGGGTTTGCGCTCTGCCCCCAAAAAAGGACAGAGCGCAGACTATGAGCAGACAGACACGCAAACCGCGTCTGCGAAGTGAAGAAAAAAGAGGACGAAAGACGTCGGTCATTCGGCAATTCTTACTTGGTTTTCACCTTGTAACGGCAACTGAATTTACCGCTGAGCAGGTTCGAAAGTTTTTTCTTAATGAGTTGACGGCGCAAAGGGGAAATGCTGTCGATGAAGAGCTTGCCGTCGAGGTGGTCGATTTCGTGTTGCAAAACACGTGCCAGGAATCCATCGACCCATTCGTCGTGTTGCGTGAAATCGGGATCCATCCATTGCACTCGCACGCGCTTCGGACGACGCACCGGTTCGTTGATGCCGGGCAAGGAGAGACATCCTTCTTCCATGCTGACCGTTTCTTCCTCGGTCTCGACAATATGTGCATTCAAATAGGCTCGTTTGAAGCCGGCGTATTCAGGATAATCCTCCGAAAGCACATCGAGGCCAACGACCAACAGACGAATGGACAAGCCCACTTGGGGAGCAGCGAGTCCGACCCCGTCGCTTTTCTCCATCGTTTCGTACATATTCTCGATCAACGTGGGCAATTCGGGGTAATCGGGGGTAATATCTTGCGCAACTTCGCGCAGTACGGGTTGTCCGTAAATGTAAATAGGTAAGAACATGAGAATTGTGTTGAGTAAAGAGACCGCAATGCGCTCACATGCGCAACAGACTTCTCTGCGCCATTCAGCACAGACGGCGGTGCTCCATATAATTTTGTAAGATGATCGTAGCGGAGATCTCGTCGACCAGCGCTTTGTCTTGACGTCGCTTGCGTCCTAACCCACCATCGATCATTGCACGATGAGCCAGCACGGAAGTGAACCGCTCGTCGTAGAATTCTATCGGAATGTCCGGTAGCATCTTAGCTAACTTTGCAGCAAACGTCTTGACACGAGGGAGATTTTCAGAAGGTTGTCCGTTCGGTTGCGTCGGCAATCCGATCACAAAACGCTCAACTGGTTCTCTCTCAACGTAAGATTTGAGAAAGGAAAGTAAGTCACCGCTTTCGACAGTTGTCAAACCGTTTGCGATAATCTGCGCTGGGTCTGTAACCGCCAATCCGGTGCGCTTCTTTCCATAATCAATGGCCAAAATTCGCATAACTAGTACACAAGGGTTTTAAGCGTGCAACAGCACACCCGCTCTTTGCGGTTGTGCTGTTGCAATAGGCTGAGTTCGGTAAATTAGTAACCGTAACGGTAGCCGTAGCGGTAACCGTACTTGCGATAGCCATACCCGCTTCCAGTTTCTGTGCCGTTGAGCACCATGAACATATTGGGATAGCGTTGGCCGCGATAGAGTTGCTCGACATCAGGCAACATAGAGCGCTCCAGGAGGTAAGCACGCACAACGAAGAGCGAAATGTCTGCGAAGGGGGCAATGATCGCAGAGTCTGCCACGATTTCGACAGGAGGACAGTCGATAAAGACATAGTCGTAATCCTTACGGAGTTGTTCGATAGCCTGACCGAGGCGATCTTCGTAGAGCAATTCGGTGGGATTCGGCGGGAGCATACCCACGGGAATCACATCGAGTTCAACTCCATCATAGCGGTGGATGATTTCGCTCAGTTCGCATTGTCCATTGAGGTAGCTGGAAATACCCACTTGCGGCTTGCGAACGTATTTCGATGTAGCCGCCTTACGCATATCGAGGTCGACCACGACAACGCGCTTCTTCTTGAGTGCAAGACTCATGGCCAGGTTCATGGTCAAGAAAGTCTTACCCGAAGCGGGGTTGGCAGAAATCACCATTGTAACGACACCACGTCCATACTTTTTCGTACAGAACTCAAAGTTCGCACGCAGTACGCGGAAGGCTTCGTTGATATTATTGTTGCTCTGCGCCTTAACGACAACGTCCTTGCGCGCAACGTCAATCTGCGAACTACGGATACCCAACTTCTTGAGAATACGACGCCAAATTGATTTCGTCTTAATCTCATCGTACGGAATTTCACCGACATAGGGAATACTAAGTTTCTCCAGATCCTTGCGTCCTCGTACTCGCGTATTGAGTACCATGGAAGCGTAAATCACCACAAGAGGAATTGCCAAACCGATTGCGAAAGCAATCAACAAAGTATTACGACGCTTGGGAGAAACGGGCTTATTCGAGCCCATCGGGGGCGTAATCACGCGGTTATTGTAAGCCGTAAAAGCCATAGAGAGCTCATTTTCTTCACGCTTCTGCAGCAAGAAGATATAGAGCGATTCTTTCACCTTTTGCTCACGACCAATCGATGTCAGATAGGAAGTTTGAGTCGGAGCTTGAGCCATCTTCGAGTTGAGCAAACCATCTTGAGCCTGCACATCGCGCAACTGCGCACGGAGAGTCATCACGAGGTTATCGATAGTCGCTACGATCGCTTGGCGTTGCTCATTGATGCGCGCATCAATTTCTGTAACAACAGGGCTATCCGTAGAAGAGTTCTTCACCAAACGATTACGCTGCAAAATTGTAGCATTGTAATCATTCACCATGGCTTCGAACGAACCGGAACGAATACCCGAGTTTGCGGGAAGCAGTTCGAGCTTTTGGCTGTTACCCGCAATCTTGCGCATCATTTCAGCCATATAGAGCTGATTGCGCAAATCAAGCATGCGATCGCCGTTCGCTTCAGTCTTCTGAATATAAACCTGCGATGCATTGGGTGCATCAGAAATCAGGTTGCTACTCTTATAAGAAGAGATGCTGCGATCAACATTGCCCAATTCGGTCTCAATCACACGAAGTCGCTCGTTGATAAACTTCGAAGTATTGGCAGCCACCTTATTTTTATCTTCAAGCCAGGCGTCGTTGTAAGCGTCCACCAACGTACGAAGCACATCTTCTGCACGCTCAATGGAGTAATCCGAAATTGCCAACTGCAACATCGTCGACTCCTTATCCTTTTGGGTAACTTGAACACGTGTGTAAGCATTCAACGCATCATAGATCGTCGAACGGAAGACCTGAATGGGCAAATTATTGCCTGCCCCAAAATGTGAAGTAGGCGTTACCAAGACGCGGCCAACAGGGGTATTCACCACTTGGTTGAAACGACCTTTGACGACACGTTCTTTCTGGGATTCCCCAATACGATTAGATGCAAATCCAGTCATTTCGTACGAACCATCGGCCTTGTACTTCACGACCATCTTTGCAGCATCCTTATCACCCAATGAAAGGAATTGCACTTGAATGGGAAGCGTAGAACCATAAAGCGGCTTATCATGGAAGAATCCATGCGTGCTATAGTTCATATCGAGATGCAAGCGCTTCACCACGTCCAAGATCAAAGCCGGCGACTGGAAAGAGATCAGTTCATTGGCCACCTTCGAATTCTGCACGATACCAATCTGCTGCAACTGCTGATCAAGCGATGAGCTCCGTGAGTTACCATTGTCTTTGATCATCACCGTCATCGCGCGCACATAAACTGGTGTCGTACGACGAATCTGGACATAACCAATGATCAGGCAGACAACGACAGATAGAAGGAACCAATACCATTTATATAGGCACCGATAAAAGAGCTCCGCGTAATCCAGTCCGCCACTCTTTTCGAGTTCGGCTGTGGAGCTGTTTTCGAGTTCTGACATATCAGAGATATTATTTCTTTACAATATTACTAATGAGCACTGCCACCGAGACCATCACAGAGGTAATGGAAAGATAAGTCGCGGGGCTCTGCCAAACATTGTCAACCGGCGTGCTTTGGCGCTGACGCTTTTCATTAGGGCGCACATAAATCACGTCATCCTGTTTGAGTTGATAGGCAGGTGACGCATAGACATTGTGCGCTTGCGTAAGGTCTACACGATAAGCACGACGTTTGTTGCCATCTTTGCGCATCACCAAGACGTTATCGCGTTCACCGGTAATCGTCAAATCGCCGCACTGACTGATGGCTTCAAGCAAAGTCAAGTTATCTTTTGCTATGGGCACTCGTCCAGGATGATTTACCTCACCCAACACATTGACATAGTGATTCAGCACTTCAACCGTCACCACCGCATCATTAAGCAATTTTCGGGTTTTGAGTGCTGTTTGAATTTGCTCGGCGAGTTCTTCACGAGTCAAACCTGCGACACGAATTTTACCAAGTATCGGAAAATCAATATCTCCTTTTGTATCAACATAAAAGGGAGAAGTCGTTTGAGCCGCACCGCTCAAATTGTTATCCTTGGCGCCGATTCTTGCAGATAGCAAAGGCAAATTATATTGTGCAGCTGCTTCGGGAGTGAGCGCACTGCTAACCACGATATTCAATTTATCGCCGCTTTCGAGTTTAAGCAACTCAACATTGGCCGCCAAAGCCGAAACCTCGGTGGCATCACTGAGGTCCTGAAAATAAGGAACTTTCTGATAAGATCCGCACGCGCTGAACAGGAGTGCTGAAAGTCCGACCGCGTAGATCGATAGTGATTTCATGAGTGTGACTATGAATTAAACTAATGCGTGAGCATAATTATTGGGGCAAATTTAATCATTCTTTCAAGACGCTCCAAGCATTATTCGCTTTTTCTTAGCGTTCCTCATAAAAAACACATGGAACAAATGCTTATAAATAGCAAAGTGACTTTTTTTAGCGCCCCCGAGTCTTCTCAAACAAAGCAAGACAAGTGGTAGCATCAACAAAGCTGGGCACAACCATTTCTGCTAAAGGCACAATATCTCGTTCTGCACAAGAAGTGGAGAGCCCCACAACATAGGCACCGGCTGCACGACCGGATTTCAACCCGTTGATACTATCCTCAAATACCACACACTCCGTAGGATCTGCCCCCATACGATGCGCAGCATTAAGATAACAATCGGGAGCTGGCTTCGAACGAGTTATGTCATCGGCTGTAAAAACCCGATCGAACAACGATTCGAATTCCGGCAATAACCGATAGACATTTTCCATTTTTGCGCGGTTACTGCTTGTCACCACTGCCCGAGGAACTCTGGCTTCTCGCAATGCACATAAAAAGGCATAGGCACCGGGAATATACGGATAACTCATCGTTTCCTCATATTCATCTATCGCTTTTCTTATTTCGTGTTCATGCTGTTGCAACTTCTCGTGAGACGCCAAAATCTGCACCAAAGACATCCCTTTTATTCGTGTGGAAAAATCAGGCACCTCTGTGCAATACCGCTCACCGATCGTCTGCCAAAACACCGTATATTGCCCTTCGGTATCAAGCACCACACCGTCTAAATCAAAGAGAGCGACTTTTTTCAATTCCATAAAGCTTTGAGTTTTTGTTGGTTGTGCTTCATAGCGGTAGAACGTACAGGTACAAAAAAATTGATTGTCTCCCGACAACCAATCTTCTTTTAACCTTAAATCTAATACCATGAAAACGATGCAAAGGTACATCTGTCGCAAACAACATGCAAACTTCCCACGAAAAAAAAACGACGAAATTCTTTGCACACCCCGCAATTTGAAATATCAGCCTTACACAATCCACCGAGAGAGGAGAAAACCCAGCAAAAATTCTGCTCATCCCTTTCCTCCCAATCTATTTTACCCCTTCAGTTTTTCAGCTTTTTCATGGCACTGTCTGCTCGACTTGAAAACAGCCCCTTCACAACCAACGTCATCAGAATAAACCGCGTATGACATCACTTGAATTAAACTCGGCAAGAAGAAGAAGTTGAAAAACCGACAATATGGTTGATGACAAAACACGCTATACCATTCATATAAAGCCCACCTTTCCTCATAGCACAAAAGTCCATCTTATCCATAAAACGAAATTGACTTGCCTATCCTCTCTCATCAATATAAAATTCCACTTATGAATAAGAGATCTGCCCACAAAGCAAACCTCTCCCCATCAACAATAATATGCTGCACAACATATCAACACGCGTATACGCGCGCGCGTCCAGCGTTTTTCGTTTTTTACCTTCACCTCTTCACCCAGCAAGGATAAAAAACTGATGAACAACAACTTAGGCGTGAAGGCAAAAGAAGATTTGCCTTCACCAGTGAAGTACAAAAAAGCCCTTCACCTTCACCCGCAAATCACAAATTATCAATCGATTAGGGGTGAAGGTGAAGGGTGAAGGCAAGAATTGCCAACTCGCTGAGTGCGCGATGCGCAGGCGCGTGTCCGCCTAAGCGCGCCCACACACGTGAGGAACAGTTGCAAACAACACAAATAGAAACGAACGCGATTTCTCAGAAAAGAAGTGAGATCACATACAAAACAAGAGGAGAATCGAAAGAAAGTCCACCACTTTTCACTCAACCCATTCTCAACTCGAAAAAAACAAGCATTTTCCGTCACAAACACACGAATATCCGAAATAAATGTTTTACCTTTGCGATTGATAAAACACAACCTCCCTTTTCCTGTCGCTCTGCGGCATCTATATAGCGTGAAGCAAAGGACATACTCGCCCTTTATCTCAGCGCAGACGATCTTTGACTTACAGAATGTGCCCCATCGCAAAGGCTCGAGTCCGTAAATCAGACACACGACCTACGACTTCACAACATTTCGCCCGTGAAGCGCCTACGCACAGGCGAAGTTGACGCACCTTGATGAGCAGCCATTCCATCCGGGCGAGCCAAATGGACTTGATGAGTACAATAGCGCAACACCGCCGGGCGATGGGTGATAAAAATCAACGTACGACCGGCACAATATTCCACCAAACGCTGCACCACCCCTTCTTCTGTCGACTCATCAAGAGCCGACGTGCTTTCATCAAACAGCATAAACGGGCAAGGGCGCAGCAAAGCGCGAGCTATGCAAATACGCTGCGCTTGACCTTCCGAGAGACCACCGCCTTGCTCGGTACACATCGTATCGATTCCTTGGGGCAACGCAAAAACAAAATCGGCGCCCGCCACTTCTAAGACTGTGCGCATCTGCTCCTCGGTGGCTTGTGGATCGGCCAACAGCAGATTATCGCGAATTGTACCGGACAATAAGCTATTACCTTGTGGTACATAGGCAAACAAATTACGATGTTCAGCCATCACCGCCATCGTAGAACCATCCTCAAGCACAAAGTCCATGGAGCCACCCACCGGACGTACCAGCGACAACAAGAGGCGCACCAGCGTCGTTTTACCGACACCGGTCTCACCTAAAATGGCAGTAACAGTGCCGGGAGCGAAATAAAAAGAGAAATCGCGCAACACGATTCGAGAAGTCGGCGTGTAGCGATAAGTCACATGGCTGAATCTCAATCCCGTCGGAGAGATTCGACGCGTTTTTTTCTCCCCCGCTTCAGTAGTAGATTGCGGCGAAGCAAAAGCTCGCTTCATCGCAGCACGGTCAGCCGGCATCTGCTCCAGCTCCATCAGTCGCTCACACGCTGTGGCCGCATTGATAAAGGTGGGCACATAACTGGAGAGCGAACGAAGCGGGCCTTGAATTTGCCCGACAAGTTGAATAAACGCCAACAAGACACCATAGGTGATGGCATCGCGCTGCAGTTCAAAAACGCCCCATGCGAACGTCACCAAATAGCCGGCGGCAAAACCCAAATTGACAAAGGTGGCCGAAAAACTCGAATATTTTGTTTTTTCAATCACCTTGGAATGCAAATGCTGTTGCGTGTTGGCCAAACGTCCGACCACATAATCCAAGCTATCCAACGTCTTGATGACGAGCGAATGCTGCACCGCTTCTTGAATTGCACTCTGCACCTTACTCTCTTCGGCACGTACCTGATGAGTGAGCGAGCGCAAACGCTTCATATAGAGTTTACTGATGATCAAGGTCAGCGGCAGAATCCCCACAATCACCCAAGCTAATCGGGAATCCATAGTGCAGAGGAAACAAAAGGCTCCAATAAATTGCACGATGGTAGTGATCAAACCGGGAATGTCGTCAGTGAGCAGTCCCACCAACGTCCCCACGTCCTTAAACAAGCGATTCAGCACATCACCACTATGATAGTGACGAATGTTCATCCAGTTGCGGCTCAACAACCTGTGGAACATGACTTGTTGCATGCGATTCTGTGCGCGCACACCGAGCAAAGCCCGAACCCAGCGGTTGGAGAAGTTGATCACAATTTGAAACAACATGACGCACAACATCATTACAATGACCTGCGTGAGCGTAAAAGTGTCGTTTTTGTGCGTCGCGACATCGATTGCCGTTTTTGTAATCCCCACAAAAGCCAAGCCCGATCCCACAGACAACAATCCCGTGACGGTGTTGAGCACCGTCTGTGTACGAAATTTCCGACCGTGATGCCACAGCCAAAGAAATAATTGGGAAAATGGGCGTTGGGCTGCCATAACTAAAGATAGGAACTACAATTCTGATCCAAGAGAGAAATCTTAATGACGTCGATCCTTTCCCCACATCATTTTTTCTCGCAGTGTAGAAAAGAAATGGTGCGGCGGGGTACTCACCACGGGGAGTGTATAGTGCGCCTTATGAATGCGCAAAACGCGATCGGCCGAAAGTGTTTCGCTGCGCCCGTCCACCGAAAGCAAGAAACGTCCACTGCGACTGCGCACATGCACTTCGACCGTCACATCGTCACGCAGCACCACCGGGCGCACCGTGAGACTATGCGGCGCGATAGGCGAAAGGCAGATCGTGGCCGACTGAGGTTCGAGCACTGGGCCTCCGACCGAAAGGGAGTAGGCCGTGGATCCCGTAGGCGTGCATATAATAAGGCCATCGGCTAAATAATTGGCCAACAAAGCTCCTTCCACACGCGTCTCGACCTCGATGAGCGAAGAATTGTCATATTTGAGCAAAGCGACCTCGTTCAGCGCGAAAGGATAAAGCGTCAATTCCTTATCCTCATCTTCTATGGCGATCAAACTGCGTTCTTGCACTTCGTACTCACCGCGCACCACACGAGCGATGGCCGTTTCGAGACCGGACGTCGTCACTTCGGCCAAGAAGCCGAGATGCCCGGTGTTGATTCCTAATATAGGGATCCGTCGATCGCGCACTTTTTCAGCCACTGTGAGAAAAGTACCATCGCCTCCCATGGAGAAGGCCAAATCGGCAGCGCATTCGGCTGTATCGAAGCCATCCACCGTTTGAAAAAAACGGCCGTGAACCGTCTGTTCTCGCAGGAAGTTGAGGAACTCTCGCTCCACCGCGACCTGCATACCCGCTTCACGAAGCAAACGCACCACTGCTTCGGTGTGATCGCTTTTTTCCGCCTGGTGACAATTGCCAAAAATTGCTACTCGACGTGATAGATTACACATATCAAAGTCCGTTTATTCTAACTTAACGCGATGCCGCTTGCATAATCGCATTGCAATGATTACTTTTGCGACAAGAAAGCCGAAAAGTCCCCCTGTTTTAGGCAAAAGTACAGCTTTCTCCTCATAGCACCAAAGAAAGAATGGCTAAACTGAGCGTAAACATCAACAAAGTCGCGACGCTTCGCAATGCGCGCGGCGGTGATAACCCCGATGTGCTGCAAGCCGCACTGGATTGTGAACTTTATGGTGCACAAGGGATCACCGTGCATCCTCGGCCTGACGAACGACACATTCGCCGTTCCGATGTTTTCGAGCTTGCACAGACCATCCGCACCGAATTAAACATCGAGGGTTACCCTTCCGAGGAGTTTATGGACATGGTATGCCGCGTTCGCCCCACACAAGTGACGCTGGTTCCCGATTCCCCCGAACAACTCACCTCTAACGCCGGATGGGACACGAAACGAAACCAAGATTTTCTCACTGAAATCGTGTCGGAACTGAAAAAGGCGGGCATTCGTTCCTCTATTTTCATCAATCCCGATTGTTCAATGGCCGATTATGCTCGGCGTGCCGGAGCCGATCGCGTAGAGTTCTACACCGAACCTTACGCTGCCGGATATGCCAACAATCGGCACTCGGCCATCACTCCTTACGTAGAATGCGCGCGACACTGTCGCACCTTGGGACTCGGCATCAATGCCGGACACGATTTAAGTCTCGAAAACCTCCATTTTTTTGCACAACAACTCCCTGCGCTCGACGAAGTGAGCATCGGCCACGCGCTGATTTGCGACGCACTGCGCATGGGACTCCAACCCACCATACAACACTACCTGAACTGCCTGCAAACGGGAAGGTAAGTTCAGTCATAGATGAGGTAGGATCGCACACCCTACCTCCGGCGGATCACCAATCTCCGCTCTATCATATAATCCTCCCGTTCTATAGCCTATGCTTCACATTTTTATAGCTGATGGTTTTGAAGAGATAGAAGCGTTGACCACCATCGACATTTTGCGACGCTGTGGCATTGAAGTCGCTACGGTTTCCGTAACCGGCACACGACTGATAAAAGGCTCACACGGTATCCCGGTCATGGTGGACACCGTTTTTCGCAAAGGCGAAATCTCTCAAAGTCAAGGTTTGATTCTTCCCGGTGGTATGCCGGGTGCACAGAACCTCTCGCTCCACGAAGGGCTCCTCATCGCGCACAACCTGCGCGAAACACTGATTGCGGCCATTTGTGCCGCACCGATGGTACTCGGACGTCGCGATCTGCTCAACGGGCGACGCGCCACTTGCTATCCCGGTTTCGAACACGAACTGCGCGGCGCGCAAGTCGTCGACGACAGGGTGTGCGAAGACGGACACATCATTACGGCACGCGGCCCCGGCTGCACAGTTGATTTCGCTTTCGCCATTGCCGCTCGATTTGTCGATTCTGCCACGATTTCTCGCGTCAGAGCAGACATGCTCCTCTAAATTCGACGCACTGCCGCTGTTTTACCATCGGCGCAATCGATTCGCGGTACCCACTTAGGCAGATTCTTTATAGAATAAGCAGTGGCTATCCAAAGAATCGCCTTATTTATTCTCCACTTTCTACGCACGCGGCGTTTCGCACGGCAGCTTTTGTCGACGAAACGCCGCGTGTTTTTGCTTTATCCTCTTTTCTCCCTGCACTTTCAGTCCTCTTACAGACAGAATTGCTAAGTCTAGACAAGCAAAAACGCAAGAAGAATGTTTTTCTTGTCTTTTTTTTATCCATTAGTAGAGTACTCGATACAGAAATTGTAACTTTGCGAATAATCCTCAGTCTATGAGACAGCTAACTTCTCTCCTATTTCTCGCCTTGATTGCCTCGATCGGCGAGCAAGCCACGGCGAAGAGCACAACACTCGCCGGTAGCTCCATCGCATGCCAGGCGCAAAAAGCGCAAACCGTCCACGCCACAGGCGAGACGAACCTCTATTTGGCCGGCGCCGTGCCCGAAGTCAACGGACAAGTCGTGTTCCAACAAGTCTACGCCGTCCCCGGAAAGACACGCGACGCGATTTTCAACGAGCTCAAACAATACTTGGATCAAGTCCTCAAGCGCCCGAATGCCCTCCCCGCTTCGCGCATCACAGCTGCCGAAACCGAAGAGGGAACTTTGGCCATGACGCTGCACGAAACCCTCTGGTTCAAACGTTCGGCCTGGGTTTCAGACTTTGCCACGATCATTTGCCAATTGACTTTCGAAGTACGTGATGGTGGCTACACAGCCACCCTGCGTAACATTCGCTATCAATACGACGCCCTCACGGACGCTCAGCAAGATAACCTGCTCAAAGCTGAAGATTGGATCACGGACAAAGAGGCGCTTACCAAAAACGGCACGAAACTCACGCGTGTCGGCGGGAAGAAGCTCCGCGTCAAAACAATCGATTTGAAAACGACACTCTTTGCAGGCGCTGCCGCAGCATGCGGAGCCACGCAAAGTTCTATTGTAAAACAATAAAACGAACAACCCTACATTTATGAAACAAACCTTTACCTATCTTGTAGCGGCAGTTTTGGGATTCCTTTCCCCTTCTCTGTCAAGTCAGGCACAAAACTTCAACGGTGTCTTCAAAGAAGTTACTTCTCAAGCGGATTTCACTGAGGGGTATTATGTGATTATAAAGCCCTTCTTAGCTAGTCCACTTGATACAGAAACTGCACTATGCGGTGTGAAAAAAACTGGCAAAAAATATCGTGGTGACATAGAACAAATTAAAATTGAATCGAACGGTGAAATCCACTCTCCTAGAAGTAGTTCGGTATGGAAAGTAGAGCAGCAACAAGGAACATTCACTATTAAGCATGAATCTACTGGCGAATACATGCTTGTAGGAGAAAGCAATCAATTAAATGTCACCACAGAAAGCTCACAGGCAACTCGGCTTATACTATCCGAGTACGCTAAGAACTATACAAAACCAAAAGCTACAGCATACACCTTTCGAGCGGTAGAGAAAGAGTCTTGGCTAGTTTATGGTAAGCACATCGACCCTCCAACATTTGTATTTACAGAAAAAGGAAGACATGGATTCAAAGACAATACAGCTGCTCCCCGCTTCTTCAAGCTCGTAGTCCCCTTCACCATGTCAGCGGTGCAATATGCCACTTACTATGGTGACAAGACGGTGAAACTTCCCGCAGGCCTCACGGCAAATGTCGGTGAAATCGACGCACAAAAGCACATGCTCAAGCTGACGCCCATCGGCAATGTGGTACCGGCCAACACGGCAGTCATCATCACCGGAGCCGCCGGTAATTACACGCTCGATGTGTCTACAGAAGCCGGTTCTGTTCCTGCGAAGAACGATCTCAAAGGCTCGATGACCGAAATTCCGGCAACCACTGTCAGCAGTGCTTCTGTTGCTTACTATGCGATGGGCTACAATACAGAAGCTCAAAAAGTTAGCTTCGGCTTGGTAGAAGGAACGAGCATTCCCGCCGGCAAGGCTTATATTGAAATCTCCAAGACGGCCGGTGCCGCTCCTGAATTGTTCGGCGATTTCCTCATCTCTTCCGTACAACACGTACAACGCGACACCGGTTCCGCCACAATCTACGATCTCAACGGTCGCAAAGTGACGCAACCCGTCAGCGGCCAGCTCTACGTTCGCAACGGAAAGAAATTCATCTATCTGCGTTAAGTCCATACAACGCAATTCCTCATCCCCCAATCCCCATTTGCCCATGGCAAGTGGGGATTTTTCTATGCCCTTCTCCCACGACTTCGTGTCCTCTTTCCGACGTACTTCACCTCTCCCCTGCAACATCACACACAAGCGCACACGCACACGATTTTCGATCATGGTCTGCAAATATTGCTGTCCGGTAAAAGTTTAGACACAGCGAATTTATCGTTCTGCCCTCCGCTAAACAGCTTGATTCGTACTTACATCATCTAAAGTTCCCCTCTTTCTGTCCTTCTCAAGCGTTTTTTTAGCGGACAGCCGTTGTATACGATGATCGAGACACGAAAATCAGTAGACTTTGCCATACTCTAAGCCCCTCAGAGGCTTAAAGTACACATTTGGCCACATCTCGTGTCTTCCTTTCTCTCGTTTTAGCGGACAGCCGATGAATGATTGTCGAAAAGGGGGGCTTACTTTTCGAAAAAGGAAGCCGCAACGCCTATTGATGGGCGTTGCGGATAGGGAAATCGTGTCGTTTTGAAGTTTAGCGGACAGCAATAGTCTGCAAATGTTTCGGCATTTTAGGTAACGTTCCGACACTTCGTCCTCATTTCTCGCACTTTCCTCCCCCACTCTGCCGCGGCGCGTCGCTCCGTATCATCGCATCCCCTCGTCGAAGCACAAAAAATCCCCCACAAACCCATCAAGGTTTGCGGGGGCACTTGTTCATTCTATGCAGATGGTTTATCGTTGTCCAATGCAGCACTCACGCGCTATTTATACAATGTCTTGATGCGCTCGGGCAATACCGGCATTGCGCCATGTGAGGTACACACAAAGGCACTGGTTTCGACCGCCGCACGGTGGATTTCTTCAATCGGCTTACGGCTCAACCAGCCGGCGACAAAAGCCGCCGTGAAAGAATCGCCGGCACCGACCGTATCGGCCACCTCCACCTTGGGCGTTTCCTGATAAGAAACATTCCCCTTCGTGAAAACATAGCTGCCGTTCACACCGCAGGTCAATACCAAGGCATCGAGATCAAACTTACCCAACAACAACCAGCAGTTGTTTTGCATGTCGAGACCGGAAATTTCCAAGAGGTGTCCCAAAACGAGCAACTCTTCGTCGTTGATCTTCAAGATATTGCACGCCTTCATCGATTCGGCCAAAAGATCGTGGGTGTAGAAGTTTTGGCGCAAGTTGATATCAAAAATTTTCAACGCATTTTCGGGCAGCGCCTTCAAGAAGGCCTGTATTGTAGCTCGCGATTCGGGGCTGCGCTGCGCAAGCGATCCGAAACACACCGCACTGGTGTGGTGCGCCAGATCCTCCAATTCGGCGGTAAAGGGAATATTGTCCCAGGCCACCCCCTCGCGAATCACATAAGTCGGCACCCCTTCGTCGTCAAGGGTCACTTGCACGGTGCCGGTCGGGTAATCGACGCGCGGCATGCAGAAGTTCAACTGCTTCTCGTTGAGCGCTTCGAGCGTTTCGTCGCCAAGCACATCATGGCCGACAGCGCTGACGGCCATCGTATCGTAACCGAATTGGGAAACATGGTAGGCGAAATTGGCAGGCGCTCCTCCGAGCTTCTTACCTTCGGGCAGCACGTCCCACAGGACTTCTCCCAAACCAATGACATAAGGTTTCATAGCCTAAAAGTTTAGGGGGGTAAATGATAAGAGAAAAGGCAACCTCTTCGGCGCTGCAGCTATAAAGCAAAAGCGCCGCGAGTTTAGGCCAAAAGCCAAAATCCTCGAGGCCGCAAAGCGAAAGACTCCAACGGAGTGCTTGTTCAAAAAACAATGAAAAGGGCAACAAATTTGCAGCGTAGGGCGGTTGTTCTGTTCGTGCTCTCTCAGGCACGTTTTTGTGTTGGTCAACGGGGGCAATCGTTCATTCAGTTCTGTGAGGGTATGCTCCGTCGGGGTAGAACAGGAAGTCGCACTCGGCTTTCTTCCCATGGGCGTCTACCTCTGCTGTCTAGTCTGTGAGGGAAATGTTTGACCGCCCTACGCACGCAAATATGCATCAATTCTCCACGAAACCGATTTCATTCATCACTTGTCCGAATAAGTTCGGAATCCGATGCTCGGTTCGTTTGACGAGTGCAAAGGTAGCGCTTCCCTCATTCAAAGCCTACTACATTCGTTACCTATGACGGCAAAAATCGTTCATGAAACATTTTTGCTATATCTCGTCATTTTCTTTATATACCACAAACACACAATCAACTCATTACCAATCACATAAACAAACACACAGAAATCTTCCACAACTCAAGAAAATGGACTTGAAACAAAATTACAACCCTCAAAAAAGGGATTTCTATCGAGAAAAAGTGCTTTTTTCTCCACCCCTCCCCCTCAAATCCCTTCGAAACACCGGTGCCGAGCAGTCCTCGATTACCCACAGGCGACTCCATTGCGTCCGGTTCTTCAGACGAAAGACTTGGCTTTTTGGTGGCGCTACACTCCCTCTGTTGAGCGCTCGACGACTATGAGCAAAAACTCCTCTGCTTTTTACGCAGAATAGACCACTTTTCGTCAAAAGTCGTCTTCTTTTCTCACTAAGTGGCCAAGAAGGAAAAGAGCGCCGCCTACGTTATGTAGAAACAACGTAGGCGGCGCTATAGATTCGTAATGATATCGACGCAAGCGGCGCAGCGCGCACTTACCGGCGACTAGCCTCAACCGGCAGATCACAAGTTTGCCCACACCAATGGGGGCTGTTTACGTTCAACTTGGGCGCATTTTTGTTCCCGGCGAGCAGCCGAAATAATCTCGGAAGCATTTGGAGAAATAAGAGGGCGAAGAAAATCCCACTTCATAGGCCACTTCCGAGACCGTCTTGCCGCCTTGTTGCAGCAACAGTTCGGCTCGTTTGAGTCGCGTCATGCGAATCAGCTCAACCGGCGAGAGCCCTGTAAGTGCTTTCACCTTGCGATAGAGCTGTACGCGGCTCATTCCCAAATCGGCACCGAGTTCTTCGACGTTCAGTTCGGTATTGGCCAACTTGGCGCGCACGGCTGCTTTGAACTTCTCCATAAATTGCGCATCAGCATTGGAGGCTTGCATCTCTTCCACTTCGTTGCCGGCGAAATGCCCCTTCAACAAACGGCGCGTGGTCAAGAGATTTTCGATGCGCGAAAGCAGTACTTTGCCATTGAACGGCTTCGTCACATACGCCTCTGCTCCATATTCATAGCCTTCGATGCGCTGATCGTCATCGAGTGCATTGGCCGTGAGTAGAAGCACCGGGATATGGCCGGTGATTTCACTCGTTTTAATGCGTTTGCAGAGTTCCAAACCGTCGACCTTGGGCATGGCTACGTCGCTCACCACCAAATCGGGCATGCGCTTGAGGGTTTCGTTCCAAGCGACTTCGCCGTCGGGCGCCATCCACACATCGTAGTAGGGCAACAGGAGTTGTGCCACATATTCTCGCACTTCCTGATTGTCATCCACGACGAGCACTTGCGGTTTAGCACCGCCATTTTCGGGATTGATGAGCCGCTCGACGAGCAGTTTGTCTTCCATTCCTCCGCTCTCTCCCACGCGGTAGACTTCGGCGATGGCGCTTACTTCAGCTTCGAGGGGCAAAGCCGCGGCTGGCACTTCGGAGGCTTCTTCTTGGCGTGCAGGCAAAAAGACCGTAAAGGTGCTGCCCTTGCCGGGATGGCTGGCGGCGTGCACCGTGCCTCCCTGCGCTTCGGCATAAGCCTTGACAATGGCCAAACCGACCCCCGTACCACCCGACGTATTGTCGGAAGCTTGAAAAAAACGATCGAAGATGTGCGGTAATTTCGCCTCATCAATCCCCTCTCCCGTGTCGGTAATCGCCAATTCGGCACCTGTGGACAAGGGGCGTAACGCAATCGTTACTGTTCCACCTTCGGGAGTGAATTTCAGCGCATTGGAGAGGAGATTATAGAAGATGTGTTCGACCTTCGCCAGGTCGGCCGTCACCTCATAGTGCTCGGGGGCTTCAAGACAGAGATTGACGTTGATGCGTTCCGCCCAACTTCTGAAACCGGTCATCCATAGGCGGAGATAGGCCACGCAGTCGAAGCGCGACCACTGCAAACTGATGGCGCCGTTCTGCACTTTGCGCAGATCGAGAATTTCGTTGATGAGATGGAGTAGGATTTTGACGTTGCGATGTGCCACGTCCATCAGTTGACGATCGCGTCCGTCGAGATGCTCGCTCTCTCGCAAGCGGTCGATCGGATCGGCAATCAGCGTGAGGGGGGTGCGGAATTCGTGACTTACGTTGGTAAAGAAGCACAATTTCGCATTGGCGGCTTCTTCGGCCAAGCGATGTTTCAGCCGATAATAACGCAACATCAGTACACCGCCACCCACCACAAGCAGGAAAATCACCACAAACAGGACGAGTAGGATTTTCTGATTGTTATATTGTGTCACCTTCTCCTCGACATCGTTGCTCAACGACTCCAATCGCTGGTATTGTCGCTTGAGTTCGATGCCCTGCATGTAGAAAAGCGTCGCATTCTCGGAGGTGACGAGCGCAGCGGGGAGTTCATTTTCTTTTTTGTAGGGTTTCTTCTCGAGAATGTTGCGCGCCAGTTCCAAAAGCAAGTCGCCGCGCGTGGGATAGATGCACGAAGCCGATAGTCGGTTGGCATATACTGCCTCCAGGCCTCCGCCTTTCGACGGCAATCCGTCGATGCCTACATACAAGACGCTACTGTCGCGCCCTGCACGCACCATGGCTTCGCGCCCCCCCTGTGCCATTTCGTCGTTGTGGCCAAAGACGCAATCGATGTGCTCCACTTCACGCAAAAGGCTGTCCATCCGCACGGTGGCTTTCTCGCGTGCCCAGTCGGCGTAACAGGCTGTCACGATGTGCAACTCGGGATAGCGCGCAATGGCGTCTAAGAAACCGCGATGGCGCTCAATGGCCGGCGAAGATCCTCGCAAACCTTTGATTTCCACGATGCGACCTTTGCCCTTTAAGCGCGAAGCTACATAATTACCCATCATGCGACCGATGCCATAGTTGTCGGCTCCCATGTAGGCCGTGTAGTTGTCGGTATTGGTTTTTCGGTCGAAAAGCACCACCGGTATCCCCTTTTTGCGCGCTCTTTCAATGGCCGGGCAAATCGTGCTCATCTGGTTGGGCGAAATGATGAGCAAATCGACACCTTCATCAATGAAATGATTGATTTGTCGCACCTGCGTTTGATCATTGTCGCTGGCCGAGGCGATGTGCAAGTCGATGTCACCATAATAACGCGCGCCCACGCGTAGCTCAGTGTTGAGTTTATCGCGCCAAGCGTCGTCCGAGCACTGCGAAATGCCCACGACATAGCGCTTCTCTCGGTGAGTACAAGCACAAATCAAGAGAAGCAAAAGAACGGTGACCCCAAATGGTCTCAATCTAAAGCGATGTGTTTCCAAAATGTCACAATGTTTTCGTCGGACAAAGATAGGTATTTACTTTTTTCTGACGTTTTGTCGCAAACATCTTATAACAGTAGCGCTAAACTCCGCGGATTCTCTATTTCCAAGTACAAATAAATAAAAATACGACTCAAAGGCATTCCGCGACCTGCGATGAGTAGGTAAGAAACGGGCTTTTTATGTCGCGCAAGTCCATTTTGTAAGGTTGAGAATACAGTTCGCAAAACAAGAAACAGAATTAACACAAACGAAAATTCCCTTAACACTTCGAAGACTCTAAAATACCCAAATGTAGTGATTGCACGGCGCAATCGAATGCCGTAACTTTGCAACCCCGATTCCCCACAGACACCCTCTGGGTGGGCATCGCTCCACACAAAAACGACACAAGATGACTTCCGATCGCCCTATTTCGTTCCCCTACCTCACGAGATTTTTCCGTTTGCGCGCTGCTCATTCTGCGATGGGCACCCGCTCACGCCGCATGCCCTTGCTTTTTGCCGCCTTGTTGTGCGCCACAGCCGGTCATGCGGCCGGAGATCGCGAAGTGCGCGGACGAATCACCGACCAACAGGGACGTCCTGTGCCACAAGCGGTGGTCACCGTTCGCGGAACAGGGCGCCATGCACTGACCGACTCCGCCGGTGTCTACAAACTGGGGCGTCTTGCGGGACAACAAGCCCTCACCGTTTCTGCGATTGGCTATCGTCAACTCACGCATGCGCTTAAAGTCTCGGCAGACAGCGTGGTGGTGCTGGATTTTTGCCTACTTCCGCTCCAAAACAGCCTTCGCGAAGTGGAAGTCACCACAGGTCGGCTCGGCCGGCTGCGACATTCGGCTTTCAACACCATAGCCATCGACACGCGCGCGCTGCAAAATACGACTAAATCGCTCGGCGACGCGCTGGCAGCTGCGCCGGGTGTGAAGGTTCGCGAGACCGGCGGTGTGGGATCGGACATGAACGTCTCGCTCGACGGCTTCAGCGGGAAACATGTCAAAGTATTCATCGACGGCGTTCCGCAAGAAGGCGTCGGAAGTGCGTTCGGACTCAATAATATACCGGTCAATTTTGCCCAACACATCGAGGTGTACAAAGGCGTTGTCCCGGTGACTTTCGGCGCAGACGCCATTGGTGGGGTGATCAACATCGTCACCGAGACGCCACAATCGGGATGGCACGTCGACGGTTCGTATGCCGGCGGTTCATTCAACACGCATAAGAGCACACTCAACTGGAATCGCACTTGGCAGTCGGGATGGAAACTCGAAATGAGTGCCTTTCAAAACTATTCGGACAACAACTATACGATCACCGCTCCCGTGAAAGATCTCAGCAATGGGAGCATTGATTTCAAACATCCCGAGCGGGTGCGCCGATTCCACGACACTTATCACAATGAAGCCTTGACCGTGCGTGGCGGAGTGATCAATCGACCGTGGGCCGACCGACTTTTGCTCGGATTCACGCTGGCCGGCATGCACAAAGACCTACAAACAGGCGTAAGACAGGAGGTCGTCTACGGCAAGAAGTATCGTTTCGGGCATTCCTTCATGCCTTCGCTACAATATGCTAAACGCAATCTCTTGCACAATCGCCTCGATCTCACGCTCACGGCCAACTATAATCGCAACCTCACCACCAATGTCGACACAGCGGCCTACGCTTTCAACTGGCGTGGCGAATCCATTCCGCGAAACTCCCCCGGCGAGCAAAATTACCTCCACTTGCGCTACAACGACGACAACTGGAATGCCGGACTCGATGCGCGTTTTCGCCTCGATGAGCGCAACCTCCTCACCTTCCACCACACTTTCGGCCGCTTCGATCGCAACTCCACCTCACTTTTAGCGCGCGAGAACGAGAAAGCCCCCATCGGACGCGGAACAACCAAGCACATCAGCGGACTTTCTTACCTCTTTACGCCCAATGAGCGCTGGAATGTGACCGCCTTCGGGAAATTCTATCATTTACAAGTGAGCGGTCCGGTGAGTACCAGCGATTTGCAAGAAAAATTCGTCCGCAAGGAACACCAACTGGGCTTCTTCGGCTTCGGCGCAGCGGGCACCTATCGTTTCTCTTCCCATTGGCAGGGCAAATTGTCGTACGAACGCGCTTGTCGCCTGCCCAATGTCGATGAACTCTTCGGCGACGACGATCTCGAAAGCGGCAGCGTCACCCTGCAACCCGAACAGAGTCACAACGTCAATCTGAACATTTCTTACACACTGCGCAGCGGTCTGCACCACTTGTTGGTCGAAGTGGGCGGCATCTTCCGCGATACGCGCGATTATATTCAGCGCAATGTCATCAGTGTGGGGGGCGGTCGTTTCGGCGCCAGCTATGTCAATTTCGGACGCGTGCGCACTTACGGCCTCAACTCCTCCTTACGCTACGATCTTGGGCACCGCCTCAGCGCCGGCGCCAACTTCACTTACATGGACGTGCGAGACAACATGCCTTTGGCGCAAGATGGCGTGACGCGCAACTATGGTTACCGCGACCGCATGCCGAATCTCCCCTATTTGTTCGCCGATGCCGATCTCACCCTGCGGTGGCCGCTGAACGCCTCGCGCAGTCGCGTCTTTTCGTTGACTTACGACAGTCAATATCTCCACAGTTTCACGTTCTACTCCTCACGTTTCGGCGCGAACAAGGGCGAATACGTCGTTCCCGCCCAACTTTCTCACAACCTCAACGCCACCCTCACGCTCGCCAATGGGCGTTATGCCGTGAGTCTTGAGGCGCGCAACTTCACCGACGAGAATCTCTACGATAATTTCAGCTTACAAAAAGCAGGACGCGCCTTCTACGCCAAAGTGCGTTTCAACTTCGGGCGATAAATCCTGCACTTTTTCCATACAACACAAACTAATCAAATTCAAACGCATCATGCAATTCCCTTCCCTCTCCAAGTCGCTGCTGCCCGCAGCCCTACTTGCCGCCACCCTCACGAGCTGTGGCGCTGACGAACCCAACAACTCCCCCGTCACCCCGGTGGTGGAGCAAAAAGGCACCTTCGTTATTCCCGCCGACATCACGGCTTCGGGCAACGCCGCCTCGCATGTACTGCTCACCACGGCCAACCTCTCGAGCGGCACCCTCAGCCCCCGCGACAACGGCCTCCTCTTCGACGGCGGTTTCGAGTACATTTTCTTCCAAAACAAGTACCTCTGCACGCTTCAATACAATCAAGCGAACGCCGGCACCACCCGTTCGTACATTTTGCGCAACGGTCAGCTCGAAAAGCGTGACAAGGGCTTCGAAGTGCGCCGCTTCACGACCTACGGCACGTGGAATGATGAACTGATGACCGTTTCGACTGGCGACTCCCCCAAGGAATTTGCCGACGCCAACGGCTATTTGCCCAAAACCTTCCTCGTTTCGTATCTGAACATCCCCGCCGAGACCGAACGCAACAACGATTCGAAGCTCCCGCAGTTCCGTTCTGAGAATTTCCTCGGCAACGGCGAGTTCGTCACCCTCTCCGGTCTGCTCCAACGTGAGGGCAAACTCTACTCAGCCGTCATCCCCATGGGCTTAAGCCAGTACGGTTCGTCGGTAGACGGCGGAAAATACATTCGCAACGGCTATGCCGACCTCGTCAAGAAGGAGAACGGCGGTCGCCAAAGCAGTGCTTACAAGAAAGGCGAACTGCAATGGACGCAATATCCTGACGAATGCTGGATCGCCATCTTTGATAACAACGCATTCGAGGGACGTAAGCTCATCAAGACCGACAAAATCAGCTACGCCTGCGGACGTTTCAAGTCACAGTACTTCCAAATGATCTGGAACGACGCCGATGGCGACCTCTATGTCTTCTCTCCCAGCTTTGCCAAGACGATGTCCGACAAACGTCAGCAGACAACGCTCCCGGCCGGTGTCGTGCGCGTAAAGAAAGGTGAAGCCGACTTCGACAAGAACTACTACTTCAACCTCGAAACGCTCACCGGCGGTCGCGCCTTCCAGCGCACCTTCCCCGTTGGCGGCGACCAATTCCTCTTCTACCTCTACGATAAGAGCTACGACAAGCTTTCGAACCAAGATCTGGCCAACCAACTCGGCGTGTTCAGCGCCAAGAGCGGCAAATTTGTCTCCGTTTCCGGTCTCCCCTCCGAAGTCGTCTCGCTCGGTAACCGCCCTTATGCAGAAAACGGCTTCGCCTACGTGCCGGTCAAGACCAAAACGGGCAATCCCGCCATCTACAAGATCAATCTTTCCACCGGTGTCGCCACCCGCGGCGTAGAAGTTGAAGCCACTCAGCTCAATGCAGTGGGTCGTCTGCTCCCCTTCTAATTGATTGTTCTGATCGCTCCGCACACTTGTTTCGACGTTCCTACGCCGAAATTCCCACTTTGGCGCGCCATCACTGCGGTGATCGGCGCGCTTTCGCGGACTTTTTCCCTCAACCCACCTACCAATGAAAAAAACTTTCAAACGTCTCCATCTTTGGCTCGCCGTTCCCTTCGGATTGATCATTGCCCTCATCTGCTTCTCGGGAGCGATGATCGAGTTTGCCGGCGAATTTTCTGAATGGGCCTACCACGATCGCTACGAAGCCCAAGTGTCTTCGCAAGGTCGCCTGCCTCTCCCGGAATTGGTGCAGCGTGTCGAGCCGCATCTTGAGCCGGGCGTCACCATAACGGGCGTGAGCATTCCCAATGACAGCACGCGCAACTACGAATTCAACCTCTCTGCTCCTCCGCGCACCGAGTGGCTCGTCGATCCCTACACAGGTCGCGTCGCCGGCCCGAAGGAACATCTCCCCTTCTTCGAAGTGATGTTCAAACTCCATCGTTGGTTGCTCGACTTCCCTCACGAGGGCGAAGGCATCTGGTGGGGCAAACTCATCGTGGGTGTGAGCACGCTGATGTTCCTCTTCGTGCTCATCAGCGGCCTCATCGCCTTTTGGCCACGCACCACGCGCGGCCTGCGCAAACAGCTCACCATCCACCTTCGCCGCGGACGCCATCGCCGCTGGTTTGACCTCCACACCATCGGCGGAGCCTACCTCTTTGTGCTGCTGCTTGCCATGGCCGGCACCGGTTTGACGTGGTCGTTCGATTGGTATAAGAAGGGGGTCTATAAAGTATTAGGTGCCGAACCTCCGCAAGGCAAAGGCGGTCACGGCGGCGGCGAGAAGAAAGGCGGCAAAGGCCATCACGGTCGCCCCGAACACGGCGCCAAGGCCGAAGCCGCGCCCGAGGTCGTCGAAAACGCCGGCCCCGACGCACGCACTTATGCCGCATGGCAAGCCGCCGCCGACCAACTTCGTCAAAAATACCCCACTGCCGAAGCCGTGGAAGTGGGCGAAGAAGGCGGCAGTGTGTCGCTCGGCGAATGGGGCAATGTCCGTGCTACGGATCACTACAGCTTCGATTCCACCGGACATCACGTCACCGAGGCCAAACTCTATGCCGATGCCGAGCGCGGACAGCGCATCCGCGGTTGGATTTACTCCGTACACACCGGCCGATGGGGCGGATGGCCGATGCGCATCGTCCAATTCTTCGCGGCGCTCTTCGGCGCTTCTCTTCCTCTTTCGGGCTACTATCTGTGGTGGAAACGCACCCGCAAACGAAAAGCCCGCAAGTAACGGCAAAAAGTGCTCCGTTTTCGAACAAAACTTCCCTACTTTCAGCGAAAAGTGGGGAAGTTTTATTCTATATCAAAGCGACGACACAATGCTTCCGCACACAAGGAAACCACAAGCCCACATATACGCCTACTCTGCTCTCGGGAAAAAACGAAGCCTATTAAGATTTTAAGTTCTTAGGATTTGCCCAACAAAATCAGACAGACTACTTTTGCACCGATTAAACCAATGATTGACTCCATAAGCACAGTGCCTCATCGCTTCACCAATGTACAGAACGTCTTATCTACTATTTTTCCAAACATGTTCCGGCAGATGAAAACATTCTTCTCTCTCCTTTTCTCTTCCCTACTTCTTTTTTCTTGCGGAGTCGACGAACCCCGGCGTCCACAAGACGCTCTGCACGCCGCCGCCGAAGCCTATCCACTCGTGACAGAAACGCAAAACGACGATTTCAGTCCCGTCGTATGGCGTGTGCCTTTGATCCCGCGACAACTCCTCACCGCCACTCAAGATAGTTCTCGGTGGTTGAAACTCCCTCCGACCGAAAAAAACATGGTGAGTTTCGATATTTGGACAGAAGGCGAGACGGTGAATCCTCATCAGCGGCAAAAAGCGACTTTCGTCAAGGAGTTTCAAACAGCGACAAACGCCGAATTCCGCACAACGCCCATACTGTGCGGCATCAAACAGCTGAATGTCTATGGAGTAACCGACGAGAAGAGTGTGCTGCTCAACCACAACGTGCGCATCCACCTCCCCACCTTCATCAAACTTCCTCTCCGTTTTGAATACGAAGGTGTGGAAGGTTACCATATCATTTGTGTCAGCGACAGTATTTCGCACAACGGCGATCACACCGTGGAGCAAGCCAACGACGGCGCGTTGGACGAACTGCGCCCGGCACTGCGCTTTCATTTGCCAAAGACCTTGGCCGAGCAATTCAAATACTTGAAGGTGGAGTTCGAACTGATCGACAACCAAAAATTAGAAGCCCTGATCGCACCCACTCAGCTATTCTAACCCCGCCTTTCCTCGCCCCAAAGTCCATCGCCCCTTCCGCCCCCAGTTGAGCATCCGCAAAAGCGAACTCACATCGCCGAGAAACGGCGTGACAATCCGCCCTCAACCTAAGCAAGCCCCTTCCGTTTTCGTGAACCCCGGCGACACGATCAGCGGAAGGGGCTTGCTTTGCGCAAAAAATCCGCAATGCCAATGAAGGGCATTGCGGATGGTGAAATGGGATCGCGTTGAAAGTTGGCGAACCACAAGAGTTTGAAGAAGAAAACACACCCGACTGCGGCGAACGCAACGATCGCACACTTCAAAACTGACGTTCGACCACAGCGCGGGCGTGTTATAGAGCAGCACAACTGCGGGAGTTCACCGCCGAGTAGCGGCGATGCGTCCCCAAGACGTTAGTGTCCTGCAGTGGGCACGGTGGGTTGGAGCGGATAGAGGCGAGCGTTGCTCACTGTCGTTTCGCCTTTTTTCGAATAGAACTGCACCGAGGTGTAAGGGACGGTGGGGAAGACGAGATTCGTCATGGCAATGCGGCCGCCGTCGACGAAAATTTCGACAGAACACTTGTCGACAAAGACATCGAAGTGATAAGTCTTGCCCTCACAGAGGTCTAACGGCGCCCATGTGCCGAGTGCAAAATCATTGACGTAGTTGACCGAATTGGCCTTACGGAAGGTTTTGCCTTTGGCTCCGCCGTAGACTTGCTTGTCGTAGGCCGTTTCGATGTCGTGGGGCACGGCTCTCTCTCCGAAAGCCACGAGTCCGCTCTTCGTGCGGTCCATGACCAAACGATGCTGCTTGGCATCGATATAGATATCCACCTTTTCGCCCTTGGCATTGTAGAGCGTGAAACCGCTTTGGACACTTTTGCCGGGCGTGAGGTCGAATTCGAGTTCGAAGGCGTCTTTCGTCGAGGTCAAGACGTCGCGCAGCTCGTGCTTCTTGGCAGTGGCGAACGTGCCGAGGTCAAGGGGCGTTTTGCGCAAGGCGCGTACTTCGCGCGCCACGTCGGTGGCCACATAATAATCGTCGTTGTGGCGATAAAGACTGAGCTCGCGCGGCAGGCCGTTGGCTCCTCTGTACTGCCGGATGGGGGTGACGTTGGCGTACTGCCAATTACTGATCCAAGGCATGGCGAGTACACGGTCGCCGGTGTTGGAAAACGTGACTGTGGCGTAGTGATCTTTGCCATAGTCGAGCCATTTCACCCGGTTGGGCGGTGTGTCGCACTTGAACTCCCGACCATCGAAATCGCCGACGAAGTATTCTGTGGCACTGCCTCCAAACAAACAACCGGGGTTGATGTTGACGATCATGACATACTTCTGTTTGCCGTCGAGGGTGAGGGGGAAAAAGTCGGGGCACTCAAATTGATTGGGTTGCGCGCCGTAACCGCGGCCGAAGGCACTGACATAGTCCCACTTTTTGAGGTCGGCCGAACGATAGAAGCGCATTTCCTTGTCGGCCGAGACGATCATGTACCACGCCTTGGCGGGTTCGTGCCAAAAGACTTTGGGATCGCGGAAGTCCTTCAATCCGTCGAAGGGGCGAAGGACGGGATTGCCGGCATATTTGGTGAACGTGCGCCCGTTGTCTGTGCTGTAGGCCAAGCACTGCAACTGCCCGTTTTCGTCGCTTGCCGAAGTGTAGAAAGCGATGAGGGCATCTTTGCCGAAACCGGCGCTGTTGTTGAAGTCGATCATCGTGCTGCCGGAATAGATGTGGCCGAGGGTGTCGCGCGCAATGGCGGAGCCGAGTTCTTTCCAGCGCACCAAGTCGCGACTCACGGCATGTCCCCAGTGCATGTTGCCCCATTTCGAGCCATAGGGGTTGTATTGATAGTAAAGATGGTATTCGCCGTCTTTGTAGATGAGGCCGTTCGGGTCGTTCATCCAGCCATAGGAGGGCGTATGGTGGTAGAGCGGCCGATAGTAGTCCGTGTTTTTCACGTTCCACTCGTCGGCGAGTTTGAAGTTGCGGAAAGCGCTGGCTTGGGGCGAGACCTCAGAGAAACGCACCACGGCTTTTTCGCCCTCGGGCAGGCGAAGCGGCACATAGTAGTCGGTGGAGAGCTGTGCCAAGCGCACATCCATCCACGTGTCGGCGGCATTGCCGGTCTCAAGGCGCATTTTTACTTCGCCGCGCTCCTCCTCGATGGGGATTAGGAGGTATTTCTTGGGATTTTCGATCGTGACGACCACACCGTCCGCTTCTTGCGAGACATGGATGTGCTGTGCGAGCGCAGTGGTGGAGACGGCACCGGAGAAAAGTGCGAGCAGGGCACTGAGAAACTGCTTATTCATGGCGAAAGCTATAGAAGATGAGTGTAAACTTCGGTACGCGGCGATGGGACTCGCGCGGATTTTGGTGTAGGGTTCGCTATACTTGGGCAAAAAAGGCATTGCGAACAGCGGAAGGTGGAGGAAGGAGAGCAACATCTCCCCTTTGGCGAAGCCAAGTGCGTGTACTTCCCCACGCGTACCACCGCAAAGTTAACTTAACCTTGCAAATTACGCACAAGAACACGGGAGAAGGCCGCCGAAAAAAGAGGGAATGTATCATTTTCGACAGAGAATGAACGATTATTGGCAGGCGCGTTGCTTCATAGAGTGGCAGGTTTGCAGCAATTCTCGGTGGAAACGAAAAAAACGGCGGTATTCAGGAAGATGAATACCGCCGTTGGAGCAACAGCTATGGTGTTTATTTCGCCAAGACACGATCGCCGAGAATCTTGGCAAAGGCCATTTCCAACTGATTGATGTCGACTAATTGTTGCATCAATTCGTTCATTCGCTCGGGGTGCTGCGCCAAATCGGGATTGCGCAGCTCGATCATGATTTCTTCTTTCTGCATTTGCAGAATGGCATGCTTGTAGTCGTTGATGACGCGGGGCACGATTTCGTCCAAACGCTTCTCATCCGGAATGTATTGTTGCTGCTGCATGGACGACAATTCATAGCGTTCGCCGGTGAGCGCGTCGGCTATTTTTCCGATTTCGGGGTTGTCGTGCGCCAAGAAGTAATCGCGCGCGCAAAAACCTTCTCTTTCGGCCTGAACAGCGGCTTCTTCCAAGATTTCGTGGTAGAGCGGCATGCGCAAACGCAGGTCGTCGGCCATCAACTCATCATATATATAAGGAGCGACCAGCGGGCTATCGATGGGATTGTCTTCCGGTGTGGGCGTGGTGGCGCCACCAAATCGACGCTCGACGGGATCGGGCGGGACGATGACGGGACATTCGCCGTAGCGCAACACAAGTTCGAGCAGTTCGCGCTCACAGGCTTCGAAATGCAGCTGCACTTTGCCCACCCCACTCCACGCCAACGGTGCCGGCGCGGCGGGGGGCGGCGTGTAACCGGCGCTCCCACCCGAAAGGATGGCCTCGATGGGGATATCGTCCTCCGCGTCAGAAGGTGCCCCTGCGGGAGGGGCGGACAAAGAGGCCGCCGACACCGCTCCACTCGCAGGAGTTGCCGGCGCAGGAGGAAGTGTCTGCCCGCCATAGGAGGGAGCATTCGGCATGGGCGTGGGGGCTTGCGCGGCATTGCCCTCATTGGCTCGCCGGCGCTCGGCTTCGTTGCGTGCCTCGGCGCGCATTTTCCGAATTTCGGCGCCGACTTCGCTCACAATCACGGCTTCTTCCATGCCCATCCGGCCGGACAACTCGTGAACATAGACTTGTCTCACGATGTCACTGGGGATGACGGCGATGCTCCGCACAATGTCGCGAATCACTTCTGCGCGCTTCATGGGATCGCCTGCCACGCCTTTCATCAGCAGGTCGGTCTTGAAGCGCATGAAGTCGGTTTGATTTTCCTCGATGTAGGTTCGAAACTCTTCGGCGGTGTGCGACTGTGCGAAACTATCGGGGTCTTCTCCTTCGGGAAGAAGCAGGATTTTGATGTTCAACCCCTCGGAGAGCAGCATATCGATACCGCGTAACGAAGCGTGGATGCCTGCTGCGTCGCCGTCGTAGAGCACAGTGACATTCTCGGTAAAGCGGTGGATGAGTCGAACTTGCTCCTTGGTGAGCGATGTTCCGCTGGAAGCGACCACATTCTCGATGCCGCTTTGGTGCATGGAGATCACATCCAAGTAACCCTCCACAAGAAAACAACGCTCCTGCTTGACGATGGCTTGTTTTGCGAGATATAAGCCGTAGAGTTCCCGCTTCTTCGAATAGATTTCCGACTCGGGAGAGTTGACATATTTGCCGACATTTTTGTTTTGCTCCGTGTTCAGCACGCGACCACCGAAGGCCACAACGCGACCGGAGACGGAATGCACGGGAAAGATGACGCGGCCGTGATAGCGATCCAACAATTTTCCGTCGTCGGTGCGATAGCACAAACCTGTACTTTCGAGATATTTTTCCTCAAATCCCTTCTTTCGAGCGGATTGTGCCATGGCATCGCGCTGTTCAAGCGAAAAGCCCAACTGGAACTTGCGGATGATGTCGTCACGCAAGCCGCGCCGGCGGAAATAACTCATGCCGACAGCCACGCCGTCGACGTTGTTGTGCAACGTATCTACGAAATAATCGCGCGCCCACTCATTGACAACGAACATGGCCTCGCGGGCTGAGGCGTGCGCTTTCTCTTCGTCACTGAGTTCCTTCTCACGCACTTCGATACCATAGCGACGACCGAGCCATTTGATGGCCTCGGGGAACGTGAGTTGCTCGTGCAACATGACGAACTTCGCCACGTTTCCGCCGTTTCCGCAACTAAAGCATTTGCAAAGTTGCTTGGACGGCGACACCATGAACGAAGGAGTCTTCTCATCGTGGAAAGGACACAAGCCTTTATAGTTAGCTCCAGAACGGCGGAGGGTGACAAAATCCCCCACTACGTCAACTATATCCGCTGCTGCGAGGACTCTATCAACGGTTGTACGATCAATCATAAGGACAAAGCTGTGAAAATCAAGGCGAATTTACATCTTTTTCGGGCATGTTGCAAGACTGGCGCAAGCAAATGTAGTATCTTTGCGGATAAATTAAATATACAAATATGCATCGTACCGTTGTTCTCTTTCTTTGCCTGGCATCGTGGGCTTTAAGAGGCGTTGCACAGACGGATGCCTATCGGCAATATATAGAAACTTATAAGATAATGGCCATTGATCAGATGCAGCGTTACCGCATCCCGGCCAGTATCACTTTGGCACAAGGGTTGATTGAAAGCAATGCCGGACAATCAACGCTTGCTGTCATGGCGAATAATCATTTTGGGATCAAGACCGGCGGTCAATGGACGGGGCCTTATATTCTGCGCAACGACGATGCGCCGAATGAACAATTCAGGAAATACAACTCCCCCGCCGACAGTTACGAAGATCACTCGCTCTTTCTCTCAAGACGCGGCCGCTATTCCTCGCTTTTCTACCTGAGTCCTACCGATTATGCCGGATGGGCAGCCGGATTGAAGGCGGCAGGCTATGCCACCAACCCGCGATATGCCGAGATGCTCGTCGGCATCATCGAGCGATATGGGCTGTCTCAGTATGACCGTATGCGCTTGGTTTACCAATATGCCGACCAACGTCAAGACCATGGCGGCATAGAACGTCCTGTACACTTGTGCAATGACATCGTTTATGTCGTGGCCTCGCGCGGCGATAGTTTCGAAACGATCGCCACAGACACGGGCATCAAAGAATCGAAACTGCGCAAATTTAACGAAGTGGGCAAAGACTATATGCTGGCCGAAGGCGACATTGTCTATCTCTCTGAGAAGAAGAAACACGTCACAGAGGCGCTTCGCATGACGCTCCACACCGTTCAGCCCGGAGAATCCATGTATTCCATCGCACAGCGCTATGGTGTGCGCATGAAATACCTCTACAAATGGAATCTCTTCCCCAAAGACTACGAACTCGCTGTAGGCGATCGCTTGGTACTCAAATAAGTTTTGTCGTTTTCCACTGCGCCAAGGCCAAACACAGCCCTTCTATTCGGTGCAACACGACAAGAACTTCCTTCCTCATCTTGGGCAACTTCACATGAAGTTGCCCTTTTTTTAGGTCTTCGCACACCATTTCGCCCAAGAACTTCAGGCCGGGTACGTCACACAACTTATATATAGCCTCTTTCGCGCACCATGCGCCCAAAACCGCAGCACTATCGGGCAACATCTCCTGTTCTCGGGGCGAAAGGAAGCGATTGCGCACGCGCCAAGCCTTCGTTTCGTCGGCTTCGAGGTCGATTCCCACTCGATAGTCGCGCGGGGAAAAAGCCACCGCCACACGATCGCCGGAATGCGTCACACTGATTTCAGGCAAATCCTTCACTTCTTCGCTCCACAAATACGGGCACCCCGAATCGTGGTAGCGCACTTCCACCGCCGCGCCGCAGTGTTTATGCACCAAACAACGCGCGGCCAACCACTCGCGGCGGCGTTTTTCCGCTCCAATCTGCGAGAATCGCTCCCGATAAGGCGCACAGTCTGTCATTGTCGACAACAACGTCCACATTTCGTCGGCCGACTCCTCGAGTCTCCAAAACGAAACGTGGACGTTGTCCAGTATCAAGTCACGAAAATGGGGCATAGCGAGCGATTAAAAAGGAGCTGTTTCCGGTTTCGTCGTAGCAGCATTCTCCTGTTGAGGCGTTGTCTGTTCCGGCGCGGGACTTGCGGTCTGTGCGTGCTGAGGGCGCGGAGAAAGCATTTCCATACTATTCACCCACACCTCGGTTACATAGCGCGTCACGCCTTGTCGATCGGTATAGTTGCGCGTACGCAACTCGCCTTCCACATAAAGTTTGTCGCCTTTACGCACATATTTCTCTACCACTTCAGCCAATCTGCGCCAAAAAAGCAAATTGTGCCACTCTGCACGCTCGGGCACTTGCGTACCGTTGGGCAAAGTATAACCGGGCGTGGAGGTTGCCAACGAAACCTTGGCTGTGCAAACGCCATTGTCCACATATCGAATCTCGGGATCCTTCCCGACATTGCCAATGAGCATAACTTTATTCATAGCCTGCGTATTAAAGTGTGAAGATCAGAAACGTTGCGGCCCCACTTTTGGCAATTTAGCGGATGCGGTCGGCCGATCGCAAGAGTTTGCGGTCACGATTCACGCCGCGGAAGGCCAAGATGGACAACACCAACTCAATGGCAGGGAAGAGGATGGCCAAACCGGGATTGAAAGCCCCCTGCGGAAGATCGGGCGACAAGGTGAACCACTGCCAAAGCAGCGTGCCGTAAAAACCAACAATGAGTAATTGCGCAAAAACGATGAGCGTCATTTGGCGCGCTTGGCTTTTGAAAGCGAAAAGTGCCCAAGTGTCCAGTGCCAATGCGCCACCCACAGACACAACCATCAACAGGCTGAACCAAAGCGGAGAACTGAAGTTCGTATCGTTCGTGCTTACGCCGAAGGGACTGAAGTTATAATACAAATTGCCGGCAGCTGCAGTCCAGCTCCACACGGGCAAGAAGAAAACCAAGGAGAGAAGCACAATCCCAATGAGGAGATAAAGGCTTTGAATGCGTTGAATCATAACAAGGCTTGATGTTGAAATTAAAAAGCAAGGTCTCCAAGGGTCGCAAGACTCTCGGAGACCCATTGCTTGGTTTGTTGTCTGAGGTTCAATCTTCGTTGAGCTGCTGATCGCGTTCCTTCAGCGGGTTGCGGAAGTACACGTTGCCGCGCAAGAACTCGTCGGCCGCGATGAGCGTCGGCTTGGGCAACCGCTCATAGTAGCGAGAGATTTCGATCTGTTCACGGTTTTCGAAGGTTTCTTCGAGGTTCTCCGTGCTCGACGCAAACTCTTTCAGTTTGCGGCTCAGATCTTCTTTCATCTTCACACCGATTTGGTTGGCACGTTTGCTCATGATGACAATGCTCTCATAGATATTGTCGGTCGGCTCTGCGAAGTCCATCAGATTGTGCGTCACCGTATTGCTGGGCGCCTTAGACTTTTTGTAATCCATCGTTATAGTGCAATTTATTATTCTGAACCGGTGTGTGTCGAATCGGCAGGCGCAGTTTGTTCCTGCTGAGGCAAACCGAGCTGGGCGCGGGCTTCCCGCCAAAGCGCGTGGGCTTTCGGAATAAACTTCGATTCCGGAAACTCATTGACGAAGCCATAATACTCGTCGATGGCCGCTTGGTAGCGTTCGGTCTTGCGACTTTCGACACTTTGCTTTGCTAAATCGAATTTCGACCGAAGAATCAAGATCGCGAAATCCTCTTTGCGCGGCGAATAGGGATAATCGTTGATGGCATTCTGCGAAGTGACGATACAAGCTTGATAGTTGCTACCGCCGTTCGTGCAGTTGCCGAAATACGTCCCCAAATCATAATACAATTTGGCCGCCGCATACTCCTTATCTATAAGCTTATCTTGTAGCTCGAAGATGCGTTTCATGGCCTCCTTGGCATATTTCGTTTTCGGATAGGCATCGGCCAGTTCCTTAAACTCAGTAATGGCCTTATAGGTATCCGTTTGGTCTAAGCGCGGCTCGGGAGTGTTCTCATAGCGCGAAAGTCCACTCATGTAGCGCGCTTGCAACGCATAAATCCCCTTGGGATAAGTCTCGTAATACTTCTTGAAATAGCCTGCCGCCGCGTCATAAGCTTTATCTTTGAACGACGACATGCCCAATAAGTAAAGGGCTTCTTCTGCGCGCTCGGTACCTTTGGCACCGGCAATGAGATCCATAAACAGACTCGAGGCCTGTCCGTAGTGACCGTCGAAGTAGTATTGCTTCGCCGCTTCGTAGCGCACATTATAGTCCGTAGATTTGAGCACGTTCTCATAGTCGGAACATGCCACAAAGGCGAACACCGCCGCTAAAAGAAGGATGACTGATTTCTTCATTGAGGCACAGTTTAGATCGCAAAGATAGGCATTTATCTGTTTCCTACCAAGTTTTCGCCTGCGTGCACCGACAAAAAACACACAAAAGCCCGCGCTTTTACATTTATTCCATCCTTTTCGCGCCATTTTCTTCGGGGTTGGTCAACTTTTGCTTGGCCGTTTCACAAAAAGTGCGTACTTTTGTCGCGCCGTCACGAGTTGGCGGCACGCAACTAACTTTATTTTAGCAACAGGGGACGTGTCCCCACAAAACCATTATCACACATGGCAACTCGTATTCGCTTGCAGCGTCATGGCCGTAAGGGCTATGCTTTCTACAGCATCGTAATCGCCGACGTTCGCGCTCCCCGCGACGGTAAGTTCACTGAAAAGCTCGGTACTTACAACCCTAACACCCACCCTGCAACGGTCGACCTCAACTTTGAGCGCGCCCTTCACTGGGTAGAATGCGGTGCACAACCCACCGACACCGTTCGCAACATCCTTTCCGACGAGGGCGTTCTCCTCATGAAGCACCTCCGTGGCGGTGTGAAGAAGGGGGCTTTCGACGAAGCTGCTGCTGAAGCCAAGTTCAACGCTTGGAAGCAGGAGAAGGAAGGCAAGACCGCTAAGCTCAACGGCAAGCTCGCCGAAGACAAGCAAAAGGCACTCGAAGCTCGCCTCGAGGCAGAAAAGGCCACCAACGCCAAGATCGCCGAGAAGGTAGCCGAAAAGAAGGCCGCCGCTGCTCAAGCCGCTGCTGAAGCTGAGGCTGCAGCACAGGCAGAAGCTGCCACTGAAGAGGCTCCCGCCGCTGAAGAAGCCACGGAAGCTCCCGCAGAAGCATAAGCTACTGCACCCAAAGTCTGAATCAACAACGCCGTGCCCCGCTTTGCGGAGCGCGGCGTTTCCGTTTTCACCCTCGCCCCACTCCACCCAACACACGCGCTTTCCTCAAAACTCGCCCCTCCTTTCGCACTAACCCAAGAGACACGAAAAGAAAGTCCACGACTTTCATCTAAAACTCCACAAGAAAATCCGAAAACTCGGGAACTTTTGCGCAAAACTCCACTATTTTTTTCGCCCAAAGACGCAAAGTGCCCAACCTCCCCCTACGTTAAAATAGCGATTATCGCGCAAAAGCCACCGCCGCAAAAGACGTTTCCCCCATTTTTTTTTGTAATTTCGCAGCGTGACCGGGAGGAAAAACCTCCCACAACTTCAACTCTGTCTACCTTTATGGCAAAATCACATAAAAAGAATTGGGTCGTGCCCGAAGGACACACCCCCACCGACTTCGATCGCCGCATCCTCGAGATGCAAGAGAAGGGATTCGTCGTGCCAACCAATTCTCTCATCAAGACCGCTGAGGACATCGAAGGCATTCGCCGCGCCGGCGTCATCAACACCGGCCTTCTCGACCTCATCGCTTCCGAAATCAAGGAAGGCATGAGCACAGAAGCCATCGACCGCTTGGTAGCCGAATACACCGCCGACCACGGCGCAGTCTGCGCCCCCTACGGCTACGAAGGTTTCCCCAAGCACTGCTGCACCAGCATCAACGAAGTGGTGTGCCACGGCATCCCCTCCGAAGAAGAAATCCTCTTCGACGGCGACATCATCAACGTCGATGTCACCACGATCAAGGACGGCTACTACGCCGATGCTTCGCGCATGTTCATGATCGGCAACGTCGATCCCAAAGTGCGCCGCCTGGTCGAATGCACCAAAGAGTGCCTCGAAATCGGCATGAAAGCCGCTCAACCTTGGCACTTCGTGGGCGAAATTGGCAAAGCCATCGGTAAGCACGCCCACGAAAACGGCTACACCGTGGTGCGCGAACTCGCCGGTCACGGTGTGGGCAACGACTTCCACGAAGAACCGATCGTAGACCACTACGACACTCGCCACAAAGGCATGCTCCTCGTCCCGGGCATGGTGTTCACCATTGAGCCGATGCTCAATCTCGGTGCACGCGATGTCTTCATCGACGAAGAAGACGGCTGGACCGTGGTCACGGAAGACGAACTCCCCTCGGCACAATGGGAACACACTCTTCTGATGACCGAGAACGGTGTTGAAATCCTCACTTACTAATCCTCCTACTCCGTCGATCTCCATGACACAAAATAAGCCCATCGTCTTGCTCGCCATCGAATCGAGTTGCGACGACACTTCGGCTGCCGTGATGCGCGATGGTATCCTCCTCAGCAATGTCACCGCTTCGCAAGCCGTACACGAACAATATGGCGGCGTGGTACCCGAACTGGCCAGCCGCGCCCACCAGCAACACATCGTCCCGGTGGTAGACGCCGCGCTGAAACAAGCCGGCGTAGAGAAGAGCGATCTCTCCGCCGTGGCCGTCACCCTCGGCCCCGGTCTGATGGGCAGCCTTCTCGTCGGCGTGAGCTTTGCCAAGGGCTTGGCTGCCGCACTCGGCATCCCCCTCATCGAAGTCAACCACCTGCACGGACATATTCTCGCCCACTTCATCCACACAGCCGACGAAGTACACGACGATCCCCCCTACCCCTTCCTCTGTCTGCTCGTCAGCGGCGGCAACTCGCAAATCGTACGTGTCAACGCACACAATGATTTCGAAATCTTGGGACAAACCATCGACGACGCGGCAGGCGAAGCCATCGACAAGTGTTCGAAAGTGATGGGACTCGGCTATCCAGGCGGCCCCATCATCGACCGTCTTGCCCGACAAGGCAATCCCAAGACCTTCAGCTTCGCCAAACCGAACATCAACGGCTTCGATTACAGCTTCTCCGGTCTGAAAACCTCTTTCCTCTACTTCCTGAAAGACAAAGTGGCCGAAAATCCGCAATTCATCGAAGAGAACAAAAACGATCTCGCCGCTTCGCTCGAAGCCACCGTGGTCGACATTCTGATGAAAAAGCTCATCGAAGCCTCGAAAGCCACCGGCATTCGCCACGTCGCACTGGCCGGTGGCGTGAGCGCCAACACGGCTCTGCGCAACGCCTTCAAGGCGATGGAAGAAAAGGGCATTTGGAAAATCTACATTCCCAAATTCACCTACACCACCGACAATGCCGCCATGATTGCTATGTGCGGACACTACCGCTACTTGGACGGCGAATTTTGCCCCCTCGACAAGCCCGCATTCTCCCGCACCGTGCTTTAACTCCCTACTCGCATCAATTCACAATCCCCTCATAATTCCCAGACCATGGATTTAGACCTCAAAGTTGTCAGCAAGGAAATCAACGAAATCCTGTGGCGCAACCACAAAACCCTCTCCACCGCAGAAAGCTGCACTTCCGGCCGCATCGCCAGCGTGATCACCGCAGTGCCCGGTGCATCGCACTACTTCAAGGGCGGCGTGGTGTCTTACGCCAACGAAGTAAAAACCAATCTGCTCGGCGTCGACGCACAAGTCATCGAAGAACAGACCCCCGTATGCGAAGAAGTGGCTCGCCAGATGGTGAAAGGCGCCCTGCGCGTGTTCGACACCGACTACGCCGTATCGGTAACGGGCTTTGCCGGCCCCGGCGGTGTGGAGAACGGCAAGAACGCCGTACTCGTCGGCACCATTTGGATCGCAGTGGGCAACAGCGAACGCGTTGAAACGGTGATGTTGGAGGAAGACAATGGCCGCGACAAGAACTTGGCCTCTGCCACTTCCACGGCAATGCACATGCTCCTCGACTTCCTCAAAGCCGACCTCGGTACCGAAGAAGAAGCCTAAGCACTCCTTATTATATATAGCTCTTGTTCGCCGCGCAATTCCGCTTTGAGAATTACGCGGCGAACGTCGCAAAGTGCACACTACACTATAAATAATGCGTGCGATCTCACACCTTTAGGGAAAATAATTGGAGAAAAGTTTGTGAGATAGGAATCTATCGTGTAAATTTGCACCTCGATTGGGAATAACTACTTCAACTGAAACAAGAAAATTACAGATAGCAATGTCTAAGATTTGTCAAATTACTGGTAAGAAAGCCATGATTGGCAACAACGTTTCGCACTCGAAACGTCGCACCAAGCGTACCTTCG
>QWCO01000111.1_pt1 | contig 105741 bp, 86 predicted proteins | sample 1972611 | NCBI WGS metagenome assembly QWCO01 (sample SAMN09866706, study PRJNA288562) | Human oral metagenome isolate term1_saliva, whole genome shotgun sequencing... | reverse complement strand
ATCACTACTTACCTATTGGGGTGAAAGTTTCACTAAGCATTATGCTGATTTCTCAGGTAGAGCTCGCCGTAGTGAGTATTGGGGAACAGTACTTTTTAACGTTATCGCACAGATCGTTTTAAGTGTAGTTTTAGTTGCTGTACTTGTAATCTGGTTTTCGAGTACAGAAATGAATGCAGATGTTTCCGTTGTGCGTTTATCTCTTATTATGATTAAGGCTGTAAGGTCTCTTTATAACCTAATTTGGCTTCTTCCCGGACTAGCTGTTGCTGTACGTCGTTTGCATGATATAGGGAAGTCTGGTTTGAATGTACTATGGGTATTCTTACCTATTATTGGATGGATAATGCTGCTTTATTGGTTTTGTCAGGATAGCGAGTTAGGAGAAAATAAGTGGGGAGCTAATCCTAAGTTTGTTAATCCTGAGTAAATTCAAATAATCCAAAATTCTGTGTTTATAGATTATTCCTCGGAAGCTTCATCTTCCGAGGGATTACTATTTATTGAGAATATATCCATCTCTTGTATAAGGCTATTTCTGTAACTTTGTGCTAATTATGATAGATAGCCAAACGAAGCAACGTATAATCGATGCTGCTAATATATTAGAGGTTGTTCAGGACTTTGTGAGCTTACGGCGCAGTGGCGTAAGCTATGTGGGCTTATGCCCATTTCATAGCGACCGTAAGCCAAGCTTCTATGTCTCTCCGAGTAAGAATGTCTGTAAGTGTTTCTCTTGTGGAGAGGGTGGCTCACCCGTTCATTTTATTATGAAGCATGAACAGCTCTCATACAATGAAGCACTTCGCTATTTGGCTAAGAAGTATCATATTGAGATTGTTGAGCGAGAAGAAACGGACGAGGAGAAAAAGGCGGCTAGTGAACGACAAAGTTTGTTTATCCTCAATGATTATGCCCAAAAGTTTTTTGTAGACCAGCTACACAATACGGATGATGGACGTAATATAGGTTTGAGTTACTTTCGTGAGAGAGGTTTGCGCCCTGATATTATTGAGAAGTTTGGGCTTGGTTATGCTCCTGAGCTAAGGGATATATTCACTAAGCAAGCCTTGACAGCGGGTTATCCTATCGAAAGACTTACGGCTGTGGGCTTATCTATTCAGTATGAAGATAAGCCACCGCATGACCGTTTCCGTGGTCGTGTGATATTCCCCGTACGTAATCTGAGTGGTCAGTATGTTGCCTTTGGTGGGCGCATTATGGGCAAGGCTGATAAAACCGCTAAGTATATTAACTCCCCAGAAAGTCTTATTTACTCCAAGAGCCGAGAGCTGTATGGACTTTATCAAGCTAAGCAGGCTATTAGCAAGGCTAATAAGTGCTACCTTGTGGAGGGTTATACCGACGTTATCTCTATGCATCAGTCGGGTGTGGAGAATGTCGTCGCTAGTAGTGGAACGGCTCTTACTGTACAGCAAATTCGCTTAATTAGGCGTTTTACAGAGCGTGTGACAGTGCTTTATGATGGCGATAATGCTGGTATTAAAGCGGCTCTAAGAGGTATAGACCTTCTTCTAGAAGAGGGCTTAGATATTAAGGTGGTGCTCTTGCCTGAGGGTGAAGACCCTGATAGCTATGCACAGAAGCACAGCCGTCAGGAGCTTTTGGATTTCTTGGATGCCGAAGAGACGGATTTTATTCACTTTAAGATACGTCTTTATCAGAGTGAGATGCAGCGTGACCCTATTCGCAGGGCTGAATTGATTAAAGATGTCTTGCGTACGATTGCACTTATCCCCGATACGATTAGGCGAACTGTTCTTATTCAGAGTAGTGCGGCTCTTCTTAATATGGATGAGGCTTTGCTTAAGTCCGAAGTGGCTAAGTTTAGGGCTCAAGGCTATCATGCCCATAATCATCCGCAAAGCGTTCCCACTGCTCCTGTGGTGGAGACTCAACCCGAAGTTATCAACAATGCAGAGGAGGCAAATACGAGTGAGCCAGCATTTAATGCACAAGAATACCAGCCCAAGTTCCAAGAGATTAGTCTAATTAACTTGTTGATACAAAAGGGTAATACGGATATTTTTGCACTTGTGGAAGACGAAAAGGGCGAACTTATCTACACTGAGTATAAGCTAGGTGCATATATTCGTGAAGAACTGGAGCTTGATGGCTTACTTGATAGTGTATCGCCTTTTTGTTTGGATATGCTCAATGAAACCGTAGATGTTTGTTTGGCGCAAAATGTCTTGTGTTCGGAGTATTTCTCTAATCACGAGCATGAGGCTATCCGTCGCCTTGCAGCGGATTTGCTCTCAAAAGATATGAACCATCATAGCAGTCAGCCTGAGGAAGAGGACTATCGTATGAATGCTTTCTCTCAGAAGTTGGCTAATGCGCTTGATGAGTCGTCGAAGCAGGAGATTTTGGCGGAGCAAGCTCTCTATCTAGCCGAACGTAAGCAGAAGATGATGATTGCAGAGGGGAATAAGGCTCTGTGGGAACTTGACCAAATTAGAATGGCTGTCGTGCTAGATAATATCCATAAGATACAAGAAGAGATGGTTCAGGCTGAGCGTGAAGGCGATTTCGAGCGTGTACTCCGTCTACTGAAAGAACTGCAAGCGGAGAATGCTTTTAAGCAAGAATTAGCACAAACCTTAGGCGAACGAACAATTAAGGCATAATAATCGTTATATTCTCATAACAATAAGTCGGACTACTTCTAGGAGGTAGTCAAATATCAAATTAAATAACTAAGATTAGATGAAACGTAATATCTTAACCTTAGCGTTAGCTTGCTCTATGGGGCTATCAGCTGTTGCTTGCACAAGTGGTCAATCTCAGACAGCTGGGGCGCAGAGTGCTGTGGAAACGCAGAGCTCAGCAGAACCACAGACGTCGACAAGCCCAGTTAAGCATATCGATGCTAAGTATATGCGTGAGCATATTTTTGACTATAAGGCAAATCCTACAAAGTTTGTTTTCAAGGGAAATAAGCCAGCTATCCTCGATTTTTATGCAGACTGGTGTGGACCTTGCCGTCAATTATCTCCACGTTTGGAGGCACTAGCTAAGAAGTATGCTGGTAAGCTAGATGTTTATAAGATTAACATCGATAATGAAGAAGAGCTTGCTCATGTCTTTGGCGTGCAGTCAATACCTATGCTTCTATTTATTGGTACAGATGGTTCTACGCCATCAGTATCTCAGGGAGCTCTTAGCGCAGAAGATTTAGAGCGCGAAGTACAACGACTTTTCAAGCTCAAGTAAATTAAGTCGGAGGGTACGGTTTGTTTTATATTCGTACCCTGCGCTACTATCGCAGCATGCGATAACAAGTAAAGGGGCACTATGGCTTAGGTTATAGTGAAGCCTCTTAATATGGTTGGTTTTTGGTCGGAAAGAGTCGACCCCTTTTGGGGCTCGGCTCTTTTTGTTTTGTCTGGACAGGACTGTTAGAGGATATACAGAAAATGAAGTAAAGAAATGATTATCTTTGTGTTATTATGAAGTACTAGCATCGTATGCCTTGGGTAAATACTATTTACGGTGTTGCATTCCGTTCTTATCGTGATAAGACGAGTGTGTAGTATAAGATTGGAGGGAATACTTTACCCCTTAGAGTAGAGTTTTATTTTCTCCTAAATAGAATGATAACGATTATGAAAATGAATAAATGGTTTCTCTGCCTAAGTGCAGGCTTACTATTGGGTATTCCCGCTACTCTTAAGGCGCAATACTCTATACATCATACTCCTCGAGTGGCTCAACCCTTAGAGCATGAGTATGCTCACCACCACTATTACATAGGTCTTAGTGCTCTTGAGGTGCAGCGTCCCTTGGATTTGGTTTCGGGAGAAGATGCACATTATATTTCGGTTCTTAGTGAGTATGTACGTCGAGGAGAATCGGCTACCTATATATTAGATGACTTTCTGAGCAAGGAAGTGCAGTCCATAGACCTTCAGAGAGCAAGGCTCTTGCTGGGTATTGCTTACTATGAGCAGGGGCAGCATGCAGATGCATTAGCTCAGTTGAATAGTATTGAGGAAAAAGGACTTTATCATTACGAATGTGATAAGGCTAATCTCCTTCGTGCTTATCTCTACTTGCAGGGTGAGCAAACAGATAAGCCTCAGTTTGATAAGGCATTGGCTCTTATCAAGTCGGCTAAGCAGGGTAAGAGTATATGGGCGGAGCAGGCTAGACTGTATGAAGCTAATATCGTCTGGAGTAAGGGAAGGTCCGATGAGGCGATGAAGCTACTAGAGACAGGTGAATGGTCAGAGGAGATTATGCCCGAAGTAGAGTATACGGGAGCTTTGATTGCGTGTAGTCGGTCTAATGCAGAGAGCGCATTGAAGGTAACGGAGCAACTAGTGGCTAAGTATCCGGAGATGGATCGCCGTCCACGTTTGCTGGGGGCTAAGGCTTCTGTCTTGAGTCGTCTTGGTCGTTATGATGAGGCGATACGTGTTCTAGAGCCACTAGCAAACAATGACACGCTACTAGAAGAAGAAAACTATACTTTGGGAATGGCTTATTATAACATGAAGCGTTATGATGAGGCAATCGCACCACTGAAGAAAGCAACTAAAGGTAATGGAACTCTTGCGGCCTATTCTTCTTTTGCCTTAGGTAATATCTATCGCTATAAGGGTGACCCAATGAGTGCTCAGCTTGCTTTTGAGCAGGCCCTGAGGGCTTCTGATGATAGTGGTCTTATTGAGGAGGATGCTCGTTACCAGCTAATTGAGCTTGGCTATGCTGGCGGGCAAGATGCCTTCGGTGGACAAGTAAAACGCATAGAGCAATTTCTAAATGACTTTCCCAAGGGAAAGTATGAGGCTAAAGTATTGTCTCTCCTATCGGGATATATCAATAGAAGTACAGACTATGAATCTGCTTGCAAGCTTATTGACCGCTTAGGTAAGAAAGGTATTAACCTCTCAGGGCTTAAGCAGGCAACACTTGTGCGTTGGGCTGAGAGTGTGGGACGTGAGCATAATTCTTATTTACCCCTTTTGACTGAAGCGATAGCTCTAGGTGAGCAAAATAAAGTCGCTTATAGGTCAGCTATACTGATGAGGGCGGAGACGCTTCTTGGTTTGGGGCGCTTTGCGCAGTCTGAACGCGATGCCGCACTATTGAAAAATGATGCAGAGGAAGGAGCCAAGGCTAATTATCTTTTAGGCTATGCTTTGTATAATCAAAAGAAATATCAAGAAGCTCTCACTGCCCTCAAAAAGGTTCAAGGAAGTTCTATCTCTAAGGATATAGAGAGTGATGCTCTTGTGCGTATAGGGGATTGCTTGAGTCAGACAGGACAAAGTAATGATGCAAGTGTAGCCTATCGGAAGGCAGATGATATTCGTGAGGGCGGTAATGAAGAAGCTCTATACCGATTGGCGATGATGTATAGTCGTCTAGGAAAGCACAGCGAACAGATAGCAGTCGTCAAGTCTATTGAGTCTAAGTATCCGTCATCGCCCTATCGTGCGGAATTGCTTTATCGTAGAGGTCGTTCAGAGCTCTTACTTGGCAAAACGAGTGAGGCGCTTAAGACACTTACAGATGTTCAGAGATTATATCCAGCTAGTGAATATGCTCCCACGGCTCTTCTAGAAAAAGCGCTTTTGGAGGGTAATCAGGGTAAGGAAGAAGCATCTATAAATACATATAAACAGCTTATTAGCTTATACCCTGATAGCAGTGAAGCGGAGAATGCACTGTCTGACTTGAGGGCTATATATAGTGAGCGTAATGCTTTAGATGAGTATGCTAGTTATGTGCGCTCACTAGGACGCAAGATAGGTAAACAGCCAGAAGATGAAGCTCATCTAAGCTTTATCTCGATAGAGAGCAAGGTACGAAGAGGTGAGCAGGGTACGACGGCTCTTTTAGAGCGTTATTTACAAGATTATCCTAAGTCAGCTGATAGGTTGTCGGCTCAGCGTTTGCTCATCAAACAATATCTAAATGAGGGACGTTCACTAGATGCTCTTAAGCATCTTAGCGAAGCCCGTGCCGTAGCTGAGGGTGAAGATGCTATTGCACTTGCCCTAGAGGAGGGAGATTTGTACAAGACATTAGGACGTACCACCGACGCATATAATAGTTATCAGAGTGCTTATAAAGCTGCTGAAGGCACGAAGGTCTACAGCCTAACGGCGGGTATGAAGCTCTTGCGCCTGTCCGAAGCTAAGAATGTGGCTGGAGATTTGTCGGTGGCTAATGCTCTACTGAGTCGTAGCGACCTTACTGAAGAGCAGAGAGCAGAGCTAACGCTCCTTAAGGGTAAATTGCATCAGCGAGCAGGTCAGACGAGAGAGGCTCTCGAAAGCTATGCTAAGCTAAAGAAGATGACTAATAGCGTTTATGGTGCTGAAGCTATCGTGCTGTATGCAGATTTACTCATGAAGTCTGGTCGCCCAGCAGAGGTGGAGCCCTGGTTGAAAGGCTTTGTATCCTCGGGAACATCTCAGACTTATTGGCTTGCGCGAGCTTTCCTAAGCCTTGCTGATAGTTACGATGCTCAAGGCGACATCTACATGGCTAAGCAGTACGTAGAGAGTTTGCAAGATAATTATACGGGAGAGGAGTCCGATATCAAGGATATGATAAGCACTCGCTTGAAACGTTACAATAAATAAACTTATGATTCGATTAATCCCAATTATATCGGCAGGCTTGGTTACGGTATTCGTTCCGCTAACAAGTCTTAATGCTCAGAAAGCAGACACGCTCAAGCGTCAGCTTCAGGTCGTTACAAGTGAAGAAGTTAAATTGTCCGAGCAGAAGGCGCTACCTCTTGCTCTTAAGTTTCGTGTGCCTGAGACACCTACACTACCTGCTTTTCAGCCTAGTTCACTCCTCAAGAGCGAAAGCTTTCAAGCGAGTCCTTATAAGATGTTGTCTCCCTTGCAGACTTTACTCCCTGGCACTCAAGACCTCGGTTTTGTTCGTCTTGGTTTAGGAGTGAAGTACAATGCCTATCTGTCTGCAGGAGTAAGACCTATTCATTCGGATAAGTCCGTATTGGATATTTATTTAGATGGTCGTTATACGCGTTACCAACTAGAGCATCCGCTTTTTGCTACCGAGCAGGATAATAGTCAGATTAAAGAGCATCGTTATTCGCTAGGGGCTCAATATACGAGTGTGCTAGGTGATGACCATAGCTTAGGGCTTAAGGCTGAGTATAGTGCAGAGAGACATAACTATAATGCTCACCCTACAGCGACTCTCAAGCATAATCAGCTTGTTCTAAGTGGTAGCCTAGACAATGCTCGGGCTAAAGATGCTGATTGGACTTATTCGTTCACTCCTTCGTTTCGTTATGTGTCTGTGAATGGCTTGCGCAATATGAACCGCTATCTAGACCCAGCAGAAGGTAATCTCAAGTTAGAGGGTATGCTTGGCTATAAACTAAGTGAAACGATGCTTGTCGGTGCGGACTTGGGAATACAGACGATATTTTATGGAGACGATAGCTATCGCATGACGCTTGGTTATGGCATTGAGCCTACAGAGGATGCAAACTCTAAGCTCTACAATGCGTTCTCTCCATTCTCATCATTTACTCTGCGTCCGTTTATTACTCTAGGTCATGAAGAGCGTTTGAGTGCGCGCCTAGGCTTGCGTTTGGATAACTATAGTTTTGATGATGCGTTTTGGGATAGAGATAAACCACGTGTTAAACGTATCAAGATTGCTCCGGATGTACATGTTCGTTGGACTTTCGCTCCTTCTTGGCGAGCAGACCTACATCTTACGGGCGAACTGAAGCCTAATGCTTTAGGGGATTTGCTTCAAGAAATGCCTTATCTGAATTTGTATAAGGGTGCTACGCCTACTTATAGCCCGATAAAAGCAGACTTAGGGGTTTCGGGTTTGATTACGCCTGCGCTTAGTCTTAAAGCCTATGCTGAGTATCAGTCTTATCTGTCTGCTCTTAATTATTTAGCTTCAGAATGGCGTGAGAATAGCCCTGTGCTGTTTGAGCCTTTGGTGCAAGAGTCGGGTTCACGCATGACCTTGGGTTTAGGGCTTCAGTATAGAATGTTTAAGCGACTTAGCGTAAACGCAGATGCTCGTCTGAATAAATGGAGTGACGGGCTCTATGGTCGTCCAAAAATGGAATTAGATTTGGGGCTTGTCTATAAGCCAACAGATAAGTTGGAACTGAATGCTAGCTATGCTTTGAGTTATGGTATCAAGCAACTAGTTATGCTTTCTCCTGAAATCGCAACGGGTAATTCTGTGTCTCCGTTTTCTTCGAGCTATGAGGTGGAAGCTTTGCGCACATATTCACTAGCTCAGTTTGGACTTAGCTACGAAGTGCTACCTCGTTTGAGCGTGAGCCTATTCGGGCATCTAATTCCTGATGCTTCTTCAACGCTATATTACGGCTATACGCCTCAGCGTATCTCTGCTAATATCGGTGTGGCTTATCGTTTCTAGACGTGGATAGACCTATGATGAACTGGCGGCAGCTCCTCTCCGATAGACGAGTAGGAGCAGAGACGCGCCAAGGAGGGGGCGGTGATTATGCGCGTAGTGAGTTTGAACGAGATTATGATAGATTGGTCTTTTCGCCTCCTTTCAGACGCCTGCAAAATAAGACGCAGGTTTTCCCTCTTCCCGGTAACGTCTTTGTTCATAACCGCTTGACCCATAGCCTTGAGGTTAGTTGTGTAGGGCGTAGCTTGGGTAATATGGTCGGTACTGCCTTGCAACGCAAGTATCCCGACTTGGGTATTGACTTTCGTAGCTCATTGAGTGCAATCGTGAGTGCTGCATGCTTGGCTCATGATATGGGTAATCCTCCCTTTGGGCATAGCGGAGAGCGTGCTATCAGTGCGTACTTTACTGAGGGTAATGGCTTGCAGTGGCGAGAAGCTGTGGAGGCAGAAGGACATCGATGGTCAGACTTTACTCATTTTGAAGGTAATGCCAACGCTTTACGCTTGCTCACTCATCAGTTCTTAGGTCGTAGGGCTGGGGGCTTTGCCTTGAGCTATAGCACCATAGCAAGTATTATTAAGTATCCCTATAGTAGTGAGTGTGCTGGCGGACATGGTAAGTTTGGGTTCTTCCAAACGGAAGAGGCTACTATGCGCGATTTGGCTGAAGAGCTAGGGCTTATCCGCTTAAGTGGCGATGATGAACCGTTGCGCTATGCTCGTTATCCGCTTGTTTATTTGGTGGAGGCCTCAGATGATATTTGTTATCAAGTAATGGATATTGAAGATGCCTACAAACTCAATATCTTAAGTTATGAGGAAGCCAAGAGCATTTTGTCGTCTTTCCTTGACGAGTCTGAGCGTGTCTATATGGAAGATTTGTTTCAAGATATAACCGATGCTAATGAACGTATTGGCTACCTCCGAAGTAGAGCGATTAATGCGCTTGTAGAGGAGACAGCACAGATTTTTATTGAGCATGAGGAGCAGATTTTATCAGGAGCATTCACTGGTGGACTTCTGTCTCACCTTAGCGAACCACGAAACTCTGCAATGAAGTACTGCAGTCAGGTCGCATGGGATAGGATTTATCGCTCTAAGATGGTCATTGATATGGAGCTAGCTGGGCATAGAATCTTTACCTCATTGTTAGATAAACTATTGAACGCTTTGGCGCATCCCGAACACCTATACAGTAAGGCTTTATTGGATAGGGTGAGTTCGCAGTACAATGTCCATGAAACGAGTTGCTATGGACGTATTCAGTGTGCGCTTGATTATATCTCAGGCATGACAGACCTCTATGCACTGGACCTGTATAGGCGTATTACGGGTATGAACCTCCCTGCCATCTAGAGAGAAGACAATCGAGTGATTGTATAGGGCAAGCGCATCAAAATAATAAAGTATATTGATTGGAAAGATGTAGATGAGCCCTGTAAGGGCGATACGTTTTCATAGCCCAGGGCGCAAGCCCTGGGTTAGGCATTGATACACATTTTTTTGAGCCCCGTAGGGGCGGCACAACCCCAAAGCAAGTATCCCAATACTCGCGCTATTAGTGCCGCTCCTACGGAGCTCATTTTACTTTTATCTATAGATACCCAGGGTTTCATATCGGGCTTTGCCCTTATTCCACCCTGGGCTTTAAAGAAGTATCGTGCCTAAAGGCACTCGTAATCAGCCTGAATTTTGATGGGGTTGCCCTGAGTGATTGGATTCTTATCTTAGCCATGTCCTATAATTTGTGTATATTTGCGACAAGAGAATAGCCTAGATGACCAAAGAAGAACTGGATGCCCTCGTAGCACTCCGTTATAATCTGGATAAACTGAGCCAATTAGTGGTGGAGCAGACGCAGCTGTTGCGTACGCAAGCCTCTGAGATTAAGCGACTCCAGGCGGAGCGTCAAGCACTTCTAGATGAAGTGAGTGAGTGGCGTGCAAATGGTCGGATGGTCGAGATAGCGCAGAGCTTCTCGGGGGATAACCTCGGGCGAGATATGGCTCTGAGTTACTTGGAAGATATTATAGAGGAAGTCAAGCAGTGCCTAAGGCAACTGGAACAAGAATAATAATAGGTGATGAGCCAGCAAGAGCGTGAGCAGCGTATAACACTTAGGGTGGAGGATGTTCCTCTTAAGCTTATAGTACCAGCATCACAGGAATCATACTACCGCAGAGCAGCTAGTGACCTTGCTACCACGGTAAGCCTTTATCGTGCTCGTTACCCGATGCAAGCAGGGATGTCACCGATATCCCATATACTTATGGCGGCTATTGATGTCGGTTATCGCAGTCAGTTATGGCGAGAGTCGGCGGATACACGCTCTCTACTAGGAGAGTTGTCAGAGCTTAATGAGCAAGCTGAGCGCATGTGGGTCGAACATCGCCATTTATTGTCTGAGCTAGAGAACAGCTTAGAGGTACAATCATCAAAAGACTAATCCTTCTAGATAGAGTCCTATTCTCCCAGTTTTTATATTAAGTGTAAATCAAAGAAACTAAATGGGAGTAGTCTTAACTATTGTTGTAGTATTAGCAGCCTTTCTCTTAGGTGGAGCCATTATGTGGTTTGTCAATGAACGCCTATTGAAAGAGAAAACAAACTCTATCCTCAATGAGGCAACTAGAGAGGCTGAGGTGCTAAAAGAAAAGAAACTTCTCGAAGTCAAAGAGAAGTTCCTCCAGCTGAAAAGCGATTTGGAGAAGCAGGTGGCCGATAATAATGGTCGCATCAAGCAGAGCGAGAATAAACTCAAGCAGAGAGAAGAAAATCTGAATAAGAAGCAAGACGAGCTCGGTAAGCGCAATAAGGAGATTGATGCTCTTAAGGAGTCATTAAGTCATCAGCAGAGTGCTTTAGACAAGAAAAAGCAGGATGTTGACCTCCTTCATCAGAAGCAAGTTGCTGAGCTTGAAGCTATCGGAGGTCTGAGCGCAGATGAAGCTCGTGACCGCATCATCGAGAGCCTCAAAGCTGAAGCACAAGACCAAGCACAGAGCTATATCAATGATATTATAGAGGATGCTAAGCTGACTGCCAATAAGGAGGCCAAGAAAATCGTTATTCAAAGTATCCAACGAGTAGCGACAGAGACTGCGATAGAGAACTCTGTCACTGTCTTCCATATTGATAGTGACGAAGTCAAGGGGCGTATTATCGGTCGTGAAGGTCGTAATATCCGAGCTCTTGAAGCAGCAACGGGTATTGAAATTATCGTAGATGATACTCCAGAAGCTATTGTCCTTTCAAGCTTTGACCCTGTGCGTAGAGAGATTGCTCGCTTGGCTCTTCATCAGCTCGTTCAAGATGGACGTATTCACCCTGCTCGTATCGAAGAGGTAGTGGGTAAGGTGCGTAAGCAAATCGAAGAAGAAATCATCGAAACAGGTAAGCGTACTGTTATTGACCTCGGTATTCATGGCATGCATCCGGAGCTAATCCGCATCGTGGGTAAGATGAAGTATCGTAGCAGTTATGGTCAGAACCTGCTTAGCCACTCACGAGAAACAGCTAACCTCTGTGCGATTATGGCTAGCGAACTAGGTCTGAATGTGAAGAAAGCTAAGCGTGCAGGTCTTTTACATGATATTGGTAAGGTGCCTGATGACGAACCAGAATTGCCACACGCACTCCTCGGTATGAAGCTCTGTGAGAAGTATAAGGAAAAGCCAGATATCTGTAATGCTGTAGGTGCTCACCATGATGAGATTGAGATGGAGAGCCTTATCGCTCCGATCGTTCAGGTTTGTGATGCTATTAGTGGTGCTAGACCGGGAGCGAGACGAGAGCTAGTAGAGGCATACATCAAGCGTCTTAATGACTTAGAGCAATTGGCTGCTTCTTATCCGGGTGTTGTGAAGACTTACGCTATTCAGGCTGGTCGTGAATTGCGTGTGATTGTCGGAGCGGAGAATACAGATGATAGTACGATTGGAACGCTTAGCAATGAGATTGCTCGTCGTATCCAAGATGAAATGACTTATCCGGGTCAGGTAAAAATCACCGTAATACGTGAGACAAGGTCTGTAAGTTTCGCTAAGTAGACCAAGCTGCTATAAAATAATAAGAAGGGGCTATGCAAGATTTAATCTTGCATAGCCCCTTCCCTTTTTTAGGTGTTTCAGAATGCGCAAACGGTTGAAGTTTGTGCAGACTACACGTGTAGTTTGTACAGACTACAGCTGAAGTCTCCAGAAAGTACTACGTACTTACAAATTTAAGTGTGCGTACTCACTGAAATAAGTACGTGTACTTACAAAAGTATTTACGCGTACTCACGAATGTGTTTACGCGTACTTACTGATTACTCTTGTTAGGGCTATAGTCTCCTCTTATTATTTATTATCTTTGTTGCTATATAAGAAATAAAAGAAATGATACACTCTGAATATCATATCGTTGTCCTTGGCGCAGGGGAGAGTGGTGTAGGAGCAGCCCTCCTTTGTCAGCAGAAAGGATTAAGCGTATTTGTCTCTGACTATGGTCAAATCGCTCCTAAGTACAAAGCCGAATTAGAATCTGCCGGTATCCCTTATGAAGAGGGTAAGCACACTGCAGAACTTATCCTTACAGCACAAGAAGTAATCAAATCGCCCGGTATCCCTCATAAAGCACCTATTATACAAGCTCTCATTGAGAAGGGTACACCTATTATCAGTGAAATAGAGTTCGCTGGTCGCTATACACCAAGCAAGTTTATTGGCATTACAGGAAGTAATGGTAAGACGACGACGACGATGTGGCTTTATCACATGCTTCATACTGCTGGCTACCGAGTGGGTTTAGCTGGTAATGTGGGCTTTAGCTTGGCTCGCCAAGTGATGCTAGAGGAGCAACCTGAGTACTATGTGGTCGAGTTGAGTAGCTTCCAACTTGATGATATGTATGATTTCCACGTACATATTGCTCTCATTATGAATATCACGCCTGACCACCTTGATAGGTATCATTACAATTTTGAGGAGTATGCGATGGCTAAGATGCGCATCTTGCAAAATCAAACTTATGAAGATGCCTTTATTTATTGGGGCGAAGACGAGTTCTTAGCGAAGTATGTGCTTGCTCATCAGCCTATGGAGCAACGCTTACTGCCCTTCCATACTTATCCACAAGTAGGGGCTGCGGCTGATAAGAGTGATGATGGTCTTATGCGTTTGCACTTTGAAAACAAGACTTTTGAGTATCCTATTAGTGAGCTAGCTCTTCAAGGACCCCACAACCTGCAGAATGCTATGGCAGCTTCTTTGGCAGCTCTCGCTGTGGGGATTTCCGAAGATGCTTTGAGAAAGGCTTTACATGATTTCGTAAATGTACCTCACCGTCTAGAGAAGATTGCTGTGATTGATGGTGTGCGCTACATCAATGACTCCAAGGCGACGAATATCAATTCTACTTATTACGCTCTGCGCACGATGACGACCCCTTATGTGCTTATCCTAGGAGGAACGGATAAGGGTAATAAGTATGAAGATATAGCTGACTTAGTCGTTGCGGGAGCTCGAGCACTAGTCTTTTTGACGAAGGATTCGGCAAAGTTGCACGCTACCTTTGATGGTCGTGTCCCTCATATTGCAGATGCGCTGAGCATGGAAGAGGCTATTGCGCTCAGCCGTTCGTTTGCAAAGAGCGGTGATACAGTGCTATTGTCTCCTGCATGTGCGAGCTTTGACTTATTTAATAATTATGAGCATAGAGGAGATTGTTTCCGTGAGGCTGTCCTTGCTCTTAAACCACAAGATGAAGACTGCAATTAGTTTATGAGTGAAGTCAAAAAGAAAAAGTCTTTTTTTAGTTTTGATACGCTGAGACAGTATAATATCTCTTTGATATTCCTCATCGTAACGCTTTTTGCGGTATCGCTTTACTCAATCAGTACGGCTTCTACGGCTGAAATCGCAGAATCCTATTTTAAGGGAAGTACAGGTCCTGTTTTTGGGCATGTTATGAAGATGGTAGTCGGCTTCATTGCTCTCGTTGTATGCGCTGTATTGCCTGCCCGCAATATGCGTATTCCTATCGCTCCGGCATATATACTGATGTGTATTGTGCTTGTTTTGTTGTTACCAATCTTTGGTAAAACAGTCAATGGAGCTACTCGTTGGATACGTCTCCCTTTTATCCCAATGGATATACAGCCTTCGGAGTTTCTGAAGCTCGGCTTAGTTTTCTTGTATGCTTTCTTTGGCTCCGAGCGATTAAAGGAATCTCCTGATAAAGACCCGCAATGGTTTCTACACTATGGAATGCCGTCTATTCTTGCCTTTTTTCTGATTCTTATAATAGGAATTCAGAATGTTTCTACTGGTCTGATTTTGTTGATATTTATTGTCCTATATCTCTTTGTTCTCAGACTGCCGATGAAGATATGGATGGGCGTTTCGGGTGGTTTTATGGCTCTTGTTGCTGTCGGTTTTATAGGGCTATATATGATACCGAAGAGTTCTCTATCTGTTGATAGCCGTCTGTATACAGTTAAATGTCGTATAGAGCGTAAGCTTAGCTCTACAAGCTCTGATGAGTTTGAGATTAACGACCAAAATAGACAAGAGAAATACAACAAAATAGCCTTAGCTAATAGTCGCTTATTCTTGGGGCAAGGCTTCGGGCGTAGCAAGATGAAAGATGTTTTGCCCATGGCTAGCTCGGACTATGTGTATGCTGTCTTGATAGAAGAGTTAGGGCTAGTAGCCTTAATCGGAGTGCCTGCTTTGTATGTGTGGTGGTTTGTGATTGCTGGCATCTTAGCCAAGCGAGAGAAAAATCCATTCTTGCAAGCTGTGCTTTATGGTATTGGTCTTGTTTTCCCTTTGCAGGCCCTCGTCAATGTCGTCGTTGTGAGCGGACTATTTACTACGGGGCAGCCTTTACCTTTCTTAAGTGCTGGGGGCTCATCATTGCTTGCTAGCTGTATCGCCTTAGGCTTTATGCTGTCTATTAGTAAACGACAGTATGAGCGTCTTCATGAGCATCCTAAGGAATTATCAAAGTAAATTGGTGTTGCGCTAATTGGTATAAGAATTATTCCCTAAGGATATAAAAACTTAGTAGAGATGGAACAAACGAAAACTATTAGTCGTGTCATTATTAGTGGAGGCGGTACGGGCGGTCATATCTTCCCTGCGCTATCTATCGCTGATGCTATACGTGCGAAGTATCCCGAGGCGACCATTCTTTTTGTCGGAGCTGAGGGGCGTATGGAGATGACGCGTGTGCCTGCGGCTGGATACAACATAATCGGCTTGCCTGTTCAAGGCTTGCAACGTACACATATATGGCGTAATGTGGGGGTGATTAAGAACTATCTGCTAAGCCTATATAAGGTGCGCAAGACTATTAAGTCCTTTAATCCCGATGTCGTAGTTGGTGTGGGCGGTTATGCTAGTGCGCCAACGCTTAAGATGGCGCAGATGCTCGGTATCCCCACCCTCATTCAAGAGCAAAATTCGTACGCAGGAGTAACAAATAAGTACTTGAGTAACTCTGCTAATCGCATTTGTGTCGCTTACCCTGATATGGAACGTTTCTTCCCTAAGGATAAGATTGTGCTAACAGGTAATCCTATTCGCCCTCAAATTGAACATCTATCTGTTGATAGGGCAGAGGCCCTTGCTTACTTTGGCTTAGAGGATAAGGGGCAAGCTATTGTCCTTGTTATTGGGGGAAGCTTGGGCGCACGCACTATCAATGATAGTATCGCTCAGCATTTAGATGAGTGGGAGGCTTCGGGTGTGACGCTTATTTGGCAAACTGGTAAAGGCTATATAGATGAAGCGCAGTCGAAGCTATCCAATTATAAAGGTTTAGTCTATTGTTCTGCCTTTATTGATAGAATGGATTACGCTTACTCTTTGGCAGACCTTGTGGTCTCTCGTGCTGGGGCAAGTACTATTTCGGAGCTTTGTCATTTGGGTAAACCTTCTATCCTTGTGCCTTCGCCTAATGTAGCCGAAGACCACCAAACCAAAAATGCAGAGGCGCTTTCGACTCGCTCGGCAGCGGTACTGATTAGAGATGTGGATAGTCGCTCGGAGCTAAGTGCGACTGCGCTCGCTCTTGTAGCTGATAAGGACAAGCTCTCTCGCCTAGGAGCAGGGGCAAAGGCTCTTGCAGAAGGGCAATCGGCAGAGCGCATCTTGTCAGAAATAGAAAAGATTGTTCTAGCTAAATGATTAAATTCGGCAAGTAATCTGATTCGCTTGTCATAATTATAGGGATAAGTGGTAGTCGTTTTGGGCGATTACCACTTATTTTTATAACTTTGTGTACAAACATAAGAGAATTAAGCACATGAAATTATCAAGAATAGACTTACAGGTACTAGATATCGTATCGAGAGACGCTCGAATAACCATTAAGGATATGGCCGAAGAGTGTGGTGCCTCTCGTTCTTCAGTTAACCAACATCTTATGAGCTTGATGGCGGCTGGGGCAATCGCTAGCTCTGGTTTTCAAATCAATCCTAAGATATTAGGTTATGGCACCTGTACGTATGTGGGTATTCACATAGAGAGAGGTGCTACCTTGAGAGAAGTTATTGAGGACCTCAAGATGGTTGATGAGATTGTGGAGTGTCATATCACAACGGGTTCTTATGCCTTGCTCATTAAGCTGTATGCCAAGGATAATACAGACCTCTTGCGCATTCTTAATCAAAGTATACAGAGCATTGATGGCGTTGCAGGTACAGAGACTCTGATTTCTCTAGAAATGGCTTTCGATAGAAACATACGTATCCCAAGCCATAACAAGCGGAAAGAACATAAGTAATATGCAGGAGGAAGAACGCTTAAAAAGCTTCTCTCTTTTTGAACTCGTCTCTTCGGTTCGCCGTTGCATAGAGAATTCGTTTAATAAGAAATACTGGATCCGAGCCGAAAGTAGTGATGTACGCACTGCTGGCGGTTCGGGTCATTGTTATTTAGAGCTACTAGAGAAAGATGAGGCGCATAATGTAAAAGCTCGTGTGCGTGCTAATATATGGCGACAGAGCTATCTGATGATTAGCGAGCGACTGAAGTCTGCAGGCTTGCCTCCTCTTGCTTCGGATATGAGTCTTTTGTGCCTTGTGCAGGTGCAGTATCATGAGCAATATGGCTTAAGTTTGCTTATTCATGATATTGACCCTAGTTACAGTCTAGGCGAAATCGCTCGTAGGCGTCAAGAAACTATTCAGCGTCTTAAGCGTGAAGGCGTTTATGATGCCAATAAGGCAATCGATTTGCCCCGCCCCTTACATAAGCTCGCCATTATATCCTCACCCACGGCTGCTGGTTTTGGTGATTTCATGAACCAACTGATGAGCAATGCTTATGGCTTTAAGTTTTACACAGCCCTCTATACCGCTCAGATGCAGGGCGACCGTACGACAGAGAGCGTGATTGCAGCCCTTGAGCGTGTCGCCAAAAACTTGGATAAGTTCGATGCCGTGGTGATTATTCGCGGTGGTGGTGCGACGAGCGAGTTACGGGCTTTTGATGATTATGACTTGTGCTACTACTGTACTCAGTTTCCTCTGCCGATTATTTCGGGTATCGGGCATGAACGAGATGTGAGCGTCTTAGATATGGTCGCCAATACTTCGCTTAAGACGCCTACTGCCGTAGCGGAGTTTTTGATACATGGCATGCTTCGTGAATATAATGAGGTTGAGTTGCGTCGTGAGCGTCTGATGTCCGATGTGGCACTTAAGCAAACTGAATGGCATAGGAAACTTGATGAGCAATGCCTTAAACTTCCTAATGTGGCAGGGCGACTTCTGCAACGAGAGCAATTACGACAAGCCAACCTAAGGCAGAGGCTAGTGATGGCTTCTAAGAGTGTGCTAGATAGGGAGCGCCGTTTAGTAGAACGAGTAAGCACAATTTTACCTCTTCATCTGCGTTCTTGTTTACAGCGTGAACGTCAGACCTTAGAGCAGAATATACAAAGATTGAAAATGCCTGTTAGGCAGCATCAGGCTCGTTATGAGACCGAGCTATCGGCACGAGAGCAAAGTTTGCGTCTTGCACACCCCGATAATATCCTCAAGAGGGGCTTTGCGGTCGTGCGTCAATCCGGTAAACTAATTACCTCTGGAGCCTCTATTGCTTCGGGTGATAAATTAGAGATACAATTAGGTAAATCAAAATTATCTGTCACAGCTGATTGATAACTATCAGAAAATGCTAACTTTGTTACGCCTCTATCAATAAGATAGTCTTAAGAGGTAGTGATAGTTTTTAGATAAGTAATATCAAACATCAAACATCAAGATATGGACTCACAGATACAAGCCCTCACAGAGAAGGTCTATCAAGAAGGCGTCCTCAAAGGAGAACAAGAAGCAGCTAAAATCTTAGCTGATGCCAATGCTCAAGCAGAGCAAGTTGAACGTGACGCTCGTGCTCGTGCGGAACAAATTATTGCCGAAGCTCAACGTTCGGCAAGCGAACTGAAATCAAATACAGAGCGAGAACTCAAACTAAATGCGAGCAAGCTCATTGAAGCGACTAAGGCAAGCATCGTGGACGTTCTTGCAGGCCGCATTGCTGGCGATAGCGTGCAGGCACTTACCGCTAATCCTGAACTCTTGCAACGAGTAGTGCTTGAAATAGCTAAGGGTTTTGACCTCAAGCACGGCGTTGAAATTACAAGTAATCAAGCCGAAGAATTGAAGGCTTATTTTGCTCAAAACGCTAAGGCTCTGCTTGAAGAAGGTCTAACGATTAAGCAGGTTGCCGGTAAGGCGACTCAGTACACTATTCGTCCTCAGAATGGTAGCTTCAAAGTAGAAATAGGCGAGCAGGAGTTTGTAGAGCTCTTTAAGAGCATTCTTCGTCCTCAGCTTGCTCAAGAACTTTTCTAGGCTAATGGCTAAGTATTATGCGTTAATAGCTGGGCTTCCTAATCTTAGTTTAGAGCAACAAAAGCCGCCCTATACTCAAGATGAGTTCTATGCCGAGCTAGAAGAAATACTCTCCAAGAAGGACCTTGCCCTCCTTGATTGGTTAAGGCTTGAGCAAAGCAATAAAGAGCTCATACGACTTTATCGTGCTGGTGCTTTCGAGCCTATGCCTGAAGGGCAAGAAGAGCCAGAGGAAGAAGATGATGCTGAAACCTTGCTCCCTACTCGAGAGTTAAGGCGAATAGCCACGCTTGCTCGCCAAGGTGAGTGGGTGCGCAAGAGCGAACTATTGTCTCATTATATGCTTGCATTTGTGCGAGAGCGGTACTACGAGCCTAATGAGGATGAGGCCGATACAGAGGGCTCTCGCCCTTTATCACCTCTTTCTGATGAAGACAGATTGGCTCAACTTTACTACAATGCGGCGGCAAATAATAAGAATGAATTCGTTGCTTCGTGGTTTCGTTTCAATCAAATCTTACGTAATTTGTTAGCACTCTTTACTTGTAGACGTCTTGATTGGGAGCCTCGTCAGTATCTTGTCGGGGACGATGAGATTACCGAGAAGTTGCTCACAAGCAAGGCTAAAGACTTTGATTTATCCGAAGAAGTGCCTTATATCTCAAGCCTGATTACGATTGCTGAAGAGGCGGATATTGCTAAGCGTGAGCGTATGATTGATGCGTTGCGCTGGCGTTGGCTTGAAGACGAAACAGATTGGACTGTCTTTGATATTGAGAATGTGCTAAGTTACTATTTGCGCCTAGGTATTATTGAGCGTTGGGACGCTTTGGATAAGGAAAAGGGCGCAGAAGTCTTTAGGCAAATCGTTATGGGGCTAAAGGCGGAGAGCAATGCTTCCTTGTCTGAATTTAAGCTCAAGGCTAATCGCAAGTAAGGAACAAGTTAGAGATAAATACAGAAAGAGTGGCTGTTGGTTATGCTAAGACCGACAGCCACTCTTGTTTGTAATTTTATTCTCTACCCCTCGGCAGTAAGTACGTCGTACTTACTTTTGTATTTACGCGTACTTGTTTTAGTAAGTACGTGTACTTATGTTGGTGTTTACGCGTACTTACTTTAGTGAGTACCTCGTACTCATTGTTAATCTTTGATAGTAAAATTTTGAATAGAAAAGGAATTTATCTTTCCTTTACTGTTCAAATTATTGCTAGTTTTACTAGATGCGAGAATGAGTAATATATTGTGCTCCGTGCGCAGTTAGGATTTCTAATATCCCTAATACTAACTAATTTTATAGACACCGACTTTAAATAATAGATAAACATAAAAGAATATGATTAAACTTCTGTACATTCATGGCTATAATAGTACAGGGAATTCAAATACCGCAACTCAGTTAAAAGCCTCATTTGAAGGTAGTAACTTAGAGGTGCATTCTCCTGATGTAGACCCTAATCCGGATATATCCATTCCATTTCTAACGAATTATATCAAAGAGCATGGTATTAGGATTGTTATGGGCTCTTCTCTAGGTGGTTTTCTAGCCCTAAGGCTGAAAAATCTTGTTGCTTATACAATCGTCTGCAATCCTTGTGTCTATCCTTCGGTCGAGCTTCCCAAGATAGGAGGTGAGGATTTAGGCCCTAAGTATAAGCCGTATGAGTATGATGCCCTAAGTTTTGATAGTGAGACAAGAGCACACACTACCGCATTTTTAGGTCTAAATGATGAAGTTTTCTCTTACAAAAAAGAATTAGAGGTCGAGAATATAAGGCTTATTTTGACCGATGATTATCACAGAATGTCCACTCATACAATCCTTAATACGATTGTTCCTGTGATTAAAGAACTCTTGGCAAAAAGTCTGTCTTGATTTTAGTGCTGGCTCGGATGGTCGTTTGTAGTATTGAGGGGAATTAACTACCTTTGCACTCAAATAATTAGTTACAACCCAAATAACAAAAAAATTAGCCCTCGAGTAGGGTAGTATTTATAAACATACTGAATGGCAGTAGACAATAAAAAGGTAAAGTTCGAGTATCGTATCAACCAAGAGATACGCTCACGCGAAGTGCGTCTCGTTGGTGATAATGTAGAACAAGGCGTATACACAGTACAGGAAGCTCAACGCATCGCTAATGATTTAGAGCTTGATCTCGTGGAGATCTCTCCCAATGTAACGCCTCCTGTGTGTAGGGTGGTAGACTATCAGAAGTTTATCTATCAGCAGAAAAAGCACCAAAAGGAGCAAAAGGCTAAGGCTGTTAAGGTAGTTATCAAAGAAATTCGTTTCGGTCCTCAGACTGATGATCACGATTATAACTTCAAGCTTAAGCATGCTAAGGGCTTCCTCTCTGAAGGTGCTAAGGTTAAGGCTTATGTATTCTTCCGTGGTCGCTCGATTGTCTTTAAGGAGCAGGGAGAAGTTTTGCTTCTTCGCTTTGCAAACGACCTTGAAGACTATGCTAAGGTAGAAGCTATGCCAGTTTTGGAAGGTAAGCGCATGACGATTATGCTTGCTCCTCTGAAGAAGCCACAAGGCAAGACTGCTGACACAAAGCAAGACGAAGAATAAATCTCAAAAGCTCCATCGCGCATAGGCTGCGTAGGTAGAGCCTTATTATAAACTAAATATATAAACAATTAAAATGCCTAAGCAAAAGACTAATTCCAGTGCTAAGAAGCGTTTTACGCTCACTGGGTCAGGTAAGATCAAGCGTAAGCACGCCTTTAAGCGTCACATCTTGACGAAGAAGACTAAGAAGCAAAAGCGTCACCTAACACACTTCGGCCTTGTGGCTAATGTGGACGTACGCGAAGTAAAGGAACTTCTCCGTATCAAGTAGTAGACCTTAATAGGTTAGTTTATTCACGATTTTAAGTAACAGAGGGGTTAGCCTTTAAGAGAATTCTCTAAGAGTTCCGCTACCCATCACAAACAAATTTAACTATGCCAAGATCAGTAAATCATGTAGCTTCACGTGCTAAGAGAAAGCGTATCCTGAAGCTCACACGCGGGTATTATGGTGCTCGCAAGAACGTGTGGACTGTTGCCAAGAATACTTGGGAAAAGGGTCTAACATATGCTTTCCGTGACCGTAAGAATAAGAAGCGTAACTTCCGTGCTCTATGGATTCAGCGTATCAATGCTGCTGCACGTCTAGAAGGTCTTTCTTACTCTCGTCTTATGGGTGCTCTTCACGCAGCAGGTATCGAAATCAACCGTAAGGTTCTTGCCGATTTAGCTGTTAATCACCCAGAAGCATTTAAGGCTATCGTTAGCAAGGTAAAGTAAGAAGCTCTTGCCCTTAGGGGTAGTGCTTGAAAAGTAAGGCTGTGTCAAGATTTTGGCACAGCCTTTTTCTTACCTAATGCTGATGATATTTCAATGGAGACCATTGCATAATACGGCACTCGCTGCGTTATTATCGACATTCAGGCTTGGTTATTTACATAAGTAAACTCCCTGCGCCCTCAGTCTCAATGCCTTGCGAAAGCCGCATTCTGCAAAGCCCCACAAAAGAACAAGTGAAACTTGTTCTTTTGGAGACCGTGCAACGGTCTCCAATGGTCTAGGCTAGGTTAGTGGAGCGGTTTCTAATTTAGGGGTGTGGTGTAGTCAGTTTAAATAATGTATTGTTTAGGCTGTGTAAAGTTCGTGTTTTCAGAGAATTGAGTGTTTCGGAAGGGGCTGTAGTGCGTGACTTTGGCTAAATTATTGCTTAATAGATTTGCATAATTAGAAAATAGTTATTACCTTTGCAGAGCAAAAGAGAAGGAGCTTATAGAGCTTCGAGGAAGTGTGGGTGAGTGGCTGAAACCAGCAGTTTGCTAAACTGCCGTACGGGTAACCGTACCACGAGTTCGAATCTCGTCGCTTCCGCTCCCAAGCGGTACCATAGCTCAGTTGGTAGAGCAACGGACTGAAAATCCGTGTGTCCCTGGTTCGACTCCTGGTGGTACCACAGAAAGGAAATGTACAGAAGTGCATTTCCTTTTTTTTATTGCTCTGCTTTGAGCTGATGTATTGCGAGTGTACTGGAGCTGTGCCGCGTAGTGTCGAGAGTTATGCTGGGCATTCAGCTTAGTATTGCCCTGAAAATTTATTCAAGTTTTTATGTCTTTCTCGCTCCTTAGTGCATACTAAAGTATTGATTATTGGGTAAATATTACTATCTTTGCAGAGCTAAAAATATCAAATAATGTACCTGAAGAGCCTTCTAGGCTTATTCTAGTGTCTAAGAATGAGCTAATTAGAGGGTGCTTCGTCTAACTAATTTAATTAACTAACAAACAAGAAATGGACACTTTAAGCTACAAGACCGTTTCTGCAAACAAGGCAACTGTTAGCAAGAATTGGGTTGTTGTTGATGCTGAAGGTCAGAGCCTAGGTCGCCTATGCGCCAAGGTTGCTAAACTCCTTCGCGGAAAGTACAAGCCCAACTTTACGCCACACGTTGACTGCGGTGACAACGTTATCGTAATCAATGCAGAAAAGGTAGTCCTCACTGGAAAGAAGTGGGACGACCGTGTTTACCTCAAGTTCTCTGGCTACCCAGGTGGTCAGCGTGCATTCAGCCCACGCTTCCTTCAGTCTAAGGGTAGCGACCGTCTTTTCCGTAAGGTGGTAAAGGGTATGCTTCCTAAGAATCGTCTTGGTGACAAGATTCTTGGTAACCTATATGTATTCGATGGTCCTGAGCACAAGCATGAAGCTCAGCAACCTAAGTTCGTAGATGTTAACACGCTTAAGTAAGATTACTCACAGATGGAATTAATCAATGCTATTGGCCGTCGTAAGGCCGCTGTAGCCCGCGTGTATGTATCACTCGGCTCAGGTAAGATCACGATTAACAAGCGCGACATCGCTACTTACTTCCCTTCATCTATTCTACAGTACATCGTGCGTCAGCCACTTAACACGCTCGAAGTAGTAGAAAAGTATGATATTAAGATCAATCTTAAGGGTGGTGGTTTCAAGGGTCAGAGCGAAGCTGCTCGTCTAGCTATCGCACGCGCACTAGTAAAGATCAACCCAGAAGATAAGAAGGCACTACGTGCAGAAGGTTTCATGACTCGCGACTCTCGCTCTGTAGAGCGTAAGAAGCCAGGTCAGCCAAAGGCACGCAAGCGCTTCCAATTCTCTAAGCGTTAATAATTGGTTATCCAGTTGTTATTCGCGTTTAGTATCTAAATTAGGCCGATTAATCCTAGATTACTACCGCCTAATTGCAAGTATTATAAATACATTACAGAACGTAAACGAAAACAATTATGTCAAGAATATCATTTGACCAACTCCTCGAGGCAGGTGCACACTTCGGTCACCTAACTCGCAAGTGGAATGCAGCTATGGCTCCTTATATCTTCATGGAGCGTAATGACATCCACATTATCGACCTACATAAGACAGTTGCTAAGGTTGACGAAGCTGCTGAAATCGCTAAGCAAATGGCTAAGAGTGGCAAGAAGATTCTCTTCGTTGCTACTAAGAAGCAAGTAAAGGAAGGTGTTGCTGAGCTCGCTAAGAGCGTAAACATGCCTTACGTTACTGAACGCTGGCCAGGAGGTATGCTTACTAACTTCCCTACTATCCGTAAGGCAGTTAAGAAGATGGCTTCTATCGATAAGATGACAGCAGACGGTACTTTTGATAACCTCTCAAAGCGCGAAAAGCTACAGATTACTCGTCAGCGTGCTAAGCTAGAGCTTACTCTAGGTTCTATTGCTGATATGAATCGCCTTCCATCTGCCCTCTTCGTGGTAGACGTTATGAAGGAGCACATCGCAGTAGCAGAGGCTGTACGCCTCGGTATTCCTGTGTTCGCTATTGTAGACACCAATAGTGACCCACGTGACATCGACTATGTTATCCCAGCTAACGACGACAGCACTCAGGGTGTAGACCTAATCATTGGTGCTGTATGTGCTGCTATCGCTGAAGGTCAAACTGAACGCAAGGCTGAAGGTGGTAAGGGTGACAGCGAAGACGGTGAAGAAGAACCACGTCGCATTAACAAGCGTGGTGGTCGCCGTGAACGTCGCGAAGACAAGCAGAGTGCTGAATAATCAGAGAGGATAAGTATAACTGATAAAATATAGAACCATTATAATGGCTGTATCAATCCAAGACATCGCTAAGCTCCGTAAGCTAACGGGTGCTGGTATGATGGACGTTAAGAAGGCTCTCGAAGAAGCTGTTGGCGACTTCGACAAGGCTATCGAACTGCTACGTAAGCGTGGTCAAGCTCTTGCTGCTAAGCGTAGCGACCGTGACGCTGAAGAAGGTTGTGTACGTGCTGCTAGCGCTGGCGATTTCGCTGTAGTCGTTGGTATCAAGTGCGAAACTGACTTCGTAGCTAAGGGTGCTGAGTTTATCGCTCTTACTGATGCTGTGCTTGCTATCGCTCTAGAAAAGCGTGGTGCTTCTAAGGAAGAAGTGCTTGCTGCTCCTATGGCTGATGGTCGCTCAGTACAAGACCACATCACTGAACGTAGTGGTGTATCTGGCGAAAAGATGGAGCTTGGTATCTACGAATTCGTTAAGGGTGCTGCTACTTGGGCTTATATCCACCCAGGTAACCTCATCGCTACTGTAGTAGCTTTCAACGAACCTCTAGAAGACCAAATGGCTAAGAACGTAGCGATGCAAATCGCTGCTATGAACCCAGTAGCTGTTACAGAAGATGAAGTTCCTGCTGAAATCAAGGAGCGCGAACTTAATCTTGCTCGTGAAAAGGCTCGTGAAGCAGGTAAGCCAGAAAACCTCATTGAGAACATTGCTCAGGGTGCTCTGAAGAAGTACTACAAGGATTTCACTCTCCTTGACCAGCTCTTCTTCATTGACAATAAGCTAACTGTAGCTCAGTATCTGCACAGTGCAAGCAAGACGCTTACAGCTACAGCGTTCCACCGTGCTTCTCTCGTAGCTGAATAATTTGTTGAACCAATAAAGTATATCAAGCAATATGAAGCAAGGTATTCACCCAGAGAACTATCGTCCTGTCGTGTTCAAGGATATGTCTAACGACGATATCTTTATCACACGCTCTACGATGGCTGCTAAGGAAACCATCGAAGTTGATGGTGTAGAGTATCCACTAATCAAGATTGAAATCTCAAGCACGTCTCACCCATTCTTTACAGGTAAGGCTAAGCTTGTCGATACTGCTGGTCGTGTGGATAAGTTCATGAGCCGTTACGGTAACCGTAAGAAGTAATTCACTTCACATATATAATAAGTAATCCCCCTGCTCTCCTTGTGAGGGCAGGGGGATTATTTATTGCTTCTCGATTAGATGAAACAAAATGAATTCTCTGTAAGACACTCTCTTAAACAATGTAGCTTCCCTCTTCAGTGTTAAATCTCTTTGCCGGAAATATTTAACTTTGTAGCATGAATCAAACTAAAATGAAGCAATTAAGCTCTTTCTCAGAGGTTGCTACAATGTTGCGTTTCCCTTTAATTATAGGAGTACTATTCATACATGCTCTACCTGATGTCATCCAAAAAATGGAGATAACAGATGTATGGAATAGCCCTCAGGTCATCTGGAGCTATAAGTATATTTCGGAATTGTGTTCTCATGCAATACCTCTTATTGCAGTTCCATTATTCTTCTTTATCTCAGGTTATTATACATTCTTTCAGAAGGATTGGAGTAAGAAGGAACTGATTAAAGCTGAATGGAAAAAGAAGGTAAAAGGACTTGTTCTGCCATATTTTATTTGGAATACATTAATGATTATAGCCCTTTTGTTGTGGGCAAAGCTATCATATTTATTGGGGCTAGAGATTAGTTATCCATTGAAGATAACTAGCCTAAAGCAAGTCTTTGGTTATTATACTTATGATGTGATAAATTATCCCCTGTGGTATTTGAGAGAGCTGATTATATTGACGCTTTTAGCTCCGATTATCTATCGTCTACTCAGGGTTAGTAATGGGTGGGTTCTTCTTATTTTTCTAGTTCTCTTTTTAGCCGATGTTCCGTTGCTTCCTTCTATTCTGGGGAATGTATCTGTATTTACTTTTAGTTTAGGCGGTTTTCTAGGAATGAAGAAAATTAATCCACTTGAATTGGTATGGGATTATAGGCAACTCATTCTTGTGAGTACAGTATTACTAGTATTATTCTTGCCCTTGTCTAATTCGTGGGCATATCATGGTTATTTGACTAAATACTATATTCTTTTGGGAGCTAGTTCTGCTCTTATACTAAGTCATGAGGCTAAGAGTAAAAGACCTTATTTGTTTGAGCAATTTAAGAGCTTAAATCGGTATGTCTTTTTTATTTATGTGGCTCATGCCGTACTGATAAATTACCTTGTACATGCTCTCATTTTACGTCTCCCATTCGTTAATCCAGAGGCTAGTGGAGCTACATTGGGTTATTTCTTAACTGTATTATTGACATTAATGTCAACACTAGTAGTCTATCATATTTTAGATAGATTACGACCTCGGCTATTAAAATTCCTTTGTGGTAGTAGGTCTTAGTGTATATATGATATAATAAGTAATCCCCCTGCTCTCCTTGTGAGGGCAGGGGGATTATTTATTGCTTCCTGATTAGAAGATGAAACAGAATGAATTTTTCTTAATCCATTCTGTTTCTAATGCTATAATGAGCTTACTTAAGAGCTGCTAGAGCTGCTTCGAAGTTAGGGTCTTGAGTAATCTCAGGAACAAGCTCAGTGTAAACAACCTGACCAGCTTCGTTGATAACAACTACAGCACGTGCAAGAAGACCTGCAAGAGGACCATCTTGTTGGAGCACGCCATAAGCCTGTTCGAGCTCTTGGTTGCGGAAAGTAGAGCCTACAACTACATTGTCAAGACCTTCAGCTGCGCAGAAGCGACCAAGGGCAAATGGAAGGTCCTTGCTAAGGCAAAGAACCACAGTGTTTTCAAGATTAGATAGTTCTGCATTGAAGCGGCGTACGCTAGCTGCACAAACACCTGTATCTACGCTTGGGAATATGTTGAGGACAACCTTCTTGCCAGCAAATTCGCTGAGCTTTACTTCGCTAAGGTCAGCCTTTACAGCTACGAAGTCCTTAGCTACCGAACCTACTGCAGGCAGTTCGCCGTTAAGGTTGATTGTAATAGAGTTTTTAAGTGTTACTGTTGCCATTTCTATTTAGTTATTAGAATTAGTTTATACTATTCTTTGAACCTGTATAACTTGGAGATAGTTCTATTAGGTCGTAATATCGTGTTTTATGGATAGAAAAAAACGAGCCTAGCGCAATTCAGTCTGCGCTAGGCTCGTTTGTGCTTGATTATGCAATAGTCCCTACATTAGGATATAACGTAAGAGCAGTAGAGCTGAAACGATATAAAGCGTTAGGTTTACTTGTCTCCACTGTCCGCTGAATAGCTTAACTAGAGTGTAGCTGATAAGTCCAAGCGCCATACCTTCTGCGATGTTGTAAGTAAGCACCATTGTAAGCACAGTAATGAAGCTGGGAAGGGCTTCTGACATATCAGTAAGGTCTACTTCTTGAATAGAGCTAAGCATAAGCACCCCTACAAGAACAAGAGCCCCCGTCGTTGCTGCCGATGGGATAAGCAAGAATAGAGGAGCAAGGAAGAGTGCAATGATGAAGAGTACAGAGGTAGAGAATGCAGTCATACCCGTACGACCACCTTCGGCAATACCTGCACCACTCTCAACGAAAGTCGTAACCGTGGAAGTACCACAAACAGCACCTACAGAAGTCGCTACGGCATCAGCAAGCATAGCTTCCTTGATGTTCTTGACGTTACCCTTCTCGTCCATCATTTCGGTCTTAGCTGCAGCTCCAATAAGTGTACCTACTGTATTGAAGATATCCATAAACACAAGTGCAAAGATGGTTAGAGCCATATCCATGTTTAGAAGTGCCTTGAAGTCGAACTGAAGGAAAGTAGGCGCAAGGCTCTTAGGCATAGAGATAGGCGTGAAGCCATCAGGAATTTGAGTTACTCCGAGGGGAATACCGATAATCGTACAAGCAACGATGCTATAAAATAGAGCTCCACGCACACGAAGGGTAATAAGGACTCCGCTAAGTATAATCCCGATAACAGCTAGCGTTGATACAGGGGTGAAAGCACCGAGCGTTACGAATGTAGCTTCGTTGGCAACGATAACTCCTGCATTCTTGAGGCCGATGAAGGCAATGAAGAAGCCAATCCCTGCAGAGATAGCAAAGCGTAGGTTCTTCGGTATGCACCTCACAATCTGCTCTCGTATATTGAATATCGTGAGAATAATGAAGATAATCCCTTCAACGAAGACAGCGGCTAGAGCTGCTTGCCAGCTATAACCCATACCAAGAACAAGGGTAAATGCGAAGAAAGCATTGATACCCATACTTGGAGCTTGAGCGAAAGGAAGCTTAGCAAGGAAGGCAATAAGTAGTGTACCGATAGCCGAAGAGAGTGCCGTAGCTGTGAAGACTGCACCTTTATCCATACCCGTAGTGCTGAGAATATCAGGGTTCACGGCTAGGATATAGCTCATCGTGAGGAAGGTCGTGAGGCCTGCTAGAAGTTCTGTACGAAGATTGTACTTCTTAGGGTCAAATCCTACCCATTTGTAGAATGCCTGCATAGGTGTTTGATGAAAATAATTATTAGTTTATTGAGGTTATTCTAGATTAAAAAGTCCACTTAATAGCAAGTGTAGGATTGACGATAGTCTCATTAGGTACAGCGAAGTTGCTGCTGATTTCTACCTCTGTACCTACGCTGAGGTTAAACTTAGGACTAACACCGGGTATTTTATTGAGGTTTACCCAGAGTTGAGGCTCTGTAAGGAATACGGTTGTATTCTTTTGCTCGGCAGAGAAGTCTCTATCACCCCAAATATCAGCAAATCCAGAGAAGGTCATTAGTCCCTTGGCGAAGTTGTAGTACCAAGTTCCAGTTAATTGGTATGAACTAGGCTTATTCCTGCCCGCTAGATATTTGTACATAGGAGTGAGCGTAAATCCTGAAGAGAAGTCTTGCTTATTATAAGCATAGGTTAGACCTGCAAGATAGGCATTGTTGAAGCTGAACTTATTGCTAAGTCCACCATTGTACTCAACGTGAGCGAGGAAAGGAGTTTGACCTAGTTTGAACTCTCTCGAGATTTCCCAGTAAGCATCTGTAACGCCTTCTGTGCGGTAGTTCATATCCACGAAGAAGAATGTATTACCCCAGCTGTCAGGGCGGAACATTTCAACCGTAGTCGTTAGATTAGGACGTTGTGCCTCTGTCGTATTGTTCAGACGACGACCAAAGTCATAATGTAATTGAACGTTCTGAGCTGAAAGTTGGCTCATGCACATAGCTCCGAGGAGTGCGAGAAAGATGTAAAGTTTTTTCATGATATTGAAGTGAAACGATTGCAACGAAAAAAAATATCCTTGGGAGACTGCATTAAAATCAAATTTTGATGCAGTCCCTTATTTTATAAATTAGAAGAGACTCTAGAATGGTAGATTAGTAAGAGAACTATTCCGCTTGTGCGTTTTCTCTATCTTCATTGTGCTCAGGTAGTACGAGGTTCAGTACTACTGCGATGACAGCCGATAGCCCGATACCTGCAAGGGTAAAGTTTCCAAAGCTGAGTGCTGCTCCTCCGATACCTGTCGTAAGGGTTACGGAGATAATGACAATGTTGCGAGCCGATGAAAGATTTATCTTGCTGTGCAGAAGGCTAGAGATACCCGCTCCAGCGATTGTGCCGAAGAGCAAGAGCATAATGCCGCCAAGGATAGCTTGGTCAATACTTCTGAGGAGTGCGCTAACCTTACCGATTAGGGAGAAGATAATACCAGTTACAGCTGCTATACGGAAGACGGCAGGGTCTGTTACCTTAGTGAGGGACATTGCGCCAGTTACTTCCGAATAGGTTGTAACGGGAGGACCTCCGACGAGCGAAGCGAAGAGGCAAGCTAATCCGTCTCCAAGCATTGTGCGGTGTAAGCCGGGTTCTTTGACGAAGTTCTTGCCAGCGACATTATTAACTACATAGACGTCTCCGATATGTTCGATAACGGGGGCTATGGCTACGGGTATCATAAAGAGGATAGGTTCCCAAGAGAATTTATCAGGGAAGATAAACTGAGGGAATGAGAACCAAGCCGCATCACTGACCGCCGTCATATCAATCTCAAAGAATAGGGCATCTGCTATATAGCCGACCACTATCCCGAGGAAAATAGGGATTAGTTTGATAATGCCCTTAGAGTAGAGGGTAATGACAATCGCTGTCGCTAGGGAGATGGCAGCTAAAGTCCAGTTTGTACTCGCCATATCAACAGCTGCTTTCGATAGCGAAAGACCTATAAGCATAATGATAGGTCCAATCACCACGGGAGGGAATAGGCGAGAGATGAATTTTGTCCCGAAGCCTTTAATAAGGGCGGACATTAAGAAATACACGAGTGCGACGCCGATGCATCCAAATAATGCGCCTCCCAATCCGTAGATTTTAGTTGCGCTGATTATAGGAGCTATAAAGGCAAAGCTACTACCGAGGAAGATAGGAACTTTGCCTTTAGTTGCAAGATGGAAGATGAGTGTGCCGACGCCTGCTGAGAAGAGTGCTGTCGAGGGGTCTAGCCCTACGAGTAGTGGCACAAGAACTGTAGCTCCGAAGGCTACAAACAGATACTGAATCCCAGAAATACCCTTACGTATCGGGCTCAATGATTCATTGCTAGTGGTCATGCTATATGAATGAGTCTTTTTCGACTGCAAAAGTACACATTTCTATTGATGTGAGAGTTTTGTCCCGACAAGCCAGGGCAAGCGCATCACAGGGCGATACTCCTGCATAGCCCAGGGCACAAGCCCTGGGTTAATTATTGAAACACATTTATTGAGCCCCGTAGGGGCGGCACAACCCCAAAGCAAGTGTTTCAATGCTCGCGTTGTTAGTGCCGCTCCTCCGGAGCTTGATATTACTTTTGGTTCGTGTATACCCAAGGGTTCATTTCGGACTTTGCCCTCATTGCACCCTAGGCTTTGCAGGAGTGTCGTGCCTACGGCACTCATAATGCACCTGAATTTTGATGCGGTTGCCCTGTTCATTTACTTTAACTACTTTTATACTTGAAAATCAAAATAGTGTAGTAAGAAACAGACATTTGAATAAAAGACATACTACAAGCAACTTGTAGACAAGTTATTTGGCTTTAGTAAATCTGGTAAATTGAAAATAGTCCCAAATGATAAGTCTAAAGGTCAGTTTGTTCCCAGAATAAGGGCACAGACTGCTTTCCCTTATTGGGGTAAAAGGTTTTACCAGAACCTGCTAAAGCAAACAAGAGAAAAGTTAAGATGTATCCTTTTCTTTTGCTCTTAAAGCAACTCGACATAAACCTTTAATACTCACATATGGACTATAAACTGGAATATATGACACGTCTGTTTGCTAAGATTAGCAAGAAAAAGACGGAAACCTACGTTATCAATCGCATTTGGCATCAGTTGGATGATGACAGAGTTAAATTTGTTGTTCAACAATACATCAGAAGAACACAAGATAAGTATGCTTTAGCTGACTTGTATCTGCCACAACTTGGTATTCTCATAGAAATAAACGAGCCATTCCACAAAAATAATACAGAAGTTGATAGAGTACGGAATGAGGAAATTTCCCATGTAACCCATTCTGAACCTATAGTAATAGACTGTGATAATTCTATCGAAGAGATTCATTCTCAAATTTCGAATGTTGTTCAACAAATCAAACAAGCTATTGCAGAACAAGGAGATAAATTTATTCCTTGGGATGGTGGTAGCACTCTTTCCGTGGAATATCATCGCAATAAAGGTTATCTGAAAGTGGACGAACATGAGTATGTCCGTACCATTGATGAAGCATTTGCTATATTCGGTGCAAAAGCAAAACATCGTGGATTCTTGCGTGTGGCTGGTGCTTCTGTCCCCAACAAACCTAACGAGTTTGTTTGGTGTCCTAATAGCGGACATCGTATTTGGTGCAACGAACTTTCGGAGGATGGTTTGGAGATTAGAGAATACAACAAAACGGATGAGCAAACTCGTAAAAAACATGTAGAACGATATTTGTCGGACAACCAAAGACGAGTTACTTTCTTTAGAGAGAAGGATGAACTTGGGTTCTGTTTCTACCGCTTTGTAGGTGTTTTTGAACTCAACAAGGATAAATCAGAGCAAGAAAATAAATGTGTTTGGGAACGTATCTCAGAAGAGTATCAATTAGAGAGTAACTAAAAAAATGAAAGTCATATCATTACTATTAGTTTGATATGGCTTTTTTATATTGTTTTCTATAAATATCACACAACTATATACTTTTGAGCAAGTAGGTATTGTGTGTATTTAAAAAAATACTCAGTCTATGGAGATTGATATCAAAAGGCATTCTGGCGACATCAATATTACCAGTATACAACATCAATATAGATTCATGGGTAAGGTTGCTTTTAGCCAGGGCAAGCGCATCACAATAATAAAGTATATTGATTGAGAAGACGTAGAGAAGCCCTGTAAGGAGGGCGATACTCCTGCATAGCCCAGGGCACAAGCCCTGGGTTAATTATTGAAACACATTTATTGAGCCCCGTAGGGGCGGCACAACCCCAAAGCAAGTGCTTCAATGCTCGCGTTGTTAGTGCCGCTCCTAAAGGAGCTCATTTAACTTTTATCTGTAGATACCCAGGGTTTCATTTCGGGCTTTGCCCTCATTGCACCCTGGGCTTTGCAGGGGTGTCGCCCCCTTGGGGATCATTGTTAGATTGGCAGTGAGTGCTGATAAAGTAATGCCGTAATCACGAAACCAAAGGTTCATTCCGTACATTGAAATTACTTGATTAACCAAGCAAAAGCAAAGACTAAGTTTCCTATTCTCAAAACCACGGCGAAGTCTGTACAAACTTCAGCTGAAGTCTCCAGAAAGTACTGCGTACTTACACTCACAAGTACGTGTACTTATTCTCGTGAGTACACGTAAATACTTTTGTGAGTACGTCGTACTCATTACATCAGCATCAATAACGATGAAAGTATAGTGAGTATACCGGATAATATAGCATGTGTTACTACTTTGCGAATATCACATTTATACTTGGCGCGGATATATATCGCTACCTGAGGTATAAAGACAAGAGGTGCTACTAAAGCTAATAAGGCAATCCTGTTTGAATCCAGCATGAAGGCTACAGTCTGAAGGACTAACGCTCCTATAGGGAAAGTATAAAGTAATGCTAGCATAAAATGATTGGGTTACATGCCAACAAATGTATGATAAAAAACTAATAAATTGAATAATAACCCAAAAGCTTGCACTTAAGGGTGGAATGTACACCCTGTATTTGCCCTCTAATACCGTGCTCATGTGCAAAACATTTTTTATATTCGCATCCACTAATCCCTTTCTCATCAATCCTGAGAGAGAGCAAGTCCAATCACGCTAATATACATTCGCCCTATGAGCACAACTCCCGAAGCCTACGTACACCTCAGTGCAGACCAAACAATCCTCACCTTCTATTACGACTCCCTTCGTGCTGATCGGTACGGCACAACGTGGGGAATAAGGGACACGAAAAAGGTCGATTTCCGTACCATCCCCGCTTGGACTGGTGATTGGGAATCTCCCGATACCACCGTTCTCACTGCTGTCTTTGATGCTTCGTTCCGTGATTTTCGCCCTACCAATACGGCACGATGGTTTTACTACCTCGAATCACTTAAAAGCATCGAAGGATTAGAGCACCTTAACACTTCTCAGGTGACGGATATGGGGGAGATGTTTATTACTTGCTCGTCTTTGACGGCTCTCGATCTCTCCAGTTTCGACACTTCTCAGGTGACGGATATGAGCTTTATGTTCAGAGGTTGCCTTTCTTTGACCACTCTCGATCTCTCCAGCTTCGACACCTCTCAGGTGACGTATATGGGGGATATGTTCGTTGGTTGCGAATCTTTGACCACTCTCGATCTCTCCAGCTTTAATACTTCAAAGGTGAGAAGTATGAGCTGGATGTTCTGTGGTTGCTCGTCTTTGACCTCTCTCGACCTCTCCAGTTTCAACACTTCTCAGGTGGCGGATATGAGCGGTATGTTCGATAGTTGCGGATCTTTAACTACTCTCAACCTCTCCAGTTTCGACACCTCTCAGGTGACGGATATGAGCGGTATGTTCGATAGTTGCGGATCTTTGACCGCACTCGACCTCTCCAGTTTCGACACCTCTCAGGTGACGGATATGAGCGGTATGTTCTTTGATTGCTCGTCTTTGACCACTCTCGATCTCTCCAGCTTTGATACTTTAAAGGTGAGAAGTATGCGCTGGATGTTCTCTGATTGCTCGTCTTTGACCACTCTCGATCTCTCCTGCTTCGACACTTCTCAGGTGACATGTATGAGGGGTATGTTCTTTGGTTGCTCTTCTTTGACCACTCTCGATCTCTCCTGCTTCAACACTTCTCATGTGACGGATATGAGGGAGATGTTCTCTGTTTGCTCGTCTTTGACTACTCTCAATCTCACCAGCTTTGACACTTCTCAGGTGACGGATATGATATGTATGTTCAGAGGTTGCTCTTCTTTGGCCTCTCTCGATCTCTCTAACTTTGATACTTCAAATGTAGCATCAATGTCTTCTTGTTTGGGGTGGGATGGTATGTTCTCTGGCTGCGCATCTTTGATCGCCCTCGACCTCTCTAGTTTCAACACTTCTCATGTGACGGATATGGGAAGTATGTTTTTTGGTTGCTCGTCTTTGACCTCTCTCGATCTCTCCAGCTTTGACACTTCAAAGGTGACGGGTATGGAAAGTATGTTTTCTAGTTGCTCATCTTTGACCTCTCTCGACCTTACCAGCTTTGACACTTCAAAGGTGACGGATATGAGCTGCATGTTCAAGGATTGCGAATCTTTGACCACGATTTATAGTAACTCATCATGGAGTTGCAGATATTCAAATCATATGTTCTTAGGCTGCAATTCTCTTAGAGGTACGGCAACTAATGTAGGAAAGAGTTTCAATGTAAGCATGGCTAATCCCGAAAGGGGATATTTCACTAAGAAAGTGTTGTAGCAAGAGGATGAGGCTTTATGCACATCTTAGTGCTGATAAGAAAATAATAATTACCCTTACACCAAATAAAAGTACCTCCCTTAGAGACGGGAGCCGTTCTTATGGCTGCTCTTCGGGAGGTATTTTTATTCTGTAAGTACAAAGTCAGGGATTATTCACTGGCTTTTCGTTTTTATATGGAGTTCTAGGCTTTAGAAATTCCTACTCATCAGAAGCCTAGGACGCTCTCATGCTGATAATTGAGTACCTTTGCACAGAATTTTAATCAGAATTATAACACTTAAATGAACGAAACTCAGACGGTGGACTCTAAATCCACTCAGTCCGCTGCCGATAAGTGCCTCTATATAGAGACTTATGGCTGCCAAATGAATGTGGCCGACAGCGAAGTCGTGGCCTCTGTGATGCAAATGGATGGTTATCATCTTACCGAACACCCTGAAGAGGCTGATGCTGTCTTCATCAATACTTGTTCGGTACGTGATAACGCAGAGCAAAAGGTGCTTAGTCGCATCGAGTATTACAATAGTCTTAAACGCAAGAAGAAACGCAAGCTAACGCTGGGAATACTTGGTTGTATGGCTGAGCGCGTTAAGGAAGAACTTATTGAGAAGCACGGTGTAGACCTTGTGGTAGGGCCTGATAGTTATATGGACTTGCCTAATCTTGTGGGAGCCGTTGAGCGTGGCGAGAAGGCCATCAATGTGGAACTCTCTACAAGCGAAACCTACAAAGATGTTATGCCACTCAAAATAAGTGGGGTGCATATATCGGGCTTTGTGTCTATTATGCGTGGTTGCAATAACTTCTGCTCGTATTGCATTGTACCCTATACGCGTGGTCGTGAGCGTAGCCGTGAACTTACGAGCATCATTAGGGAGGTTAAGGACTTAGAGAGTAAGAATTATAGAGAAGTAACGCTATTGGGTCAGAATGTGAACTCTTACAAGTACACAGACGGGGAGCACACTTACGACTTTGGCGATTTGCTCAGTGCCGTAGCTGAGGCTGTGCCTAATATGCGTATTCGCTTTACATCTCCTCACCCTAAGGATATGGATGACAAGGCTATTCAGACGATGGCTAAGTATCCTAATATCTGTAAGAATATCCACTTGCCAGCGCAGAGCGGAAGTAATAGAGTGCTCAAGTATATGAAGCGCGGTTATACTCGTGAATGGTATCTAGACCGTGTGGCTGCTATCAGACGAGTAATGCCTGATTGCGCTATTAGTAGCGACTTATTCTGTGGTTTCCATAATGAGACAGAGGAGGATTTCCAAGAAACATTATCGCTGATGCGTGAGGTTGGTTACGAAGCGTCATTTATGTTCAAGTATAGCGAGCGTCCGGGGACTTATGCTGCTAAGTATCTTGCAGACAATGTGCCAGAGGAAACTAAGCTACGCCGTCTGCAAGAGATGATAGAGTTGCAAACTCAATTATCATTAGAGAGCAATCTGCGTGATGTCGGTAAGACTGTGGAAGTGCTTATTGAAGGCTTTAGTAAGCGTAGCCGCGAACAGCTTTTCGGTCGTACACAGCAAAATAAGGTTGTTGTCTTCGATAAGCAAGGCTATCGTGTTGGTCAGTACGTTCGTGTTGTTATCGAGAGTGCAACGGCAGCGACTTTGCTCGGTAAGCCTGAAAAGCCTGCCGAAGGTTATGTGCCTGCTGAATAATTAAGAAGATGAATCAAAATAATTGGACTGAACGTACTCGTTTGCTTCTCGGTGATGAGCGTGTCGATGCCTACCACAATAGCCATGTCCTCGTTGTTGGTCTTGGTGGAGTAGGAGGCATAACGGCTGAAATGCTTGTGCGTGCAGGTATAGGTCGGCTAACTATTGTAGATGCGGATATTATTCAGCCCTCCAATCTCAATAGACAGATAGTTTCCACAACGAGCAAACTCTATCAGTCAAAGGCTAGCGTGCTGCACGATAGACTCAAGGATATTAACCCTGATGTTCAGATTGAAGTCATTGAAGAGTTTCTGAAAGATGATAATATGGTTGAGCTTATTCAGCGTCATGCTTACGACTTTGTTGTAGATGCGATTGATTCGCTTAGCCCTAAAGTTCATCTTATCCGCTTGGCTAAGGAATACAAGCTCCCTATTATTAGTTCGATGGGTGCAGGAGCTAAGCGTAATCCTGCTCTTGTAGCGCAGTCCGATTTGAGTAAGAGTTACAACTGCGCCTTGGCACGTGCTCTGCGCAAGCGATTGCGTAAGTTGGGTATTAGTAAAGATTTGCCCGTTGTATTCTCAAGTGAATTGCCTGACGAACGAGCTGTAATAGAGATTAGTGGCGAGCAATGTAAGCGCAGTACCGCAGGGACTATTAGTTATATGCCTGCGATATTCGGTATTTACTTGTCAGCCTATGTGCTTGAGCATATTAAGAGATAAAAGTAAGGACTTAGATTGTGTTTATTGATAGTTTGTGATTATCAGATAATAGTTAATTTGATTTGCTATATCTATCAAATTGGACTAACTTTGCAGTACATAAGAATATAAAAGAATTAAAGATTATGAGCAACGTATTAAATGTTACTGGTCTAGACCAGAATAAAATCGCCCCAGTTCTAAGTGGTTTGAATGAACTTCTAGCTTCATTCCAAGTGTACTATACTAACCTACGTGGTTACCACTGGCACGTTAAGGGTCCTCAGTTCTACCAACTACATAAGGCTTTCGAAGATATGTACGATGGTGCAGCTGAAAAGGTAGACGAAATCGCAGAGCGTCTTCTTCAGCTTGGCGAACAACCAGAAAACCGTTTCAGCGTATATCTAACACAGAGCAAGATTAAGGAAACTTCATTCGTTAGCGACCCTAAGGTAATCGTTCCACAGATTGTAGAAGATTATAAGGTGCTTATCGCTCTTGAACGTAACATCCTTGAGCAAGCAAGTGAAATCGGTGATGAAGTAACAGTAAGTCTTATGACTGACTTCCTCAGCGAACAGGAAAAGGATGCTTGGATGCTTACTGCATACCTTGCTTAATCCAACCTTAGGGTAATTAGTAGCCCTCTTTCACATACTAAGTCGTTATATCGGTAGCTGTATCAAACTTGATTTGATGCAGCTACTCTTTTTTTTGTTTTATTAGGTCGAGAAGCTTTAAGGAGACCTTTGCATAATACGGCACTCGCTACGTTATTATCGACATTTAGGCTTGGTCATTTACATGAGTAAACTCCCTGCTCCTTCAGTCTCAATGCCTTGCGATTACCGCATTCTGCAAAGCCCTACAAAAGGACTAAAATAGTTGTTTGCGCTTCCTATTCTGCAAACCTCGGCGAAGTCTGTACAAACTTCAGCTGAGTGCTGCACTTTAGTAAGTGCGTTTACTATTTTCTCTTAGTGTAGTCAGGGATTTCCATAAGCGAGAGTTTGAAAATAGGGTAGGAGCTCTTTCTAAGTTCAGCGTATTAGATGTTTGAGGACATTTTTTTAGACAAATGTTCATATAATTATCTTCGAAAGGAGGTATTCAGAGGGTAGTTCTAACTATATGTTTGCATCGTTTATAGAGAGCATTGCATAATACGGCACTCGCTGCGTTATTATCGACATTCAGGCTTGGTCATTTACAAGAGTAAACTCCCTGCGCCCTCATTCTCAATGCCTTGCGATTACCGCATTCTGCAAAGCTCCACAAAGAACAAGTAAAACTTGTCCTTTTGGAGGCCATCGGGAGGCCTCCAAAAGGGTGTAAGTTGCTTATGTATTGGCTTGTATCAGCATAAAAAAAGATGCCCCAATTTTCCCAAATTAGGACATCTGAATTAACACAATGATATGAAAAAAACTTAAGAGGTATCCCTACTGATTGAAGGGAATCAAATATTCTATGAGCAAAGGTAATGGTTCTCTTTTAATATACAAGGCCTATCATGAAATATTTGCTGACCTCGGAAGAATGATTGCGTATAGGCAAGTTGTACAGAGTTCCTACATCATTTTTATTCATTAGTCAAAATGATATAACGGTCTGAAATAAATTGGGAAAAAGATTATGTTGTTCTTGCTTTATGTGCCATTTTATTTAGTCTAAAAAAACAAAAAACTTTTTGCAGACTTGCAGAGAAAAGCCAAATAGGTAGCTTTTATCACATCTAAAGCGATTAATGTGCTTTGAGATGATGATTGTCTGACTGCCTTCATGGCGATAAGAACGTAGCGAGTACCGCACAATGCAATGGACTCAAATATGTATCTTTGCTACTATGAATAAATTGAATATAGCAGGGCAGAGCGTTATCCGCTTTGCCGATATAGAAGTCCTACGCTATCAGATTGATGGTTTCGAGGCTCTTCCCCTTAAGCGTAAGTTGCTTGTCTACCACTTGAGCCAAGCGACATTAGCAGGTAGGGATATTATTTTTGACCAAAATGGGCGTTATAATCTGCGCATTCGTCATATCCTAGAAACGATTTATACCCATTATGAGGGTGCGCGTGAGACAGATGAGTTTGTCGCTCTCGAGGAGTACCTGTATCGGGTATGGTTTGCTTCGGGCATACATCACCATTATGGCTGTGAAAAGTTTGTTCCGAATTTCTCTCAGTCTTATCTAAGTGGGATTGTTGAGGGCTTGCAGAGGGAGCATGCTTTGCTTCTGGAGTATAGCCAAGACGAATTAGCTGATATTTATGCTGAGATATTTGACCCTACACGTTCACCCAAGAGTACTGAGCAGAGTGGAGAAGCAGACCTAGTAGAGGCGAGTAGCGTAAACTTCTACGACAGAGGAGTAGGGCAGAAGGCTGTGGAGGCTTATTATCAAGCCTTGCAAGATGAGGCTGACGAAGATGAACGTCAAGCTCCGCCTAGTTATGGTCTCAATAGCCGTATCGCACAAACAGCTGATGGCACGCTTTACGAGCAAGTGTACAAGCAAGGAGGTTTGTATGGCGAGGCGCTTTATCGTATTTCTGCACATCTTAAGGATGCTCTTGAGTATGTCGATACCGAGATGCAGGCCGAAGCTATTAAGTCTTTGCTTGCTTATTATCGCACGGGTAATCTTAAGCATTACAATGATTTCTGTATTAAGTGGGTGCAAGATGCAGCCGTTTCGGTGGACTTTATCAATGGTTTCACAGAGGTATATGCAGACCCTCTTGGCTTGAAAGGTTCGTGGGAAGGTCTTGTGCACATTAAAAATCCTATCGCTAGTGAACGCACAGATAAAATCTGTCGTGAAGCTAAGTGGTTTGAAGAGCATGCCCCTATTGATGACCGCTTTAAGAAGGCTGAACCTAAGGGCATAAGTGCGTCTGTCGTAACCGTGGCGATGTTGGGCGGAGATAGCTATCCAGCGACGCCTATCGGGATTAACCTACCTAATGCGGATTGGATTCGTGCTGAATATGGCTCGAAGAGCGTAACGATTGATAATATCCATGCGGCTTACAGAGAGGCTTCTCGTCATAATGGTATGGACGCAGCCTTTATTGCTGATGCCAAGGTGCGCGCGCTCCTTGAACGTTATGATGGACTTACAGACGAACTGCATACAGACCTACACGAGTGTTTGGGTCATGGTTCGGGACAACTCAGTCCGGGTGTCTCGCCTGATGCTCTTGGGGCTTATGCTTCAGTCAATGAGGAAGCACGTGCCGACCTTTTCGCACTCTACTATATGGCTGATGAGCATTTGCTTGAATTAGGATTGCTTCCTGATGCCGATGCCTATAAGGCTTGCTATTATCGTTATCTCCTCAATGGTCTTGTAACGCAACTCGTGCGCATTCCTTTGGGTGCAAACATAGAAGAAGCGCACATGCGCAATCGTGCATTGATAGCTCGTTATGCTCTAGAGCGAGGTGAGCAAGAGGGGACAATCGAACTGAATGGCTTAGACCTTAAGATTTATGATTATGAAGCCTTGCGTGGGTATTTCGCAGACTTACTCCGTGAAGTACAGCGCATGAAGAGTGAGGGCGATTTTGCCGCTTGCAAGCAAATGGTTGAGCGTTATGCCGTTCAGATAGATGCGGACCTGCATGAGGAAGTACTTAAGCGTTATAAAGCGCTTAATCTTGCCCCCTATAAGGGCTTTGTCAATCCGAAGATGACGCTAAGATACGAGGGCGAAGCGATTGTAGATGTGGAGCTTGATTACACAGAAGCTTATGCAGAGCAAATGCTTCGTTATAGTCGTGAGTACTGGACGCTACCGCTTAACCCAGTGCAAGAAGAGCGACTACGTGACCCACGTCCCTCAGCTAAGACCCTAGAGAAAGCGAAAGAACTGCGTGCGAAGCTTAGGCACTCTATGGATGGAGTTATTTCGACTTCGATGAGAGATAAGGGGCTAGACTACGGCATTAACTTCGGGCTAACGATGGAATTTATCGTTCGCCTAGCGAAAGAACTTGGCGAAGATGGCTTATTAGCAAGCTATTTGCTTAGTCGTGATGTGCGTGAGTTACAGCTTATTGGGCAACAGATATATCCTGCATCATGCTTGAATTTCTCTATTGCAACGGCTTTAGCTGAGCGTTCGATGCCTAACCCCGAGCTACGTGACTGCCTATGTAAACACCTCTTTGATAGGAATACGATGCTTCCTCAATATGCTCTAGCTTGGCTAATGCAAGCCCGTTATAAGGATTTGTCTACGATTGCTTACACGACCTTGGCACGTCATTTTACCTTTGGCTATAAGTTTGCTCACAAGAGTTGGGAGCAATGTTTGCTTCGCTGTGCCTTCAAGACGCTGGACGAAGATGCGCCTTATATGACGAGTGAGCAACGTGCCGCCTTGCTGATGCTCAAGCGTTGGGGACGTAGTGATAAGGATATTCAAGCACAAATCCTGCAGGCACCTGAGTTCGTGCGCTGGGAAACTTCTGGTTCGTGTCTCTTTGGCGAATATGTAGATGACATTAAGTTTGAGTTCAGCTATGAGGGCTAGTTAGAGCCTTCGAGAATTGTGCAATAGTAAAGGGTGTAGCGCTGCGTTATTATCGACATTCAGGCTTGGTCATTTACAAGAGTAAACTCCCTGCGCCCTCAGTCTCAATGCCTTGCGATTACCGCATTCTGCAAAGCCCTCCAAAAGAACAAGTAAAACTTCTCCTTAATGCTCTCTATTTGCGACCGAAGTCTGCCGGTATCTCTCCCCACGCTTCGGTATTCCATTTATAGATAGTCGTCGTGTAAGTATTCTCATGTAACCACTTCTCGGCACGGGCAACGATGTCCAAGAGCTGTGCCGTTTGTTCGTTGCGGGGAAGTAGGGTTTTACACTTTTTGTTGCGTACCCACGCAATACCCGTTACGCTATCGCTATAAATAGGAATGTCGATATTGTGTTTCTTCAATAGGCTTATGCCGTGTACGATAGCGAGGAATTCGCCGATATTATTTGTGCCTTGAGGGAAAGGACCAATGCGGAAAACCTCTCTATGGGTATCTGTCATAACGCCTCTGTACTCCATCACTCCCGGATTGCCTGAGCAGGCTGCATCTACGGCTAGTGCTTGGGTAACAAAAGGCGCTGCATCGGGATTACTCTTCTTATAGGTATCATAGCCATCTTCGTAAGCTCTTAGAGCCTGACTTTGACTAGAGAATGCTTTGTACTTGGTGCCCTTCAAGCCTTCAACTTGCATCTTGCACTCTTCCCAAGAGTCAAATACCCCCGTTTCTCGTCCCGACCAAACGACATACCATTTGTTTGCCATCGTATTTCTATTGTTTTTCGTATAAATTTAATAGAATAATCTCACTCTGCGTCCCTATACGAAAGAGTGTGCCTGCCGCTCCTACACCGCTAGAGACTATTGCCGTGGTATTCCCAAAACGCTCCTTGCCATAAGGTAGGTCGTATTTGAACTTCAAGACATAGCCATAGGGCCATATCTGTCCTCCGTGTGTATGTCCGTAGAGAGCATAGTCTAGAGGAGTGTTGGGTAAGTCCTCGGCAAGCCTTTCGGGGGTATGCTCTAGGAGGATATTATATGAGCGAGGTTTAAGTTCTTTGATGAGGGTATTTAGGGTCTTGCGTGTAGAATCCACGTAATCGCGTCTGCCGATGATGCTGTAAGCACTATCTCTAGGATAAGCAATGCTATCTAGAAGGAGCGTACCTCCGACAGCCTTAACCCAGTTGAAGCTTGCCGTCGTATCGACTCTATACTCATGATTGCCAGCCACGAAATAAATGCCATCTCTCGCCTTAAGACGTTTCATCTCATTCATAATCTCTGGCTGATAGGCATACTTAGGGTCGTGGTCAATATAATCTCCACCAACAAGAATAACATCGGGCTTAAGCGCATTAAGCTGATTCACAACCCTGCGCACATGCTCAAGACCTCCCCCTTCGCCTATGTGTAGGTCTGTAATGAGGGCTATGCGTGCAAGTACTTTCTTTTGTGAGGATTGTTTCTCCGAATAATCAACTATATGGATATGATGACCTGAGTAATGTCCGAGGGCAATGATGCCGAAAAAGCCAAGTAGCGCAATAACTGTGCATACGCTACTTAGGCGACGCATGCCCTGAGTTCCTAATTTGTCTTTGACCGAGAACCCAGCCCAAGCTAAAGCTCTACGCACTACATCTAAGCCAATGACGAATGCTCCCACATAGCCAAGCCCAAAGAAGATATACAGGTTAATATCCATTATAAGGCTCATGACGGGGTGCATGATGAAGCGGTGTACCGCTAGACTAAGGCTAGAGAGAATAAAATCCGCTAGGAGTAAGCGTCTGAGCAATTTTAGTATCGTGGGACTGCAACCGCTCTTAGCCTTGTAAGCCAAGAGGGGAGATAGAAACAGACGTCCTACGAAGGCATATATATAAACCATAGCTTAGGGTTGAAGGGTGGAACGATGAGGATTAAGAGACCGCTGGGCGGTCTCCAAAAGGACAAGTTTTACTTGTCCTTTTGTGGGGCTTTGCAGAATGTGGTAATCGCAAGGCATTGAGACTGAGGGCGCAGGGAGTTTACTCATGTAAATGACCAAGCCTGAATGTCGAAAATAACGCAGCGAGTGCCATATTATGCAATGTTCTCATTAAATAGGCCTATTTGCTTAAAATAATAGGTAACGAAGGCAATCCCACAAATGCCAGCCGTAGCATCGGCAATAGGTAGTGATACCCACACGCCATCGATACCCATAAAGCGGGGCATGATGAGGAGTAAAGGTATGAGAATAACGGCTTGTCTTAGGATAGAGAGGAAGAAAGCCTTACGAGAATGCCCAATACTCTGGAAGAATTGGGTCGCAATAATTTGCGTACCCATGAAGAGAAGCGCATAAGTGCATAGCCCCATAGCATTGACCGCTGCTGCTTGTAAGCCTGCATCTTGCGTAAAGAGGGCGACAATAGGCGTCTTGAATACTTGTCCTAAGATAGTGAAGATAAGACCGAGTGCACCGCAAAAGCCCGCCGCAATAACGATTGTACGAGCGACTCTATCCTGCTTGCCTGCGCCGTGATTGTAACCTACAATAGGTTGTGTGGCTTGCGCAATGCCAATCATAACGAAGAAGCAAATCATCACATAACTATTGATAACCCCTAAGGCGCCAATAGCCATGTCGGCTTCTTCTGTCGTGTGTGCGCTACCAGTAAAACCTCTGTTAATCAGTGCATTGGAGATTGAGCCGAGGAGCTGAACCGTAAAGGGACTAATTCCGATAGAGGTAATAGCCATCATCGATTGGCGTGAGAGCTGTAAGTGCTCTCTCTGAAAGTGTACAAGGCTCTTCTTATCAAAGAAATGACTCATCACAAAGACCGCAGAGACAAACATCGAAATCACCGTTGCCCAAGAAGCTCCAGTGATGCCCCAGCCAAAGATGCGGATAAAGATATAGTCAAGAATAGTATTGAGTATAGCTCCTATAAGCATGGTGTACATGGCTTTGCGTGGGTAGCCCGAGGCGCGCATGACAGAGTTATAAGTCATCGCAAGGGCAGTGAGGATATTTCCCGGTATGATGATTTGCAAATACTCTTTGGCAAAAGGAATACTGCGTTCACTACCGCCAAAGAGCCTGAGTAGGTCATCAAGGAAGTAGAGGGATAGTGCGGCCGAAGTGATAGAGAAGAGAAGCGTCAGAATAATAGCATTCCCTAGGATACGATTAGCCCCGATATAATCTTTCTCTCCAAGCAAGATACTTACTCTTACTGAGGCTCCCGAGCCTACGAGCATACCAAAGGCCTGTAAGAAAATGAGGACAGGGAAGGTGAGTGCCAAACCTGCCATTGCATACGCGCCGGCAGACTGACCAATGAAGATGCGGTCTACTAGGTTGTAGAGTGCGGCGACTAGTGTGCCCACTACGGCAGGTGTCGCATAGTGGAGTAATAGTTTGGGTATGGCTTCGTGCTCAAGTTTCTGTGTCCTTTCGTCTTGCATATATTTGAATTTATCTTCTTTTTTGTCCTTCTCTATAATAAAGTAATGGGTGACGGTGTCTTTTCACCATCACCCATTATGATTGTCGGGAGTAAGTATCTATTAAGAGAAATACTCCTTTACAGCGTCATTAGGAACCATTTCTTCTTGGAAGGTATAAGCACCTGTCTTAGGAGACTTAACCATCTTGATTACCTTTGAATAGGTACGTCCATCGGCTTTACCCTTGAACGATGCAACTGCTTTCTTTGCCATTGTTCTATCTCCTTATTACTTAATTTCCTTGTGAATAGTCATACGCTTGAGGATAGGATTGTACTTCTTAAGCTCTAAGCGTTCTGTAGTGTTCTTACGGTTCTTCGTAGTAATATAACGTGAAGTTCCTGGCATACCACTTTCCTTGTGTTCAGTACATTCAAGGATTACCTGTATTCTATTGCCTTTTGCTTTCTTTGCCATTGCCTGTGATAATTAATGATTATAGATAACCCTTCTCAGCGCTACGCTTGATAGCTGCATCGATACCAATCTTATTGATTAGGCGTAGTCCTGCTGCGCTCACCTTGAGCATAATCCAGCAATCACTTTCTGGCCAATAGAACTTCTTTGTAAACAGGTTTACTTCGAAGGTGCGCTTCGTACGTCTCTTAGAGTGCGATACGTTATTGCCGACCATTGCCTTCTTACCTGTAATCTGACAAATCTTTGACATTACGTTTGTTAAGTTTATAATTATTAGTTAGATACGTGATGCCGCACTCATTAAGCATCATTGAGTACCGCACAATCGGAATGCAAAGTAACTAATTTTTTCGGACATACGCAAATATCTACTAATAAAGAGTATAAATTAGGTCTCTTGATTTAGGGTAAATGAGGCTTTTATTCGGGATTTGAGCTCTCTGTCATAGGTTATGAATAAGTGTAGAGCCTAAAGGTTTTCTTTGTAAGTTTCAAGAGGATTGAAATTCCGAGATGAGTAAAGTAAAAGCAAGGTGAGCGTTTCCTAAACTCAAAACCACGGCGAAGTCTGTACAAACTACGGCTGAAGTTTGTGCAGACTACACGTGTAGTTTGTACAGACTACAGCTGAAGTCTCCAGAAAGTACTATGAACTTACAAATTTGAGTGCGCGCACTCGCTAAAATGAGTACACGTACTTACTTAAGTATTTGCGTGTACTTACGAAAGTGTTTACGATGTATTCATTTTCGTGAGTACATCGTGCTTGTTTCGGTTATATCACATGGGCAGGAGTGTCGCCCTTACAGGGCTTGTTTGGTTTATTGCAGAGGGTGGCGCACCTTGAGGGGAGAGAGGGGTATGTTTACAAAAAAGCTACGCACTAGCCCTCCGCGAGGGAGACTAGTGCGTAGCGTTAGTTTATAGTAGGACTGGGCTTACTTCTTCTTAGGGTCTGTTCCGACCATGAAGTGAGTAGGCGCACCAGAGTTTGCTGGCAAATAGGCTCTCGAAATCTTATACCAATGAGGAGCTTCAGCAAGCACATTGGGGTAAGCATTATACCGAGGAGTTTTATTCCTATAGTACTTACCTTCGCCTTCGTGCATCTTGAGCCACATCGTACTCAACTCGGGCTCATCCTTGGTATTGAAGCGACCCCAGCTACGTGGCCCGATGTAGAAGTAATCGTGATTACCTGCCCCATCAGTGTTTGTCTGGGTGAGGATATAGGCTCCACGATTACGATTATTCACATCAGGATGGTCTGCACCGGTAGGGAGTGATTTACCATTAGCAAACCCTACAGCAGAGAAGATACGAAAGACTACATTCTTTGGGTCTGAAGTCCACCACTTCTCATCAGAGACCACGTCGATATCACCAAGGCTACGTACAAGAGGGTCTTGGCGACCGATATAACGCATACCCACAGAGAAGAAGCTGATCATAGAGGCACCTACCCCACCTTTACCAGCTCGTCCTGCAGAAAAAGCAGATAACTTACGAAGTGTTTCCCCTAAGTTAGGGTTAGCTGTGCCTTGCTGCATGATAGCAACGTTTTCGGGGCTATACAGAGCAGTCATCCGTTCATTGTCTCCAGACTTCCACTGACCTTCAGCGGTAAAGTTATTTCTAAGAGGTGTACCCGCATTTTCTGGAGAGATGCCCCAGAAGTAGCGATAAGCCACTAAGCTCTCGGGGTCACCTTCGCGTAGGTAAGCCAAACCGTAGACGATGTGCGAGCACCAGAAGTAGTTGAAGTAGTTATAGGGTGCCATTTTCTTTGCATCCCAACCAATATTCCCTACCAAAGAGATGTCAGCCCCAGTCTTTAGGTCCTTACCATAGTTAGACTCATTTACAGCGTCACTATTACCACCCTTGAGGATAAAGCGTGCATTATGGACAGCACTGGCTGCTGCTCCATGCTTAATATTCAAATCCTGCTCTATGACCTTTACTGTAAATGGACCCTTTACTTCTCCAGCCTTTAGGGAGAGAGAATCCATCTTACCGGCACCCTCCTCTATAGGGAGATAGCTCTGAATTTCTTCAGCGTGTGGCAAGTAATATTTAGCTGTACTTACTAAATTCACAAGAGCCTTCCCAGCGTGGTCTACCAAGTCAGGGTCTGCCTTATCCTCTCCCTTGAATGGTCGAGAGTCTGACATCCATGTCTGAAGTTGAGCCAGATTAGGATAAGTAACTTGGTCTAGCCAATAGTCACCATTGTCCTGATGGCGATTCATCCATGGATGACCACGCTTGAAGGAACCTGCGTTACCTGGAGTAAAGTTCGCAGCTAACACTTCAAACGAAGTACGCTCAAGATTGGTCAGTGCTGTCGCTACCTTTACTCGAAGCCATTCACTACCACCATCCTTGAAGTGCTTATCTAACTGATTTACATAAGTATAAAAAATAGGCATTCTTGATATGTAGGAGACGCGGTTCTCAATGGGATAGTAGTCTGCAGCCTTCTCCATAGAGTTCCAGTGATCATCTTCTACAGGTGATGCCGTGACACGCACACCGATATAAGGCACTTTTGGGGAAGGCTGTATATCACTGACCTTCTTCCCTATGTTGGGGGCAAGCTTAGCCTGCTCAGCTTCATTTAGATAGCCCCAAGCGAGGGTAACTCCGCTCTTAGATTCGTGCTTCGATGCTACGACACGTCCTTCAACTCCTCCTCTATCGTAGACTAGGATTCGGGCTGGATGATCCATCACTGGGGTGAGCTTCAGCTTATCTCCAGAAGTAACAGCAGCAGTCTGACTAATCACGTCATCGGTAGAAATCGTCGTCTTGAAAGCCATCGCATTGGACTCCATATCATACGACATAATCTTCAAGTCATTGATAGACTCATTCACGATACGCATACGGAAGACGGTACCACGAGGACGGAAGACGATAGAAGGCTCAACATCCGCAGGTTGTCCCTGAGTAGCTTTATATCCCTCAGGATAGAACCATGGGTCGGGATTTGACGCTTCTGGCGCATAGATATGCAGTTTAGTCCACTTTGTTGTTAATGGAAGGTTCAGGTTGATGGACTCACCATTGAATTGATATGTCAGACCATTGCTCTTTGCATTCGCATAGGGGTCAAAAGACAGAGTCTTAGTCGCAGCATCATATTCTGCGCCTAGAAGACCTGCGAAATACCACTGGTGGTTTCCATTCATTAAGTTGCGGTCGATATCAACAACCCCAGCCTTATGGATTTCATAGCGCACACTGTTTCCTTTGACAGACTTCTTCTTCCACTGCATTGGTCCATTAGAGATATAGACCTTTTTGCCCTCTGGGGCAGTAGGACAATAGAAGATACCATAAGAAGATATAGTCGCTGGAGCGTTTTCTGGTTCGAAGGTTAGGACACTGTAGCTTGTCTGACCATCCTTCTCTCCATCCTTGAGCATGTAGTTTAGGGCACGTGCCTTAGAGGCAGGCTCGTCGCTACTCTTAATTGAATCTTGAACACCAGCGGACATGTCCAGAGAGACGCTGATGAGGTTGGGGTCACGCTTCTCGGTGACTCCATTTGAATTAACATCTTCTTGTTTACAGCTCCCGAGTGAGACGCTCGCCGCCATAAGGAGCATATAAAGCCATTTATTTGTATATCGCATATTTATTTTACTTAGTTACCTCCATTTAGCTTGTCATACTCTGTAGCATCTATAAGCTCTCCTTCATCGCTATAATTACCAAAGAGGTCTGATTCGGCCGACATCCCGATAAGCAGGCTCAATGGAGCATGGAAGCGTATAAGCTCCATTTGAGGAGCTTTATAATTTGACTTTTTAAAAATATTTTTTATATTTATTGAAAAGTTATTATGTTCTTTTGTATTCTAGGTACTAAAATTACAGATGTTTCTCGCAAAGATATAAAAAAGAGAGTATGTGTACATATGTTTAAGTGTCAAAAATAGATTTTTTATATCAAATTATAGAGAGATTATCCTTTATAGAAGCAGGAAAGAGCCTTTGGAATGGTTTTTATTTTTGTTTAAGTTGGATAAATTTGTGCTTTTTTAATGATTATGTATAGGGAGGTTGTATATGCTCTCTATTCTTAGAGAACTATAGATGAGTGCTGAATTTTAGTGTACGCAAACATTATTAAGCCCCTTTAGGGGCGGCACTTCAGTGCGAGTATTGGGTGTGGTCGTTATGTTGTATTGTATTTATCCATTGGGGCATTTGCGTGCTTGGGTAAGTGCCGCTCCTACGGAGCTCATTTTGCTTTTGCTTGTGTGTACCCAGGGTTTCATATCGGGCTTTGCCCTCATTTCACCCTGGGCTTTGCAGGAGTGTCGCCCTTGCAGGGCTCTTTGTCGTATTGGGCGTTTGCGGTGTTGTGTCGTGATATTGTGTTCGTAAAATGTGTTTGGATGTGTAAATGGATTGTTGCGTTTGTTTGTGTTTTTGTATGATTGTGATTGTATTGTTTGTGGTATTGGGGGATTGGTGCGGTCGGGCAATGAGCCCCAACGGGGCGATACTTTTTCATAGCCCAGGGCGCAAGCCCTGGGTTAATGGAGGAATAAGCATTTATTGAGCCCCGTAGGGGCGGTACTTCAGTGCGAGTATTGGGTGTGGTCGTTGTATTATGTTTGTTGCGTTGTGTCCTTGTATTTGTCTGGTGGCGCATTTGTTCGCTCGGGGTATGGCGCACCTTGAGAGGGGGAGAGGGGCAGGTTTGCAAAAAAAGCTACGCACTAGCCCTCCGCGAGGGAGGCTAGTGCGTAGCGTTAGTTTGTAGTAGGATTGAGCTTACTTCTTCTTAGGGTCTGTTCCGACCATGAAGTGAGTAGGCGCACCAGAGTTTGCCGGCAAGAAGGCTTTCGAAATATAGTACTGATTTGGAGCTCCGTCATAAACCTTCTGATTATCCGTTTTATACTTAGGAGTTTGTCCACCAGGCCTGTAGTTTCCACCTTTTCCTTCGTGCATCTTGAGCCACATATCGCTCAGAGCAGGTTCATTCTTCGTATTGAAGCGACCCCAGCTATTTGGACCGATGTAGAAGTAGTCGTGATTACCGTCGCTATCAGAGTTCGTCTGGGTGAGGATATAGGCACCACGATTTCGGTTCACTACATCGTTGTCATTATTTACAGGTAACGACTTACCTGGAACGAATCCTACAGCCGTGAAGATACGGAAGACTACATTCTTTGGGTCTGAGGTCCACCACTTCTCATCAGCAACCACGTCGATATCTCCAAGGCTACGCACCTTAGGGTCAAAACGACCCACGTAGCGCATCCCCACAGAGAAGAAGCTAATCATAGACTTACCAAGCCCCGATCTATTCATTCGACCACCAGACCAAGCAGATACCTTACGTTGCGTTTCTCCAATCCTTGGATCGTTCGAATTTTTCAAGATGGCAGCATCCTCTGGACCAAAAATCGCATCGGTCTTCGTTCCTTCGACAAACCCACCAACAGAATTAGAGCCAAGAGGAACCCCAGCATTCTCAGGAGAAATGCCCCAGAAGTAGCGATAAGCCACCAAGCTCTCGGGGTCACCCTTGCGGAGGTAAGCCAAGCCATAGACAACGTGCGAGCACCAGTAGTAGTTGAAGTAGTTGTAAGGCTTCATTTGGTCTGGAGTCCAACCGATATTACCAGTCATGGGGATTGAAGTACCAGTCTTCAAGTCCTTACCATAGTTCAGAGTGTTCACCAACTCATTATCTCCACCCTTGAGTACAAAGCGAGCTGTATGTATAGAAGCGACAGGATTGTCGTGCTTCAGGTTCAGGTCCTGCTCAATAACATCTACATCGAAGGGTGCCTTCTTTTGACCCTTCTCTAGGTAAAGGAAGTCCGTTTTTTTATCGATAGGTATGTAGCTCTGAATCTCTTCAGCGTGTGGCAGATAGTAGCTTGTCCCATTAGCCTTACTGCTGAGTACTGTCTTTATCTGCTTCTCACCATCCTGCCAGAGCATATCGGGGTCATTATTCTCTGACTTAAAGTCCACAGGAGGCGTAAGCCACTTTTTAAGCTCTGCTAAATTAGGATAGGAAATAAAGTCCAGATAATAGTTATTATTATCCGCATGGCGATTCATCCATGGATGCCCACGCTTGAAGGCACCAACCTTACCTGGAGTATAGTTTGGACCTATGGCTTCAAAAGTAGTGCGCTCAAGGTTCGTTAGCGAGGTCGTGATTTTTACTCGAAGCCATTCGCTACCACCGTCCTTATAGTGCTTATCCAATTGATTAACATAAGCGTAGTAAACAGGAGCTTGCGTGATGTAGGAAATACGATTCTCGATGGGGTAGTAGTCCGCAGCCTTCTGCATTGAGTTCCAGTGGTCATCACCTACAGGGTTAGCAGTGGCACGTACAGCGAAGTAAGGAGCCTCCTTCGAAGCCTTATCTTCATCGCCATTCTCTCCAAGATTAGGCGTAAGCTCTTCAAGCAAGCCTTCATTGAGGTATGCCCAAGCGAGGGTAACGCCACTCTGAGATTCGTGCTTTGAATTTACAATGCGCCCAGCCTTGCCATCTCTGTCAAACACCAACACTTCAGCCGGATGCTTCATCACTGGAGTCAGCTTGAGCTTAGCACCTGCTACAGCATCTTCACTTTGACCAATAATGTCGTGTATAGCAAGAGTTGTCTTGAATGCTAATACATTCGACTCCAGGTTATACGACATAATTCTCAGGTCATTGACAGACTCATTCACGATACGCATGCGGAAGACCGTACCACGTGGGCGGAAGACGATAGAAGGCTCAACGCCCTCAGGTAGTCCTTGAGTAATAACGTATTCTGTAGGGTAGAACCAGTGCTCTGTGCTTCCAGACTCAGGCTCACGCACCTTCAGCTTCGACCATTGGGTCGTCATCGGAAGGTTCAGGTTGATGGGCTCACCATTGAATTGATATGTCAGACCATTGCTCTTAGCATCCTTATAAGGGTCGAAAGAGAAGGACTTATGCGTAGCATCATACTCAGCACCGAGTACTGCGGCAAAGTACCACTGATGGGTTCCATCCATCAAGCTACGGTCAATATCAACAATTCCGCCTTTGTGTATTTCATAGCGAACTTTGTTGCCCTTGATGGTCTTCTTCTTCCACTGGATAGGACCATTGGAAATGTAGACCTTCTTGCCTTGTGGTGCAGTAGGGCAATAGAAGATACCATAAGCCTCGAGCGTCTCGGGAGCTTTCTCAGTGTTGAACTTCAGGATACTGAAGCTCTTCTTACCATCCTTCTCTCCATCTTCAAGCGTATAGCTTAGGGCACGACCCTGATGTTTAGGGTCAGTCTCTGCGATAGAGTCTTGAACCCCTGCAGACATATCTAGAGAGACACTGATTAAATTGGGGTCACGTTTCTCAGTTACTTCGTTTGAATTAAGCTCTTCGTTCTTACAGCCTACGAGCGAAACGCCCGCCACCATAAGGAGCATATAAAGCCATTTACTTGTATAGCGCATATTTATTTGTTTCTCTTAGTTTCCTCCATTTAGCTTGTCATACTCCGTCGCGTCAATGAGCTCTCCCTCATCGCTATAGTCTCCAAAGAGGTCGCTCTCAGCGGACATCCCGATAAGTAAATTAAGTGGTGCGCAAAAGCTTATAAGCTCTACTTGAGGCGCCTCATAATCTACCGTTTTAAAAGTTTTTTTTATCATTATCTCAAAATATATTTTAGTCGTTGTAGTTTTCTTGCTAAAATTATAGACATTCTCTGCAAAATTACAAAAAAAATATAATTAAGAATGTGCTGAGGTTTGAAAAATCTATTGACTTATAGAGTAAGTTGATGAATCATGGAGTAGGAAATAGTTTAAGTGTATCAAAAAACAAGTAATTGAGTATGCTTCCTTCAGCTTCAGTCTTAGCGCCTTGAGTTCTGTTTATTTCGAGATACCGAAAAAAAGGGGCTGTGTCAAAGTGTGACACAGCCCCTCTTGTGTGATGCGAGTAAGTCTTATGCGCTCCCTACGGTGTGGCTCTAGAGTCGGAAACTACTTGAGCCAATGAGATTGCCATCAGCGAAGATGCGCAGTTTATATGTTCCACTCTGTAGACTCTCTTCCACTGGCCAATACATCGAAACAGCTGTTTCTTCTCCATTGTACTCAATCTCTCTGCGGATAGAGTAAGGTATGCTCTTGCCCTCAAAACTGAAATTGCCTGAGTTCCCTTTGAGCATCACTTCTTCATCAGGGCGCGTAAGCCTAATATAGAATGTCTTCTTACCGACAGCCGCTGTTACATTCTTAGCCACGTGGAAGCTGATTTGTAGGTTCACAATCTTATCAATCTTCTTAGCCTGCTTGCCTTTCTTGTCCATAGGAAGGACGCTGATAGCCGTAGCATCTAGTTTGGCGGCTAGATTGACACGGCTTGTAAGTTCGCTCTTCTCGCTGGATAACTGCTGTACAGTGCTTTGAGATTTATTGTAACTCTCCTTCACGGAGGCATTCTCAGCTCTAAGCCTTTCGTTAGTAGCTTGTAGGGAGTCAATCTGTACAACGTATGTGCGCAATACCTTGCGGAGGGTACTTACCTCACGGGTTAAGGCTGCTATGCGTTCGGCACTAGCGGCTTTGGTGTTCTTAAGTTCGTTTTGTAGACGGTCTACCTTAGCTCGCTCATTGAGTAGCTGAGCGACAAGGCTATCAGTACCGATTTCAAAACTATTCTCGCCATCGCCCACCTTGATTTTGTTGTACTGCGTTTTGTATTCTTCGGCAAGCATAGCTAGCTCTTCTTGCATAGCTTCTGTTTGAGCCTTAGTGAAGGCTTCTTTCTCGGCTACAAGTCCTGCACGCTCTTGCTTGAGTAGAAGGTAAAAGCCTAGAGAGAGCGCAATGACCACGGCAAGCACCGTGAGGATAACATATTTAATTTTCATATAGATGATTGTATTCTATTGGTTGAGCAAAACGAAGTGTCCTCCCTTCCATTGGTACTTTTTGTGAGGGATAGCCTCAATGAGCTTTCTATCCGCTTCGCGTGTGGCATCGCTAAGTAGCGTAGGAGTGCTGACGGACACTTCTAAGCGACCTTGAGGAGCCCATTTGTAAACGAGGTAAAGGGGATAGAGAAGTTGCTCTAGGCGAGCACGGTCGGTAGCCGACATAGAGGCAGGGATAAAGTCAGTGGCTTGGGGAGCTGAGAAGACAGCATTACTATCCTTAATCTCTTCCCACGAGGGTGTGTAGAACTGCAATGCACTGTCTCCGATAGGCGTATTGACCGTGCGAATCAGAGCAAGCAGGGGCGTTCCATTAGGAAGAGGAAGTAAGCGTAATGACCATTGCCCTGAAGCCGATGTCTTAAGGCTAAGCAAATCCTTCTCCACAGCAAGGAGCTCAAGCTCCTCGTATATGCGGTGAGGGAGCTTGATGAGCGCAAGGCTGTCAAGGACATTTAGTACCAAATCTTTGTCTTCACTAGCAAACTCAGGAGATGTTTCCCAATAGGGGCGTGTCTCTGTTTGGGCAGACAGCGTATGGGGTAGACCTACAAGGGTGCAAGCAAAGAGGAGTAGAAGGAAGAGTTTCTTCATAATGAGTTTACTTGATAGCTTCGCGTATGCGTACGAGTCTCTCTAGCATAGGCTCAAGGAGGTCAAGCTGTAGCATGTTAGCGGCATCACTCTTGGCTATCTGTGGCTCAGGGTGGGTTTCGAAGAATAGTCCATCAGCGCCCACAGCTATAGCCGCACGTGCAATCGTTTCAATCAGTTCGGGCTTACCTCCTGTTACACCACTTGCTTGATTAGGTCTTTGTAGGGAGTGCGTAACGTCCATAACGACAGGGTAGCCGGTAGCCTTCATCGCTGGGATATTCGTAAAGTCCACAACGAGGTCACTATAACCGAAGCTATTACCACGTTCGCAAAGGATTACTTGCTCGTTACCGCAGTCTATGACCTTGCGTGCAGCGTGTTCCATACCGCTAGCACCTAGGAATTGTCCCTTCTTGATGTTAACCATTTTACCTGTACGAGCCGCCGCCGCGATGAGGTCTGTTTGACGGCAGAGGAAGGCTGGTATTTGAAGGACGTCCACATACTCAGCAGCCATCGCCGCTTCTTGAGTCTCGTGTATGTCTGTTACCACGGGACAACCAAACTCTTCTCTAACCTTGGCAAGTATCTTAAGTGCCTTGATGTCGCCAATGCCTGTGAATGAGTCTACACGAGAGCGATTAGCTTTGCGGTATGAGCCTTTGAAGATGTAGGGGATATTCAGACGTTCTGTAATCTTGGCTACACGCTCGGCAATGTGTAGAGCTACTTGCTCATCTTCGATACAGCAAGGACCAGCCATTAGAAAGAAATTAGGTCCAGCTGTTAGGTCTTTGTAGGTAATCATATTTTTAGGGTGTATTTTTTATTCTGTTATTTAATCTAGTTCTCCTAGTTGCATCTTAGATAAGGCTCTGCGTATGCTGTCATAGGGATAACCTCGGTACATCGCGAAGCGTACGAGTTGTTCTCTTTTCTTATGCTCTGGGTCTTGGGCTTTGAGTGAGCGCATTTTACTCTCTAGGGTACGCATAAGCTGTTCGTCTTCTTCATACTCATCGAAGAGCTCGTTGAGGGCTTGCTCGATGAGTGTGGAGCTTAGTCCACGAGCTTTGAGTTCTTGCTTGATGCGCACTCTTCCCCAAGCGGAATACAGATGTTTATCACGGGCAAAAGCTCTAGCGAAGCGTGCTTCGTCGATGAAACTACGCTCGACAAGTTTATCCAGTATGCTGTCCCATAGGCTACGCTCCACGCCCCATTCGTAGAGCTTGTGCTGTACGTCCTTGAGGCAGTGCTCACGGCGCACACAGTAGGCGGCAGCTTTCTCGTATGCTTCTTGCGGGCTAAGGGCTTTTTTCATTGTGCTTAAGATGATTTCTTCTTGCGCTTAGACTGCATACGCTGATAGTATTCCTTATTCTTATCCTCTCGGCGCTTCTTGGTCTCTTCGGCCTTAGTCTTCATAAGCTCTTGAGGCTTCTGAGCTTCGAGGGGCGTAGAGAGTGGAGCCCACGCTTCAGCGGTAGTAAAACTCTTCTTAATAGGGTACTTCGCTGGGCTGTAATACATAGGTTCGGGTTCGCGAGCGGGATAATCGCCCGTCGTCCATACGCCATCGTAGTTGCTGTCTATGTATAGGCGCACGAAGTATTCGTCAGGCTTGAGGTCAGAGAATGTTACTATGAGGTTTTGCTCCTTCTGAACGCTATCAGCCTTCTTCGTTGTATCTTGAGGGAGAAGAGCTTCACGAGTCATCAAGACCTTGTTGCCCTTATCTAAGAGCTGTACGAATGAGCGATGTTGAATGCCCGATATGCTGAGCTGTAGATGCCCAAGCTCACTCTCTTTGGATATGCTCTGTGTGAAGGCAACAGAGTCTGACGTATGCCCATAGATACTATTGACCATGGCCGAGTCTATGCGTACACGGTAGCTTGCACCATAATTACGTTTGAAGAGGACATTATAGTTGAGTGCATCAGTGCTGTCTTGTTTCAGCGTAAAGTCAATAGGCTTATAAACACTATCTCTTGCTTCTTCTAAGCGAATATGTGTAGACTTGAGCTCAGCAATAGGAAGTGATGCGTGTAGAATAAGGCTATCTTCGGGCGTACCTGCATAGATACCTTTAGCGCCAGTGAACTCTAACTTGAAGGGATTAGGCTCTTGCTTAGCCTTGCTCTTCTCCGCCTTAGTCTTAGGCTTAAATAGTGTTAGCGTATCTGTTACGCTGTGCTCCTTGAGGAGGCTATCCGTCTTGATATAGTCTAGACTAAAGCGAATAGAGTCCTTACTTATGAGGTCTTTATCTTTAAGCCAATAGGTAGCGGTGCGTCCACTACGCTCGGTAAGATAGAGGGATTGTGCTTGTTCGTTTGGCTTGTCTAGGCTACGCAGTAGGGGGGTGTGCTTCAGCTCTTCTGCGAACTCAAGGCTAAAGTGTAGGCTATCGGGGCGGTTATGACGCTGAAGCCCACGTTGCTTACTCTCTGGAGTATAGTAGCGTAGTACGACCTTATTGGGGTAATAGTAAGTGTAAGGGTAGGTAACAAGCGAATCACGATAGAGGGTATCACGGCGCACAATAGAGTCAATCTTGATGGTATCCGTACGCATACTATCGCGTTTCGATGTGCGATAAGTATTGCGGTCAAAGGCAAAGCCTTCAGACAAGCCGTCAAAACGATTGTCATTGTCCTTATCTACAAGCGCAAAAGAGCGATAAACGGAGTCTTTTAGCCCTCGGATAGTGAACTGACCGAGCTTATTACTCTTGCCTGCGAAGGGGAAGGCCTCTTTAAGTACAATGCTGTCGGGAGTATGCGCATAATACGCTCCGACAAGCGCATTAGGGACAGGCTCTAGTGTCTCGGCATCGAGGACAAGTCCTTGTATTTGCATCGAGTCAATGGTGCTTCCTGTAGAGAAGGTGTAAGCAAATCGCTCTAAGGGATTGTCTTCGTTGTTGTCTACAATAGCATCATCAAAGTAAAGGCTGTAAGTGGTATTCGGGCGCAAAGAGTCTTGCAAGCGAACGTGTATACTCTTACCCCTAGATGCGATAATAGGTTGCTGACGCTGAGGGGGCGAGATAATAATTTTATCTTGTCCGTTAATCTTAACAAACTCGTCAAAGTACAGGCTAATGCGCTGCTCCTTGACATTCGTTGAGCGTTCGCTAGGGCTTGCAGATATGAGCTTAGGAGGAGTAACATCAAAAGGGCCACCTTCGGGCATTCCTATGTTGGCACAAGCCCACATCATACCCACGGTAAACACGGCTACGAATAACCTTGTGGCTTGCTGGTACCACTTATGCTCTTTCTTTTGAGGCATTACTATTTAGATACTTTAATTGTCTGTCCTACTTTAATATTATTGCCCTTGATGTGGTTAATCTGTCTGAGTTCATCGAGGGGAATATCGTATTTTCTAGAGATAGAGTGTAGCGTCTCTCCTTTATTTATCGTGTGTGTCTTGGGAGTAGCTTTCTTGCCCTTGCTCCCTTGATTAGTTTCACTCTTGCTAGGCTCTTTGCTTGAAGGAGTAGGAACTGCTTTGTTCGTTAGGCTGACGCTATCTAGGGGTGTGCGCTCTTTGGCTGCTGTTTCTTTGACGCCTACGATGATGCGCATGCCCGACCTAATGCCTTTGTGACCAAGTCCATTCCATTGGCGGATTTCTTTAGTCGTAACACCATACTTGCGTGCAATCGTTTCAACGGTTTCACGTCGTCCAACTCTATGATAAGAGTATTGCTTGCTATTGCTTGCTATTTGTGGTGTGCTTTGTGTGGAAAAGCCTTCTTCCCTTACGCTCATCTCATGACTGCGTATTTCTTCGGGATTGTAGCCCTCGAGCTTCAAGACAGCTTTTAGAGGTAGGCGCAGTTGGTAGGGCTCAGCATTCCAAGGTACAAGACCACGGCGGAACTGAGGATTGTAGGTTTTGATTTGCTCTACGGATAGCCCAGTTAATTCAGCTATTTTGCTGAAAGATACTTCGTGCTTGACTTGGTAATACTCCGTTGCAAGCGTGCGACCAAGTTCGCGTGGGCGGATGCCGTACTGTTTGGCATAGTGCATAGCGAAGTAAACACCTATATATAGGGGAACATATCTGCGCGTTTCTCTAGGCAAATAGTTATAAATATCCCAAAAGGTTTTACCCGAACCTCCAGCACGAGCAAGCGCACGATTTACATTTCCGGGACCGCAGTTGTAGGCTGCCATTACGAGCCACCAGTCTTTATAAATACGATACAAATCGCTGAGCATCTTGCAGGCCGCTTCAGTTCCCTTTACAGGGTCCATGCGTTCATCTACAAGGCTATTGACCGTCAGTCCGTAGATGCGTGCTGAGGGCAGCATAAACTGCCATAAGCCAGCAGCACCAGCAGGAGAGACTGCGCTAGGATTGAGTGCACTCTCTACGATAGTCAGGTACTTGAGTTCTAGTGGAAGGTGATGGCGGTCAAGCTCGGCCTCAATATCAGGAAAATAGAGGTCGCCAAGGCTCATCATCGCGCTTAGTAGAGGGCGACGGCGGAAGAGATACAGCTCGATACTCTCACGTACGACAGAGTTGTAAGAGAGGCGTATACCCGAAGGGATGTGGTTCATCATGCGTATATAAACGCTATCGGCTACATTAGGGACAGGAGCAGGAGCTGCAATAGCCATAGGCACTCCATTGCGCATCTCATAGCCTTCGTACCACCGCTGCAAGAGTTGCTCTAGCTCGAGGTCTAGTGTCGCTGGGAGCTGTAGCGACTCCTTGGGAAGCTGCGGCGAGTTGATGGTCTGTGAAGAGCTGATGTTTTGTCCAGTCATAAGTAGGCTACCACCTAGGCAGGCTATCATGCAGACTATCGATCGGAAGTAATTCATATAATGAAAATTAGAATGTTAATTGACAGCCCATCCCTACTTGATACATATTCCCGGTCATTGGGTTAGTGGGGATGAGTGTAGGCGCCACACGCATAGAGAGGTCTGGCGATATATCGAAGGTGAATAGCTCGGCATCTACATAGGCATCGAGGATACTTAACCCATATATACCTATAGCCAAAACGATGCTGAGGTCCCGATAGCGTCTGTAATAGTCATTACCACGCTGTAGGGTAGAGCGGAGTGAAGTGTACTGAGCGAAGTCTTCGGCCTTAGCCCCACGAGGAGCAAAGGGCAGCCAAGCGGTATTGCTTGCTGGGTCTGCACTCATAATATCACGATAAGCCTCGTGATACTCTTTATATAGACGAGCATTGAAATTAATGAAGTAACCACAGGTAGCAAGCGCACCCCACACGATGGGCAGTTTCCAGTACTTGCGGTTGTAGACTTGTCCGCCACCGGGGAGAAGAGCCCAAAGCATTGCTTTCTTGCTTTGAGGCTTCCAGCTAAGGGAGTCTGTGAGCCACTTACTTTGCTCAATCTGTAAACTATCATTCTTAGGGAGCGTTAGGCTCCGTGCGGACTGTGTGATAGAGACTGAGTCTGTCTCCGTCTTCTGCTGCCCCCACGAGGGTAAACTAAGCCCTAGAATAAGGATGAGGCTATATAATAGCGTTGAGCACCTCATTGTGTTAGTCTTGTTGGATTTTTTGTAATAAGGAAATCAGTCTATCGAGCTCGCCCTCATTAGCAAAGGGAATGTTAATACTACCTTTTCCCTTTGTGTTACAACGGAAACGAACCTTAGAACCAAATACCTGACCAAGGTGCTGCTCGAGTTCCTTAAATGCGGCTGCAGGGGAGTTCGGCTTCGCTTCTTGAGTAGGCTTTTCGGCTTCTTGTTCGTCAAGAACCGCACCTCCCTGCTGTACTGCACGAGCGATTTCTTCGACCTCACGCACGCTCAGTCCTTCCTTAAGAATAAGATGATAGAGTTCTAAAAGTCGTTCGGTGTCTTCTATTTGTAAGAGAGCTCTTGCATGACCCATCTCAAGTAATCTCTGGCTAAGACCCATTTGCACCTCAGCAGGCAAGCGCAATAAGCGTAGATAATTGGCTACTGTGCTTCGCTTCTTGCCTACACGCCCCGCTACACTGTCTTGCGTAGCTCCCTCTTGCTCAAGTAGACCTTGATAAGCAAGTGCTATCTCAATGGCTGATAGGTCTTCTCTTTGGATATTCTCCACAAGAGCTAGCTCTAGCACTTCGCCCTCGGCTACATCACGTACATAAACGGGAACTGAACTAAGCCCTGCAAGCTGAGCTGCACGATAACGACGCTCGCCCGAGATAATTTGGTACTTATCGTCTCCTAGACGCTGTACTGTAATGGGCTGTACGAGTCCCAAATGCTGAAGAGAGTCCGCAAGCTCGCGTAGGCTCTCTTCAGAGAAGTCTTTGCGAGGCTGATTGGGATTAGGTGTGATTTGCTCAAGAGGAAGTAGAGCTATTGAAGATGCTCCTTCGCTCTGAGGGTTTGTAAGCGAATTTATTGTGGACAGAACCTCTCCTCCAAGCATGGAGTTGAGCCCTTTGCCGAGTGTAGGCTTTATCTTTTTCATCAAGTTTAGTTCTTATGTTTAGCGATTAGCTCTTGTGCAAGCTGTAGATGATTAACGGCACCTCTGCTTTCGGCATCGTAGAGTAGGGCAGGTAGCCCATGGCTGGGAGCTTCTCCGAGCTTAATGTTTCGCTGTATAACGGTTTGGAAAACTAGATTTTGGAAATGTCCCTTGACCTCTTCGTAAACTTGGTTGTTAAGCCTTGTACGGCTGTCATACATAGTCATCAGGAAGCCTTCTATTTCTAAGCGTGGGTTAAGTCTAGTCTTAACGAGCTTAATCGTGTTCAAGAGCTTGCTGATACCCTCAAGAGCAAAGTACTCGCATTGTACGGGTATGATGACAGAGTCTGCTGCCACGAGTGAGTTGACAGTAATCAAGCCAAGAGAGGGAGAGCAGTCAATGAGTACATAGTCGTAGTTATTCGCTACACTGCGCAACACTTCATTAAGGATAAACTCTCGTCGCTCAGTTTCTACGAGTTCGAGGTCAGCACCTGCAAGGTCTATGTGAGAGGGAATGAGGTCAAGTCCGTCTATCTGGGCGTGTACTATAGCTTCTTGAGCAGGCAATCCACCGCATAAACATTCGTAAACGGTGTGTCCCACTTCGCTTGGGTCAAAGCCTAATCCCGATGAGGCATTGGCTTGAGGGTCGGTATCCACGAGGAGTACTTTCTTCTCTAGCGAAGCGAGTGATGCTGCTAGGTTAATGGCTGTCGTCGTTTTACCGACACCGCCTTTTTGGTTGGCTATAGCTATAATTCTACCCATATATTTACGTTCAATAAGCTCACAAAGTTACAAATATTTGAGGCGATAGCATTTGTCCATATTTGAGACCATTGCATAATGTGGCACTTGCTGCGTTATTATCGACATTCAGGCCTCGTCATTTACAAGAGTAAACTCCCTGCACCTTCAGTCTCAATGCCTTGCGATTACCGCATTCTGCAAAGCCCCACCAAAGGACAAGTAAAACTTGTCCTTTATGAGACCGTCGGGCGGTCTCATATATATAGAGCTGTGCTATCACGCCTTAGGCTAGATAATCCACATCTAAACAACAAGTTTAATAGGCTTCTTATTGTCCTCTTGATGAGACCGCCCTCTAGCTTTTGCGTGTGCTGAAAGTCTTGAATAAACCATGTACAAACTACGGCTGAAGTTTGTGCAGACTACACGTGTAGTTTGTACAGACTACAGCTGAAGTCTCCAGAAAGTACTACGTACTTACAAATTTAAGTACGCGCACTCACTTCAGTATTTGCGTGTACTTACGAAAGTATTTACCTCGTACTTACTTTGGTGAGTACGTCGTACTCATTTCTTGCTGTTGTTATCGAAGAGCCCCAAGGGGGCGATACTCCTGCAAAGCCCAGGGCGCGAGCCCTGGGTTATTATTGAAACACACTTATTGAGCCCCGTAGGGGCGGCACTTTCCTAAGCCTAATGCTCTAACTGTTAGTGCCGCTCCTAAAGGAGCTCATTCTACTTTTGTCCGTGTGTACCCAGGGTTTCATTTCGGGCTTTGCCCTCATTCCACCCTGGGCTTTGAAGAGTGTCGCCCTTGCAGGGCTCATCTATGTTTTCACACAATTACTTGGTTGTTTTGATGCGGTTGCCCTGCCTCAATAATCTGAGTGCCTAATGATTAGCAATATAACTGTTCTTTGTAGGTTCAAAACGATTGGCTATATTTGCAAGGTCAGATAGAGGATTGTCTGATGGGGAGGCCAGCACCTAGGATTTGTTGGCGCAACGATACAACCCGATTAACAATTAAAGAAATTTAATCAAGACTAGATGAAGAGGTTTCAAGGAGGTGAAATCAACATCCTCATGGTGAAAGGCCTTAATGACGGCATTAAGGGAAATACTATTTGTATACTGTAAGTCCAAAGTTCATGTAGTTAAATTTGAGAGCGTATACGAGTATCTTGATATATGCTCTCCCTATTTTTGTTTTTATGAAGTATATTATCCTTCTTCTTTCCGTTCTTGCTAGTATGGTAGCATTAAGAGCCCAAAAGCAAGTTCTACTCCTATCAAGTGATGGCAAGGCTCCTGTGGTCAATGCACTTATCACGAAGAGTGAAGATGGCTCTTTTCTAGGCTTTTCAGATAAAAATGGCTGTTTCCAGACTGGGCAGGGAACAAAAAAAATAACGATTTCCCATCCTTCTTATCAATCGCTTGATATCACGCTCCCACAAGACACCGTGTATCTTGACTTTGCTCCTATACAATTACAAGAGGTAGAAGTTTTGGAGAAAGGGCCAAGATATTACCGACTTCGGTCTGTTGTCAGGGTATACCAATATCTGGATAGCATTCCCATAAATTTTGTTGACGGAGTAGTAGACTTTTATGTTGACACTAAGAGAGGAAAGCTCGACTATAAAGCATTACGTCTTGACGTATATACGGACGATGATGCGATTAAACACTCTTCTTTGCAGAAGGGGATTGTAGATATGAGCAATAATAGTCTCGTTAATTGGCTCTATAACGAGCATATTTCATCCAATGGAGAGCTTCAAGCTACGGACACTTGTGTCTTTGATACAAAGAGTGGAGCAAAAGTTGGATATTGGAATAAGTACCCCAGTGGAGTTTTGAATATTTCACTAAATCTTGTAAATCCGAATGAAGAACAGGAACGAACTTCGTTCGGTCGTACTACAATTATCCACAAAAAAGTACTTGAGCAGAGTTTTCCTCAGGGGACATCTCCCAAACATATTAAACCTTACGATTTTCAGTTGTATCGTCTTTCTATTGAGCTAAGTACAAAACCTAAAAAGAAGATGGAACTAGTATTCACTACTAAAATTTATGAAATTTATGTGCTAGAGCGTAAGGGGATAAGCGAAGCCGAATATAAGACTATTCGCTTAGACAATAATTGGGGAAGTCTAACATCTTCTATTAAGCAGGAGGATGGGCAATATATGAATCTTCCCTTGCCACAGATTCCTCAAAACATTGAGAAAAAACTAAACAAACAGCTGAGGCTCCTTCCCTACAAGTAACCCACCCTATTTTTATATACTGCGAGTAAAGTGTATTATGAGTAATAAAGTTTTTTGGGTAGCTCGACAGCGCGATCTGATGGATTGTGGCCCAACTTGCCTCCAGATGATAGCTCGGCACTACGGGAGGTGTTTACGTTTAGAGCGACTTCGAGAACGCTTTGCTAAAAAAGAGACCATTGCACGGTATTTTCTGTTAGACTATTTTGGATTTTATTGATATTTTTAAGTATATAAATACAGATAACTCAAGCCATGTTCACAAAGCAAACAGAAACTGCCTCCAGCCTCCTCCAAGTTTACACTCAAGTTCGTCGTGACCGCATGAAGCACTCGTTCCTTCGTCAGATAACAGCTTGTGTTGATTGGTGTGGTATTCGTACGCTCTTGAATAAGAGGTATACTAAGACCCATAATGCGATAGGTAATCCAGCTTATGATGCCTTGATGATGTTTAAGATACTTCTACTTCAAACCTGGTATGGCTTGAGCGATTATGAAGTAGAAGAACGTATCAATGGATCCATTCTCTTTAGCGAATTTCTTGTCTTAGACATGGGGCTTCCATCTCTAGACCATAGTACTATCAGTCGCTTTCGTACAGAGCTTACACGCTTAGGTGTTATGGACAAGCACCTTCGTGAACTCAATAAGCAGTTTAAGAAGCATCGCATTATGTCGTATTGACCAAGGAGCTATCATAGATGCCAGTATTGTTGATCACCCTTATGCGCCCGATAGGAGGGCGATGTCGCTACCGAGGTTTAGAGCGAACGCATACACAGAATGTACTAGAAGCTATGGCATACAACCTCAAACGTATGCCAAGATTGCTTATGCATCAAGGCATTAAATAAGAGAAAAACACCCGGTTTCGGGAGTGTTAAGCTCCCGAAATCGAGGAAAGGGGAGGTATGTCAATGGCTACACTTACCATAATTCAAGCCAAAATTTAATCCAAGATGTAGACCGTGCGGAGAGACTGATTGCGCAATGGGATCATATAAATTTATTGTATCTGTGACCAATTGTAGTTAATGTCTCCCATAAGTGCTTATGTATGTGTATTTATGCGGCTTGAAAATGTACTAATACTTACACGTTGGCTATTTTCCATATTCTACTACTTTTTGAAAAGACTGATACTCTTTGAGAGGATTTGCTTTAAAAAAATCTTCTTGCCTTTCTACTGTTTCAAATCTAACTTCACGCTCGCCCCAAATTATCCATATATATTTACTTTGGGTCTCTATTAGATACTTATCAAGCAAGTCTTTTCTTATGTAAACAAAGCTATGGCTGTTATTATAATCTCTGTGGTATTTAAGATTTAAACTGGCAATGTTTCCATCGATGTCAAGTAAGTCAAACGTTTGAGGTTGGTTTACCAAGTTCAATTGATTTACTATTTCTTTAGCAAGAATTGTAATATGCCCAACATTATTGGTAGAACTATGATAGTCCTCCCAATTGTATTCCATAACGGGCATTAAAGTTTTAAACTTCTTGATTTCACAAATTTCCTGTTCTATCCCCTCTGGTAACTCTTCGCTAGTCCTAGATTTGTTATCTTCCAAATCTAAGAAAACAGTCGGGTCGTATCTTGGTTCACCTTTCTTTCTCTTATTGGTTTGAAATTCTAAAATGGCATGGTTGTCATAAGTAGCATCATCAAAAACATATAATTCACCTGCATAGGTATAATAGTTTTCTTTTTTCTCTGGTAACCACCTGCCACCCATATTTTGACTCCTTAACAATTTGACAACTTCATCATAATCATTCTCTTTAACTATAAGACCACGAATAAAGGTAAAACGATTTCTTCCTAGAGACTTATCCTCTTGTCCAATGTATGAATCTAAACAAATCCAATCGCCATTATTCCCTTTCAAATTTTTTACGGTTAGATACTCTTCAACAAATGGCATTCCCCCATTTTTATACCATTCCTCTAATGTTGTTGTCTCTCCTAATAAATTCTGAGTGAGGAACAATTCATTTTGGGGTTCATCAGGAAAACTAGGGTCAATATCTGCATCAGACAATCTGAATTTATCCCATCCCTTGTCTAGTAAACCTTGGTCATCCCTTAGTCCTGCATTTTCAAAATATGCTATCCAAGAATACTTTTTCCCATAGCGTTCAACAGTTGCTTGTTCTATTCTTCCCCTGTTGTTATAAATATCATTTTCAAGTTCCCTTTCTGCTTCTTTAAATAAATCCACATTCCAACCTAAATCATAAATTCTCCAATAGATTTGTTTTCGAACCTCTATTTTCTCTGGAGGATTAGAATATGAAGTGCCATTTTTTACTATTCTTCCTATTACATAGTTACTAAAATCCATACGGATTGGTCCATCATAACCATATTCTTCTTCTCCGTAGTTAAATTCACCTAATTTTCTAAGACCGCCAAATAAATAAGGTGGTCTTATGTTTTTTATTTCTTGTTCAGAAAGCAAACTTGAATTATGGATTAAACCGATTTCAATAATGCGTCTTGCATAATCCCTTGCTAAAATATGTGTTGTTGAATGAGGTGCGTTTTCTTTGAAAATCAGGTCATAAATTGTTTTTGAAATTTTAGGGAGAATTTCATTCCTAAAATTGTCTGATGTTGTTGAGTTATGCTCCGCCATAACAACTCCATACATTGACGATAATGTTCGTTCCCAAACATATGGATCATTAAACTTTAGCGAATTATAAACCAACAAACAAAACTCTTTTGGAAATTTTCTTCCATAATAGTAAAGTGCTCTTGTTGTTTTATCTCTTAAATTCCTATTCGTACTTGTAAGAAACCAAACTATAAATTTTGACACTATATGTTGCTTCTCCAAAACAAGTTTAGATTCATGACTTAATGAACGACATTGTGTTTCAAATTCTAAAACAAATTTTTCAAGGTCATAGCTTCTCTTCCTAATGTATTCAGTCCAAGAAATATCTCGTTCATTCATTTTTAAATCGACCAACAAATTCGACATGAATATAGCATTCAATGGGTGTTTTACATCTCCAAGCGTTTTGAATGAAAGCTCATAGAATATTTTTTTGTTTTTGTCTGAAGCAAAAAAAAGTTTAGAAACCAAGTGTTTATCTTTTTCCTTTACCAACTTTGCAGGCAAAATAAAAAGCGATGAAATGGATTTATCTGACGCATAATTAGAAAACTTAATTTGCTCAGAAAATATATTTCTAACAAATTGGGGGAGATAAGTAAAATACTTAGAGTGGACAAAACGTAATAGCTTATTTCTGTCTATTAATTCATGAAATGTTGTTTGCTTTATCCGTGGCAAAAGCAAACAAAGGGCTGATATTACATCCTCAAAGATTGGGTGTTGGTTTCTCTTACATATGATTTTTTGAATAAACTTTTTACTTGTGAAGAACGAATCCGGATGATTATAAATTAAACTCTTGGCTATCATAAATCCAGCTAGGATATCATAAGTAAAACCTACATATTCACGATTATCTCTCATGTCACGAGTTAAAACTAAGCCCTCGTTAATAAGAATGTCTGCCTTAGATTTATCTTTTTCGTAATTGATATTGTTGTCAATCAGCTCATAGAATTTATTTATAGGGATTTCTCTTACGTTGTTACTCCACAAGTAAGTTGAAAGTTTATCAAGAGCATTTGAAATAAATGGTTCATTTGTTCTTAAAATAGGACTATTGCTCGTAACTCTTTTATTAATTTGGCTTAAATATTCTCTGAATACATCATATGTTGACTCCTCTTCAATATTGACTGCGACGCCATTTGATGTTTCCCAATTTGGATTTTTTATTTCACAAAATATTTTCAGGAATATTGGGTCTCTAAATTTTTCTAGTGATGCGAAAAACAAATCGGCCTTCAATTTATATTTAGTAAAATACTTTTCTACGGCATCGTGTATTGTCTCGTAGTCGCCAAATCCATATAAATAGTGAAATTCATTGGTGTTGGTTTTTTCCCAAATCCTTTCAGCATATGATTTTCTACAAGTAGTTATTACTACTAGTTTTTTTGTCTGCAATACCTTTGAAATAAATGCCGGCAAATGATTCTTCCATATTGGGGAAAACAAACGGTTTGAAATGGTTTCATTTAACCCATCTATGACTAATGGTATGTGAGTGTTTGTGATTGATGCATAAATATCAAGTGCTTGAAGGAATTCTTCAAACGAAAATTCTTGTGGAACATCAAGGATTTTCCTGAATGCATCTGTGATACTTCTTTCATCAGTAAATTTATCTCCTGTAAGAAAAATTGCAGGTTTTGAGTTCATTATTTTACTGTAGGCTATATCGCAGGAAATGTGAGTTTTTCCTTTTGCTGCATCAGCAATAAAGTGCATTACTCTTTGTTTTTCATGAAAATAATTCAAGAAAAAATGATTATAAATCTCCGCAAACTCCGAAATAAGATATGAAATAGTTGAGGCATTCTTATATGCTCCTGTTTTTGGGGTAAAAACACTATAATCTATCTTGTTATAATACTTGTAAAAATTCTTGTTGAGCTCTTCTAAATCAAAGTTTGACAGAAGTTCTGGCTTATTTTCTTTAAAACAAGATTCAATGAAATCAATTTTTTCAAAAGTGTAAGAGATGTGTTTTTTAAACTCCTGACAATCTAAGAAAAACTTCTTCCTTTGAGTATGCTCTAAAGTCGTAAGCATTCTTTCATTATCAAATTCAGATAATTTTTTTTCAATTTCATTTGATTTTTCAAGTAGAGCATCTTTTAGTTCTCTAGTTAGTTTAATGTAGTTTGAATCAAATAATAGAAAATCAATCTTAGACTGAACGTATTTGTCAATGGTATGCAATTCTGGATCGTATTTGTCTTTTACTTTCTCGAAATTCTCACTAAATCTTTTTTCAAACCATTCTTGTTTAAATTCCAGTTCTCCAAAAAAGAAATTCCGAATCCCAATATGCTTAGAATTATTGAGAAATGAAATAAACGAGGTTTCTCCCCAATGCTCAAGGGTAATTTTTTTCTCTTTTGGAATTTTTGCAGTTAGTTCATTTTCAAACCAACTTCTTTCCCCACGACTAAATTTGCCTTTTGGGGACAAACTATCCGTGGTTAAATCTGTTTTAGTGCAGAGAAACCACTTCTTCAAATCGCTATGATTTCTAATAGCGGTCTCAAGAGAGGTTGCAATTGCTACATCTCTTGAAGATATATTAAGGCGTCCTGTATCTTGAAAAAATTTGCACTGCCAACCCCATTTTTCACCTGTATCAAGTTTTAAATAAAATTCAACCCCACCATCACCACCGCTCCCATCAATTGGTGTAAACGTTCCGAGATGACCATATTCTTGTTTTGCTAATTGATAGCATAACTGTTCAAAACATTTAGTTGTTCTTCCATCATATGGTTTAAGCTTTGTGAAATCTATTTTGTCAATTGTAATCATATCTCTAAAGTATTTTTTTATCAATTTGATTTGTATGCTGTCAAATAATGTGACCAAGATAGGGTGAAGCTGGGTTACTATCTTCAATTTGACAACTGGTGGCTGTCAAATTGCTATAGGCTAAATTAAATTGTCTGATTAGTCGTAAGTTTGAATAGCTCCACCCGATGCCAAAATGCTCAGTTAATTTTTGTAGAAAAGACTTGTACTACTTGGTTGCCGTATTGAGTTCTTTCTTCGCCCCGCAGTTCCTCCTCAAAGATATATTGTCCGATACTATACTCGGCATATACCTCTGCTAGGTTGATTGACGGACGATCCGTGCCCGACTTTCCTCTATGAGTCGGGCAATTTGTAGAAATAATTCCTCTGTGTTTGTTCTTAGTTCTAAGCTCATAGTATACAAAGGTACAATATCAAAAGATTAATAATGAAAGATTGAGGTGAATATTTGACTGGAGCAACGATTTTCTTTGATTTCAGTCGTTTTTCATAGGATAATCAGTGTCTTTTCGAGTAAGAAGTAAGGGCTATTTGTAATGTTGCAGAATCAAGAGGAGACATCTCGCTCGTTGCTTATCCGTTCCACTTAGCCGAGTAGATATATTGCTATATCCTAAATAGAAATCTATTATCTATTCATAAGCTGATTTTATGCGGAAATTTGCGATTCCCGTACGGCTAAGGATATTGGTATCAACAGACCCCAAAAAGAATGAAATCTTACACAATATTCCGCCTATACCAGATCAGAAGGTTTTCATCAAAAAGTTGATGGCGTTTGCGCGCTCGGGTGATTCGACGCTTTGGGATAGGGACCCCTTGAGTCAAAAAGAAGAAAAAGCAAAGATGCTTATCAAAACGGACTATGCGCGTAAGATGAGCTTAGACTTGCATACGGTTAACGAAAGCAAGTATAGTGACCATATCGATAACAAGGCTTTACACTGCGCTAAGATGCTTAATGATTACGACCAACAATGCGATAAGCTGAAAGGAACGCAGTTTGTCTTCTCAGATTTAGGTACGTACAAGGCAGGAGAATGGAACGTGTATTCAGAAATCAAGTGCAAACTTGTGGAAGACTATAACATTCTAGCCCACGAAATTCGCTTTATCCAAGAGTGCAAAAAAGCGATGGTCGATGCCATGAATCGTGGAGACATAAGTATCATCTTTGGTTCAATCTCTATGCTCGGGACTGGAGTAGATACGCAATAACGTGCAGTAGCCATCCACCATTTGGACACTCCCTGGCGACCTTCAGAGCTTGAGAGCGTAAGGGAAGAGCCGTGCGTAAGGGAAACCTCATTGCCAAAGAGTTTGGCAATATAAGGTGGATGTAATCAACTATACCGTGGAGCGTTTATTGGATAGCTAAAAATTCAATCTCCTACATAACAAGCAACTTTTTATCAATCAGCTCAAGAGTAACACCTTTGGCTCAAGAGTCATTGATGAAGGCTTGATGGATGAAGACAGCGGTATGAACTTCTCTGAATATGTAACTGTACTTTCTGGCAATACCGATCTTCTGGATGATATGCCCCCAAAAGTTAAACAAAAATATTGGGGGGGATTATGAGTAGTAAAAAAGAAAGAAAAATAATTTGTCCTATTTGTCAAAGTGAGACCGCTAGGCAGTCTCCACAGGGACAAGTTTTACTTATTCTTTTGTAGGGCTTTGTAGAATGTGGCTGTCGCAAGGCGTTGAGCTTCACGGCGCAGGTAGTTTACTCATGTAAATGACGGGATCTAAATGTCGAAAATAACGCAGCGAGTGCCGCACAATGCAATGGTCTCTTGATGCACTTGGATTGGTCGTTGTTCAGGAGTGACGCATAAAAAGTATCGTTGGTATCTTTGCGTTAGTTAAAGTTCAGATATTTATGTGTTTTTTATTATTTGCCAGCCTTCAGCTTGTTTCAGACCCTCGTATGGATCGCAAAAAGCTTTATCCCCTAGACTTTTTACTCTTAATTGTTTTTCTCTCTACGCTCTCAGAGTGCACCTCATGGTATGAGATTGAGGATTATGGAGTGGAATATGAAGATGAATTAAAGCGTTTGTATGAGAAACTAACAGGATATCAACTGACATATACGATGCCCTCCCATGATACCCTCAATAGACGTATTAGTCTATTAAATGTAGCTGCTTTTGAAGAGGCTTATAAATGTTGGATTGAAGCCTTTATCTCAGCGACCTCGGGTAAGCATATTTGTATTGACGGTAAAACTATGCGTGGGGTAAAGAAATTTTCATTTGAAGCCCACTCCCATGTTGTATCAGCCTTTTTTGCCTAAAGACATGTGCAGTCTTGCTCAAGTTTACACCGATGGTAAAAGCAATGAAATATCAGCTATACACAAGCTCCTTCAGACATTAGATTTGAACGGAGCTATAGTTTCTATTGATGCCATAGGCACACAAACGTATGTTGCTGAGCAAATCATTGACAACGATGGGGATTATCTCTTGTGTGTTAAAGGAAATCAAAGTCTAAGTCTACAAGAAATAGAAAGTTATTTTTGTCCTCTATTTCAAGAATACATTCTTGTAGATGAACAAACGGAACTCTCTCATGGACGTATAGAGACACGTCGCTATGAAAGTATTCTCAATCCCTTAGAACTAGAGAACAATGAGGTGCTAACTCGTTGGAAAGGCTTAAAGTCTATACATAAAGTGGTACGTAAACGTCTAGATAAAAGGAGTGGTAAAAGAAGAGAAGAGGTAGTCTACTACATTTCATTATCAACAGAGAGTTCTTTATTAAGACAATCTATTCGTGGTCATTGGGCGATAGAGAATAATTTACATCACTGTTTGGATGTATATTTTGGCCACGACACTTCGCTCAAGAGAGCTAAGAATGTAACACAGATTATGGAGATTATCCAAAAGATTAACTTGTTTATCATAACGAAATTAAAGACAAATATGAAGTCTTCAATTCCTTGTGTGCAGAAAAAAAACTTGCTAGAACAAAGCCTACCGAAATAGCTACACTGCAATTTTAATGCGTCACCCCTGGGTCGTTGTTTATCATCTGTCGGTAATAAGCTAAATTATTGTACCTTTGCTGGGTAAATCAGAATAATAGGTTAAAAATAAATATGTCTAACAAAGAGAATCACGAGCTACACGGAGTGGAGCTACTAGACGAGACAGCCTTGAGAGGTGAGATGTTTCTAGAGAAGTACCTAAAGCACATTCTTATTGGTGTAGGTGTAGTCGTTATCGGTGTCGGTGGATATTTTGCTTATAAAAAGTTGATAGCAGAGCCTGCTGGAGAAAAGGCAGCCGTAGCTCTATTCAAAGCAGAAGATAAGTTCCTAACAGGTCAAGATAGCCTAGCTCTTAAGGGCGAAGGCGTATCAAGCAAGGGACTAGACGCTATTATTAAGGAGTACTCAGGTAGCGATGCCGCTAATCTTGCTCAAGCATACAAGGGTATTGCGCTCTATGATGCTGGTAAGTATGACGAAGCTATTGCCGCTCTTAAGCAATTCTCTAGCAAAGATGAGTATGTAGGTCCATCTATTCAGCGTCTTATTGGCGATGCCTATACTCAGTTAGGCAAGTATCAAGATGCTGTGTCTGCTTACGAGGCTGCGGCTAAGGCTGCAAACAATGAGGCTATCAGCCCTAGTTGTCTGCTTAAGGCTGGACACGCTTATGAAAAGCTTGGCAACAAGGCTAAGGCTGCAGAGCTCTATCAGAGCATCAAGGACCAGTACGCAGCTACACCAGAAGCTCAGATGGTAGATGCTGACCTTGCTCGTGTTGGTAAGTAATTACTAAGACTCTAGTAAAAACAGATGTCTACAATCGACCGCATAAAAGAGCTAGAGGGCTGTCAGAGAGAACTGCCTAGCGCACGTAATCTTCGTTTTGCGATTGCAGTAGCTGAGTGGAATAGTAACATCACTCACGAACTTCTTCGTGGTGCCGTGGAAAGCCTTCGTAAGGCTGGAGCAGAAGAAATTAAGGTTATGTATGTGCCGGGTACATTTGAATTGACTAATGCTGCCGCTCGTCTTAAGCAAGAAGCCTATTACGATGCTATCATCGTTTTGGGTTGCGTTGTGCGAGGCGATACTCCGCACTTCGACTATATCTGTCAAGGAGTAACACAGGGTATTAGCCTGCTGAATACTGAGGTTGACCATTCGGGTATCAAGCAACCACGTATATCTCCTGTGGTATTCGGTGTCCTTACGACAGAGACAATGGCTCAAGCCGAAGAGCGCACAACGGGAGCCCTAGGTAATAAGGGTTCTGAGGCTGCTGAGACAGCTATTCGTATGTGTCGCCCTCACATAGAAATTCTTAAAAAGGAAACTGAGTAATCATTTTTTTCCATGTCAATAGGTCGTGTTAAGCGACCTAATGTTTAATTTGTTTAGATTGGAAGTCCTTCCTCAAGAGATTGAGGGAGGACTTTTGTTTTATTATTTGTGCTAATCGTTAGTGTCTGCGAGTGGGTATCATCATTGAATAATAACTAACTTTGTGTAGACTTATTCCGCAGACTATTGTCGTGGTGTCCTCGGTATGGACTCTTTTGTTAAGACGATTTGAGTTTATGCAGTGTGTAGTTTTCTCGTTGCGCATTAGGTGATAATGCCTTGATAAGGGGAGGCTTCTATCGGAATAAGGAGGCTGTATGTCTTGGGGGAAATCCCATTCAGAGACGACAGCGATTTGAGTAGATAAAAAAGATATATCGTGATAAAGTTTATGAGTTTATCAAGTGGTAGCAGTGGCAACTGTTACTACTTGGCTAGCGATGAAGGAGGCTTGCTGATTGATGCCGGTATTCCCGCTCGCAGTATCGCGAAGGAACTGAAATCCATAGGGGTCTCACTCGATAGCGGTTGGATTAAAGGGCTTGTCATAACCCACGAGCATGCGGACCACACACGTACGGCAGGAGTTATAGGTGGCATCTATAACATACCTGTTTATGCTAGTGTCCCCGTGCATAATAGTATTGCGACGAGCCGATTTATCAATGAAAGTATTGGGGCTTCTAGGCGTAATCTTGAGCTTGGTGAGCATTTCTCACTAGCGGGTTTTGAACTTCAGAGTTTCCTTGTCCCACATGATAGCTTGCAGAACTATGGCTACCACATCCGTAGAGGTGATTTTAGTTTTACTCTAGCTACAGATATAGGGCATCTGACAAATGATATACGTCGTTTTGCTTCTCAAGCTAAATACCTTGTTGTGGAGGCCAACTATGACCCTGAGATGCTACGCAGTGGCTCTTATCCAGCCTTTCTCAAGGACAGAGTTTCAGGACCGTTTGGGCATTTGAGCAATGGAGAGACGGCATCTTTCTTAGGAGAAATTTATAATCCGCTGCTTAAGCACGTATGGCTGTGCCATCTAAGTAAAGAGAATAATCACCCGGATTTATGCTGGAAATCCATTTCTTCGCATCTGTATAATATGGGTCTTCGTGTAGGTAAGACGGAGGATAACCATCAGCCACATTACGAGGGTAAGGATTTAATCTTAGATGTATTGCCCCGAACGAAGGCAACACAAGTCTTTCTGCTAGAAGAATAATTTATGGCAAAACTAACAATAGTACCTACCCCGATAGGTAATCTAGAAGATATTACACTGCGTGCGCTTAAGACTCTACAACGTGTGCGTTTGATTTTGGCTGAGGATACGCGTACGTCAGGGCTTTTGTTGCATCACTTTGAAATCAAATGTCCCCTGCAGAGCTATCATATGCACAACGAACACAAGATGCTGGAGAGCATTTGTGCGCGTATAGAAGCAGCCGAAGATGTTGCCTTAGTTAGTGATGCCGGCACTCCAGCTATTAGTGACCCCGGTTTTTTGCTCGTTCGTGAGTGCTTGCGCAGGGGGATAGAGGTCGAATGCCTTCCGGGTGCAACGGCTTTCGTTCCTGCTCTAGTGGCTTCGGGCTTACCTGCTGATAGGTTTGTTTTTGAGGGCTTTCTTCCTCAGAAGAAAGGTCGTCAAACAAGGCTTAACGCGCTTAAGGACGAAGAGCGTACAGTAGTTTTGTATGAATCTCCTTATCGAGTACTTAAGACCTTGGCGCAGATAGGGGAAATCAGAGGTTTGGATTGCCCTGTAGTAGCCGCACGTGAACTAACGAAGCTGCACGAAGAGTTCGTTCGTGGTACGGTAGCAGAGCTCATCACTCACTTTACAAATAAGGCACCCAAGGGTGAATTTGTATTGTTAATAGGAAAATCCTACTAACTTTACAGACAATTAGTATAATCTAAAGTATATAGAATTATGAAAAAGGTAATGATGGCCTTCTCGGCTGCACTAGTATTATTCTCTTGTGGCGAGAACACGAATGCCTATAAAGAGTTGCAAGCTAAGCTTGACTCGGTAACACGTATCAACGATAGTTATGAAGCGGACCTTGCAGAGACGGATTCGCTTGTCGCTAATGTGCTTACTAATTTCCAAGACATTAGTACTGCTGAGAAGATGATAGATGTTAATCCTCGTGGCGAAATGTCGCAGACACAGAAGGAGCGCATCAAGAACAATGTAACGCTTATCAATGATAAGCTTAGAGCAAGCACTGAGGCTCTCGATGCTTTGACTCAGAAACTCGCTGCTGGTGGAACTGAAAACAAGCGTTTGCGCCATACGATAGCTGCTCTTAAGAAGGACCTTGAAGTGCAAAGACAGCGTATTATCGCTCTTACAGAGGAATTGCAACGTAAGGACCTTGCTATCGGTGCGCTTGATTCTATCGTAACTAATTTAGGTCAGGATGTAGAGCGTCTAAATGAAACTACAGCTAAGCAGGCCAGCACGCTTGCTTCTCAGGATAAGGAGCTACATACTGTTCGTTATTGTGTAGGTACTAAGAGCGACTTGAAGGACTTTAAGCTCTTACAAGGCGGTCGAGTGATAACAGATGGCGCAGACCTAAGTTACTTCACAACAGCTGACCAACGTAAGCTCTCACAAATCCCTCTTTATAGCCGTGAAGCGAAGATTCTTACTACACACCCTGCAAGTAGCTATGTGCTTATTGCTGATGGAGACAAGAATTTAACTCTAAATATTAAGGACCATAAGGCGTTCTGGTCTGCTTCTCGTATGCTTGTAATACAAGTTCATTAGAATGAAGCAGGGCTTAAAGAATAAAAAAATCGTTCTTATTGACCTCGATGATACCTTATGGGATACTTGGGGTAATAATAAAGAAAGCTTAAATGAATTATATACTGCCCTCGAATGGGGGCAGTATTTTTCTTCTTTTAGTAGCTTCTTTGATGAGTATTATTATCCGGTTAATCACAAGCTATGGAGCTTGTATAACGAGGAAGCAATAACGAAAGAGGACCTTAGCTTGAGACGCCTTTATGAGCCTATCCTTGCTCGGTTGAAAGAACTTGGACTTGATGATAAGTATACTCAGTTGAGTGAGGACACGCACTATTGGATTGAAGCGAATGAGTCTTTCTTGGAACTCGTGAGAGGGAAAACGCGCACTGTTGAGGGGGCAATAGATTTGCTTCGTTATCTGAGTGAACGCTACGAGTTGTGCATTCTCTCTAATGGCTTTGGCGAGGTGCAGTACGTTAAGCTGGAGCGTAGTGGTATGTCTCCTTATATTAAGAAGGTTTTCCTCTCTGATGAAATCGGTTATAACAAGCCAAACCCTAAAATCTTCGAATACTCTCTTCAAGAGATGGGGGCTAGTGGTGATGAGGTAGTGATGATTGGCGATAGCTGGGCTTCGGACGTTGTGGGAGCTTCCTCTGCAGGCTTAGATGTTATTTGGTTTAATCCTTATAAGCTAAGGAGAGAGTCTGAAAATCTGTCGGTATCCTTAGAAGAAGTGCATACTTTGGCAGATATTAAGCAGTTGCTATAGAGGGACTATTGCATAATACGGCACTCTCAGCGTTATTTTCGACATTCAGGCTTGGTCATTTACATGAGTAAACTCCCTGCGCCTTCAGTTTCAATGCCTTGCGATTACCGCATTCTGCAAAGTCCCACAAAAGAACAAGTAAAACTTGCCCTTTGGGAGACCGTCGAGCGGTCTCCCAGAGACCAAATCAAGAGCCTATTTGACTATGCTTATTGAAACGAGAGCTATCGTGCTACATCGGACGGCTTATTCAGACCGTTATAGCATTGTCCATATCTACTCAGAGAAATATGGTCGTATGGGCTTGTTGGTTTCTAATAGCCGTAGTCGTAAGTCAAGACCTTTGGCTCTGCTCAGTCCTCTAGCAGAAGTTGATATTGTCGGGGAGCTTAAGCGAGGTAAGAGTCTTGCCACAGTCACTGAGGTTAGACTCTATAATCCCAATCATCAGATACAGATGAACCCGATTAAGTGCAGTCAGGGTATTTTCTTGGGAGAGCTACTCTACAGGGTGCTGACGCACGAAGAGCCTGATGAAGAACTCTATCGCTTTTTGAGCCTATCTATGCAAATCTTGCATGGTATAGAGGCGGGCGTGGCGAATTTTTATCTAACCTTTACTTACCACTTGTTGCGCTATCTAGCGATAGCGCCTTCGATAAATCGTCAGCTTGTAGCAAGTAATATGTGGTTCGATTTGCGTGAAGCGAATTACACGGCTATGCCGGGCATACAAACGCAAGCTATACCGCCGCAGTATATGCTAGCCTTGCAGCGTTTCTCTCGCATCACTTACCAGAATATGCACCTTTTCCGTTATAATAGAGAAGATAGACGCATAATAATAGATTACCTACTCTTATACTATCGTATCCACTTACCTCCTTTCGGACCAATTAAGTCCTTGGACGTACTACGTGGCGCGAATAATAAGAGCTAAAATGTATCATGTATGGCAGGACTTATGCATAAACAACAAATGTTAGGCACTGCGCGCTCATTAGTTCATACGCTGGCGCAGACGACAGATTTTGTAGGGCGTAGACAGCTCTACAAGCACATTCGGTCTGCTCTGCAAGATGATTTATTCCTTGCGGAGAAGTTGCCCGATAACGAACATCGTTTGGGTTTCTTGCTAGGCATTGCCCGTATTGCCCATGAGGAGTTGCATCTTGATACTGATAGTTTGCTTTCGCTATTCCTCTATATCCCTTATCAAGCAGGCTGTATTGAGGATAAGGAGGTTGAACGGCAATATGGCGATGAAGTGCTACGCTTATTGCGTTTGACTAAGCGTGCTTCGGCTCTTTATAGTCGGAAGGAGAGTATCAGCAGTGAGAACTTTCATAATCTTTTGCTCTCAATGGCAGAGGATATTCGTGTGGTCTTGTTGATTATCGCGGATAGACTTTATCGCTTGCGTCACGCTAAGATGCTCTACGAGTATGAAGAATGTCTGTCTCTAGCCGTGGAAGTGTCCTTCTTGTATGCGCCTATCGCTCATCGTTTGGGTTTATATAAGATTAAGGGTGAGATGGAAGACTTGTGTCTGAAGTGGCGAGACCGCAAGACATTTGATTTCATCGTCCGTAAGCTCGGAGAGAGTAAGAATAGTCGTGAAGCCTATATCGCTGCATTTATTGCCCCCATTCGCAAAAAACTTGAAGAGACTCTTGATGTTCCTTTTGAGATGAAAGGGCGTACGAAGAGCATCAGTTCTATTCATAATAAACTGCGTAAGCAAGTCTTTGAAGATATTTATGACCTCTTTGCTATTCGAGTTATTGTGGATTGTCCACAAGAGCGTGAACGCTTAATCTGCTGGCAGGTTTATTCGATAATCGCTGATATGTATCGCCCTAATCCGGAGCGACTCAAAGATTGGATAACTATTCCTAAGAGCAACGGTTACGAGAGTCTGCATACGACGGTTATGGGACCAGAGAATCGTTGGGTAGAGGTGCAGATACGTTCTAAGCGTATGGATGCTATCGCAGAGCAAGGTGTAGCGGCCCACTGGAAATATAAAGGGATTAAGAGTGAGGGCGGACTTGACGAATTCTTGGCTTCTGTGCGTGATACTCTAGAGGCAGCAAAGACACAAGATGGTGTTGAGCGCAAGGGTATTCTAGAGCAATCAATGATGACGCTCAAAGTAGAAGAGATTTATGTCTTCACTCCACGAGGCGAAGTGATGAAGCTCCCTAAGGGTGCTACAGTCTTGGACTTCGCTTTTAGCATTCATAGCCGAATAGGAGCGCAGGCCGTATCAGGTAAGGTTAATGGTAAGAATGTTTCCCTCAAGTATCAGCTAGGCAATGGCGATGCGGTAGAGGTCTTGACCTCTCCACAGCAAAGCCCTAAGCAGGATTGGCTGAATATCGTGGTTAGCTCGAAGGCTAAATCACGCATACGCCAAATCTTGCGTAGTGATGAAGAGGCTGGGCTTCAAATAGCCAAAGAGCTTATTCAAAGACGACTTAAAAACAGAAAACTCCCTTATAATGAGTCTTTGTTTATTCGCCTAACCGTTAAGAAAGGATACAAAGCGCTTTCTGATTTCTATCGAGATATAAAAGATGAGCGTCTAGACGCTACTGCCTTTGTTGATTGGTACGAACAAGAGTTGAAGGGCACAGAGCTTGATTTGCAGGAGCGTACAGCTAATACAACTCCAATTCGTTCGGCTGAAGATTTCGCTGGTCTAACGGGTGTCGAGGAAGAAATCCTCAACAGGGTTTCTAGTCAAGATGTGCTAGTCATAGACCAAGGGTTAACGGGTGTTGCTTATAGTTTTGCCAAATGTTGTCAGCCTGTTTATGGCGATGAGGTTTTTGGCTTCGTTTCAAGTAAGGGGATTAAGATACATCGCATTGATTGCCCTAATGCCCCTGATATGATTGAGCGCACGGGGCACCGTGTTTTAAAAGTACGTTGGAGTGGAACAGCTAATGCGGCAGCGACACTTGTGCAAATAGATATTATTGGACGTGATGATATAGCCGTAGTAACGCATATTATATCCCTAATCAAGAAAGAGAGTAACTGTTTGCTTCGTAGTTATTCTATTGATTCGGGTGATGGCTTGTTCCGTGGTTCGTTCATGATATTCTTTGAGAGTACAGAGCGCATCAGCGGACTTATTAAGAAGTTAAGAGGTGCTGTAGGCGTTAAGCAAGTTATTCGGATTAACGGATAATGCTATTTTTCAGAATTTAATGGAATCAATAAAACAGATATTTAGAATAGGCTACGGACCGAGTAGTAGCCATACAATGGGACCCGTAAGAGCTTCAGAGATGTTCCTTAAGCGTTGTCCTGAGGCAGTGCGCTTCGTGGTAACTCTTTATGGAAGTCTAGCCGCTACGGGGCGAGGACACATGACCGATGTCGGTATCCTGCGTGTGCTTGAACCTGTGGGCGAAACGCAAATCATTTGGCGCCCTGAGATAGAGTTACCTTTTCATCCAAACGGAATGAAGTTTGAGGGCTATAGCCGTGAAGGACATTTATTAGATACGTTTATTGTCTACAGCATTGGCGGAGGAACGCTCGCAAACGAAGAATTCAACGAACAGCATATCGCAGAGGTATATCCCGAGAATAAGATTAAGGATATTATGAAAGTGCTCTCGGCTACTGGTATGACCTTTTGGGAGTATGTGGAGAAATATGAGGATAGCGATATTTGGGATTTCTTAGCCGAGGTATGGGACGTTATGCAAGCGGCTATTAAAGACGGATTGGAGGAAGAGGGTATTCTTCCCGGTGGTCTAGGTCTTAGACGTAAGGCTGCGACCTATCTAGTCAAAGCCAATGGCTATGGCTCGGCAAGTATCCGAAGTAGGGGACTTGTTTATGCTTATGCCCTTGCTGTGAGCGAACATAATGCAGGAGGTGGACGTGTGGTTACAGCTCCTACTTGTGGTAGTTGTGGTATTATTCCTGCCGTGCTTTATCATTTGCATACAAGTCGCGATTTTCCTACTACACGTATTCTTAGAGCTTTGGCTACTGCGGGTATCTTCGGTAATGTGGTGCGTACGAATGCTTCTATTTCTGGGGCTGAGGTTGGTTGTCAAGGTGAAGTGGGCGTGGCTTGTGCTATGGGAGCTGCGGCTGCTTGTCAGCTCTTCGGGGGCTCGAATATGCAAATTGAGTACTCTGCGGAAATGGGTCTTGAGCATCATCTAGGACTTACCTGCGACCCTGTCTGTGGTTTGGTGCAGATACCATGTATCGAACGTAATGCTTTCGCTGCCGCTCGTGCTCTTGATGCCAATACTTATGGAACATTCAGCGATGGCTTACATCGTGTTAGCTTCGACCAAGTAGTAGAGGTAATGCGCAAGACTGGTAAGGACTTGCCAAGTCTGTATAGAGAAACATCTATGGGTGGACTTGCCACAGAATATGATGCCGATAAGGCTCGCTTTTTCTAAACAAATGAAAGATAAAAAGGCAATGAATAAACTAAGTTTTCTCTTGCTCTCGGCTGCGCTGGCATGGACTCTTGGCTCGGAGTGTGCTAAGGCGCAAATTACTACCTACCGCCCTATTGCTACGGCAGTGCCTTCTTTGCGTATTAGTCCCGATGCTCGTTCTGCTGCTTTGGGTGAGCAAGGAGTAGCGACATCAGCTGATGTATATGCGCAGTATTGGTCTTCGGCTAAATACACATTCGCTGAGCAACCCTCAGGAGTGGCCATATCTTATACTCCTTGGCTAAGACATGTTACTGAGGATATGTCGCTGATTCAATTAGTCGGTTATCATAATCTAAACAAGAAGCATAGCCTAGGAGCTTCTGTGCGCTACTTCTCTATCGGGAAATTGAATGAGTGGAACGAGTTTGGACAAACAATTGGAGAAGGTAATCCTTATGAGCTGTCGGCTGACTTGAGTTACAGCTATCGTCTGATTGACCAGCTAGCTATCGGAGCTACCGTGCGTTATATACATACCGATTATGCACAGCGAGGGGCTTCTGACCGTCAAGCTCGCTTAGCCTTCGATTTGTCCCTCTATGGGGAGCAAGCTCTGCCTGTCTTGAATAATGATAAACTGCACTATGGCTTAGCTCTGCGCAATCTAGGGGATAAACTTTCCTACGATGGTAATAATACTTATGCCTTCTTGCCAACGACCCTTTCGCTGGGTGCAGGTCTTAGTCATTCGTTTGACGAGCTTAATGGTTTAGCCCTGAGTTTTCAAATGGATAAAATCCTAGTGCCTACTTTCCCTAATGCTGATGATTATAAGTCCGGGAAAGAACTTACTCAAGCACGCAAATTATATTACAGACGCTCCTTGCTCTCTTCTATGCGTGCGAGCTTTATGCCCGAAGGAGGTTTCTCGGAAGTCCTCAAAGATATTAGATGGGGTGTAGGCTTGGAGTATAATTATAAGCGTATGTTGTTTGCTCGCGCTGGATACAGTTATCAGCACCCCGATAGAGGTAACTTGAGGGCATTTACGCTTGGTGCAGGTATGCATTGGCGAGCCTTAATGCTTGATTTATCCTATCAAATAAGCCCTACGAGCAATCCCGCACAAGACGGTACGTTCCGTTTATCCTTAGGTTTGGATATATCTTCCTTGAGACCGTTGCACGGTCTCAAAAAGAACAAGTAAAACTTGTCCTTTTGTGAGGCTTTGCAGAATGCGGTAATCGCAAGGTATTGAGCCTGAAGGCGCAGGGAGTTTACTTATGTAAATGACCAAGCCTGAATGTCGATAATAACGCAGCGAGTGCCGTATTATGCAATGTTCTCTCCTTAGGTCAGTTATTCAACTAGATGCTTACTTGATACAAAGAAAAAGGCTACCGCAATGTACTGCGGTAGCCTTTTTTACTTATCATTTGGAGGGATTTGTTTCTCGTTAGGATTGACGGAATATGTACTCTCCATCGGGAGCAGCATCCATAATAATGCTCTGCCCTTCTGAAACAGAACCCTCAAGTAAGCGACGGCTAAGTTCGCTGAGCAAGCCTCTTTGAATAGCTCGCTTAACAGGTCTTGCACCAAACTCAGGGTCAAAGCCCTCTTCGGCTATCCTGCTCACAAGTTCAGGCGTATAGCTGAGTTGGATACCATTCTCGCGTAGCATCTTGACTGTCTGATTGAGCTGTAAGGCTACAATGCGTTCTATTTCTTCCTTATTAAGAGGAGTAAATACAATGGTTTCATCGATACGATTTAGAAACTCAGGACGCATAACAGTTTTGAGTAGGCCCATAACCTCTTCGGCTGTTTGCTCAATAATCTTTTCTTCGTTACTAGCTGTACGAGAGCTAAGTCGCTCACGAATGAGGTCGCTACCGAGATTGCTCGTCATGATGATAATCGTATTCTTGAAGTTTACCGTACGACCCTTATTATCTGTTAGACGACCATCATCAAGTACCTGTAAGAGTACATTGAAGACATCGGGGTGCGCCTTCTCGATTTCATCAAAGAGCACAACGGAGTAAGGTTTGCGTCTAACAGCCTCAGTAAGCTGTCCGCCTTCATCGTATCCAACATATCCCGGAGGTGCTCCTATTAGGCGAGTAGCAGAGAACTTTTCTTGATATTCACTCATGTCTATGCGTGTTAGCATAGTTTCATCATCAAAGAGAATTTCTGCGAGAGCTTTGGCTAGCTCCGTCTTACCTACACCAGTAGTACCTAGGAAAATGAACGAACCGATAGGACGGCGAGGGTCACTAAGCCCTGCACGGCTACGTCTGACAGCTTCAGCCACTGCGTGTATAGCCTGCTCCTGACCTACGACTCTGCAGTGCAATTCTTCCTCAAGGTGGAGTAACTTTTCTCGTTCACCTTGAAGCATCTTCCCGACAGGTATGCCCGTCCATCGAGAGACAATCTCTGCAATATCTTCGGCACTGACTTCCTCTCTAATCATGGCATTATCGCCTTGTGTATTCTCTAGAGCTGTCATAAGAGCCTTTGTAGCCTCCTCTTCTTTAGGGATAAGGCTGTAACGAATTTCAGCTACTCGCCCATAATCGCCTCCACGTTCGGCTGCTTCGGCTTCAAGTTTCAGCTGTTCTATATTATGCTTAGAGAGCTGCATCTTGGCGATTAGGTCTTGCTCTGCGTGCCATTTGCTTAGGCGACCAGACTCTTGTTCCTTGAGCTCGGCTATTTCTTTGCTAAGCGATTCGGTTTTTTCTGAGTCTCCCTCACGCTTGATGGCTTCACGCTCAATCTCAAGTTGCTTGATGCGTCGCGCGATTTCGTCGAGGTCTTCAGGCAAACTGTCCATCTGCATACGGAGTCTTGCCGCAGCTTCATCCATAAGGTCAATAGCCTTATCGGGGAGGAAGCGGTCTGTAATATATCGGTCCGAAAGGCGCACAGCCGCAATAATGGCATCGTCTTGTATGCGCACCTTGTGGTGGTGTTCGTATTTTTCCTTAATGCCTCGTAGGATAGATATGGTGCTTAACTCGTCAGGCTCTTCGACCATAACCATTTGGAAACGTCTTTCAAGAGCCTTATCTTTCTCAAAATACTTCTGATACTCGTCCAAGGTTGTAGCTCCGATAGAGCGGAGTTCTCCACGAGCAAGAGCAGGCTTAAGGATATTAGCCGCATCCATAGCACCATCGCTCTTTCCTGCGCCTACAAGCGTATGGATTTCATCAATAAATAAGATGATTTCGCCTTCGCTACGGCTAACCTCGCTCACGACACTCTTGAGTCGCTCTTCAAACTCACCCTTATACTTGGCTCCAGCTATTAGAGCACCCATATCAAGAGAGTAAACTTGTTTAGAGCGTAGATTGTCAGGTACGTCACCACGCACTATTCGATAAGCAAGTCCTTCGGCTATTGCTGTTTTTCCGACCCCCGGTTCACCTATTAGGATAGGGTTGTTCTTAGTTCGGCGAGAGAGAATTTGCAGTACTCGTCTGATTTCCTCATCACGACCAATAACGGGGTCTAATTTACCTTCTCTAGCACGGGCGCAGAGGTTAATAGCATACTTTTCAAGAGCCTGATATTGCTCTTCAGCAGTTTGGCTAGAAACTTTGCTTCCTCCTCTCAGTTCGCTGATAGCGCTTTTGAGGTCTTTGGCATTGACGCCTGCTCCTTGTAGTATTTTCTGGGCAGGGCTGTTGGCTTCAACGAGGGCTAAGAGCAGATGCTCAAGGGCAACATACTCATCTTTCATCTCGCTGGCGATATCTTCAGCCTTTGTAAGAATGTCGTTCGCTTCACGGCTAAGGTAGGGTTCGCCTCCCGATACCTTAGGTAGGCGTGCCAGCTCAGAGGTCAATTCTTCGTTAATACGTTCAAGGCTTACGCCCATCTTTGAGAAGAGGAACTTAGCTGGGCTAGACTCTATGTTGAGGACAGAGGAGAGTAGGTGTTGCGCCTCAATAACCTGACCGCCCCCACGGCGTACAAGTTCTACTGCTTGTTGTAGAGCTTCTTGCGACTTAATTGTGAATTTGTTTATGTTCATATTCTAATTTTTTTTGTTTTTGCCCTCATATATCCAAAAGTCAATCCAAAAGGCTTTCTTCTTTGATTTTCAAGACATTATGTCTGTGTTTTAGTGCAAAATAGCTGATTTTTAAGACAATACGTCAGTTGTGTGTTGTTTGTATGCCACCATTGTAGGGCAATGCAGCTAATAAAGCTAGGGTAAGCGTATCAAGAGCGTATTTTTATTGTGTGAAACCCTATTTTGTATTTTAGTTAAATCACAATAATAAGTACGCGTACTTACTGAAGTGTTTACGTGTACTTATTTCAATGAATGCGCGTACTTAAACTTGTAAGTACGTAGTACTTTCTGGAGACTTCGGCTGTAGTCTGTACAAACTACGGCTGAAGTTTGAAGAGACTACACGTGTAGTCTGCACAGACTTCGCCGAGGTTTTGACTTTAGGAAGCGCACTCGCTCTTTTCCTTCAGTAGATATAGTTTTTTGCTTTTAGAGAATTACAAAAAAAGGGTGTGGCGCTATAATAGTGCCACACCCTAGGAAGGATTATGAAAGTTATGTTTTAGTATCCAGGGTTATTTTCTTTGCTCTCTTTGTTCTTATTCTTATCTAGTGCAGATGTAGGGTAAGGTAGGAGTTCAAGGCGTTTATCCCATACGAGGAGTGCTCCAGGATTATTGATAACATCAAATATTTGTCCCTTCATCACATTGCTTGCAGCGTCAAGTCCTTTATATCCGCCATTGCGAGTATCATCTTCATAGAGGCGTATATCATAGAATCTTAGTCCTTCTCCTGCAAGTTCAATACGACGTTCGTTACGAATAAAATCAAGAGCTTCATTTTTGCTAAGTGTACTAGGTACATGTGCCATCCCTACACGGTCGCGTAGCATATTGAGATACTTCTGAGCTTCTGCATCGTATCCAGTCGTTTGTGTATGACTTTCAGTATATATAAGATAAATCTCGGCTAAGCGCATAACAGGCCAGTCTACACCTGTGTAGAAGTAAGCTCCACGAGCGATAAGCTGGTCAGGAGAACTAAATTTGCGGAAGTAGTATCCACTCTTTCCGTAATTGTCGATGGTATGTTCATAGAAACTATACTCACCACGCTTGTAAATATCTACGGAAGAGAATGGGAAGATAATTGATGCATATAGTCTAGGGTCTCTATTAAAGTACTGCTTCATAAAGTCAGTCTTCAGGATTTCATCAATATCCTTAGACGTTTGGGCTTCGGGCGTTATAGAATTGGCCTTGGCCTTGGTCTTTGTTGATTGATAAATATCTTTAAATAGAGAAGCCTGCTTATTGTGTTCTTGTGCTTGAGGTTTTGTTTTACCATCAACCATCCAGTAAGCATCGACGAGCTGTTGAATAGGTACTATTGTTGCCCATCCGTGTTTAGTCGTCAGTCCAGGACTGAGGAAGCAGGTAATTCGCATCCAAGAACTTTTTTCAATGGTTGCATCGTGTTCTGTAGCCAAGATAACCTCAGGGCTGTCATCTCGTGTCCATAAATCTTGGTAATTGAATATCCCCTTGATAAGTTTATCTACGTCAAGTCCAGACTGAGTATATAACTTCTTAAAATAAGCCGCGTCTACAGAGTAACGACTTTGGTCGCTTGCTGTGTGTAAACGGTATCCACCATGCTCAATAACGTATTTGGCTGCTTGCTCAGCTACCGCATAATCTCCAAAATAATATGCGACACGAGCCTTTACTGCATTAGCTTTAGCTTTTGTATAACGAGGTTTGATATTTTGTTCAGGTAAGTCTTGTATCGCAGCGTCTATTTCGCTAAGAACAAACTTGCGAACTTCCGAGGCTTTATTACGTTTGAGTCCCTCTGGATAATCATTAGCTATCTCTTTGATGATGGCGACGTCTCCAAAACGCAATGTAAGGTCTGCATAAAGGAATGCCCTAAGCATGCGTGCTTCTGCAATGATTTTAGCCTTATCTGGACCATCGCTTTTTTCTGCAAAAGAGAGGACATTGTTGCATGCACGTATTCCTCCGTATAGAGCGCTATACGAGAAGTCTTTATCTGCGGTGAGCGTATTAGATTGAACTGAATTACCTGGGCTATCCCAGAGGTTGCGTGAATAGCCATTATCGGCGTAACCATCAAGAAATGCTGCGCTATAACCATCCCAAGAGGCTGCGTTGTATTGGTAAGCGCCATTGAGAAGTTCTGTAAGGTTATTATTACTCACCTTGCCTTTATCTAAAGCTCCAGTAGGGGCTTTGTCAAAAAACGAATCTGAGCAAGAGAAAGCACTGAAGAGGCATGCTCCGAGTGTTAGTACTTTTATTGTTGTGTTCATTGTTTTTTTGATTAGAAGTGAATAGATAAACCAGCTGTAATAGTTTTGCTTCCGATATTGTAACCTCTACCGCCAACAGTTTCGGGGTCAAAGTCTTTCATGCGCTTATCTCCTCGTAGCGTAAATAGGTTTTCTCCTGTGAGGTAAACACGTGCACCAGTAAGCTTAATCTTAGATAGCAGGTTTTGAGGTATGGTATAGCTCAGTGTGATGTTCTTAATACGGAAGTAAGACGAATCAAAGAGCCAGAACGATGAGGTTTGTGTACTACGCTTGTAGTTCTGGTTTGATGGAAGCAAAAGTATTGGGTACGTTGCATTTTGGTTTTGAGGAGTCCAGTTATCTAACTGCCAAGCACGAGGTACTGAATAGTCAAAGAAGGCCATAGAGGCTTCAGCGCTAAGGTAAACCTTTGTACCCGTTACACCTTGTCCAGAAACAGATAAGTTGAAACCCTTGTATGCAATGCTTGCATTGAGACCATACGTAAAGCTTGGGACATCATTACCTACAATGACACGGTCTTTATCATTAAGGATGCCATCGGCTTTATCAGGGATACCATCCTTGTCTGTATCTTCTGTGAGTTGGTCTATATAGCGAACAGAACCAGGAATGGGTATACCGCCTTTGCCTCTGTTGTAAAGTACATAGTTCCCCTTCTTGATATCATCTTCAGAATACAATCCGTTGGCTTGATACATATAAAAGTCCCCAATAGAGTGTCCCACACGCATGATATAGTTACCATTGGGAGGAAGTTCATTAACTTTATCTCCAAGACTCTCAATGCGGTTCTTATTGAGCGTTACGTTAGCCCCAATCTCGTAGCTAAAGTCTTTGATAGTATGACTGTGACTAAGTGATAACTCAAGTCCAGTGTTACGTACCATTCCGACATTGCGTGATGGAATCTGATTCCCGGAAAGACCTGTTTCTACTGGAATGTCATTGGCTTTAACAAGAATGCCATCAGTTAATCGATTGTAGTAGTCTGCTGTTAAGCGAAGCAGGCCGTTTTTAACTGTGAGGTCAAGTCCAAGGTCAGTGGTGGTTGTTCTCTCCCAAGTTAAGTCGGGATTTCCTATTTGAGCCTCTGCATAAACAGGTCTATCTTCTCCGCCTTGAAAGGCTGTTGATGTGGTAGAGTAGATAGAGTATGTGTCGTACAAGCCTATGTTCTTAATATTACCGTTACGACCCCAAGAGGCGCGAACCTTTAGTAGGTTTACATAAGGGGTAATAAATGACATAAATCTTTCCTTGTCTAGACGCCATCCTGCAGAGAATGAAGGGAAATACCCCCAGCGACCTTTAGATGCAAAGCGAGAAGACGCATCAGCACGGAAGTTTGCTTCAAGAAGATACTTGTTATCGTAGTTATAGCCAAGACGAGCGAAGAAAGAGTTCATACTTTCTTCATTAAAGTACGTCTCTGGTAACTTCTGCTTTTTAGGGTCTAGTGAACCACCGCTGAGGTCACGCATTTCATTACTAGCAAAGTCTTGACGCCCTACCTTCATGCTTTTCTCCATAAATATGTCAGTATGTGTACCAAGCATGAATGAGAGGTTATGTACATTGGCGAATGTTTTATCAGCATTGAGCCAACCATCATAAACGAACTTACGGCTGTAGAACCAGCGTTGGCTCATTTCATTCAGTGTATTGTCTGAGCCAGGTATATTACCTGACTTAGGTGATAAAAAATTGGGAACACCAGGATATGTATAATCAAATGCATTATCATGGTAATCATAGGAGTCATAACCTATCTGATTGGTAATTTTTAGCCAACTGAAAGGTTTTATCTCTGCTTGGAGGATACCAAGTAGTTGTGTCGTTTCGCTTTCAGCACGACCAGCAACAGCAAGGTTACGAGCCTGATTCTTTTTGAGGTCTTCCTGTGTTGTTGTGCGACCATTACGTACTGTACCCCATTCTCCATTACTATGTATAGCTACTTGAGTAGGGGGGACACGTAAGAGTTCAACTGAGCTGATACTTCCTCCATTTCGGTAAGACGCATTCTTAATAAGATTGGCGGATGATGTGATTTTTAGCCAAGGCTTTAGTTGAGCTACTGTTTTAGCACTAACGTCAAAACGGTTGCTATAATTTTTCTTGTATAGGTTATCGTTAAATAAGAATCCAGTATTTAATATATACTTGAACTTGTCGCTACCTCCATTGAATTGAAGGTTATGTTTAGTAAATAGAGCTTGCTTATTTAAGACAAAGTCAAACCAATTGGTATTAGGGTATCTATCGGGGTCGCTTCCATCATAATAGGCTTTAATCATTTCAGGTTTGAAAGTCAGATTATCTGCTTTGACCCCCGAATTAAGTTCAGCAGCAGTCCACATTTCTGCGTATTGTCCAGAACTAACGATGTTGGGTAGGTAAGTTGGACTTTTTACACCAAAACTACCATCATAGCTCACTTCTAAATGGCCACTACGAGCGGTCTTGGTAGTTACGAGTACAACACCATAAGCCGCTTTCGCTCCGTAGATTGCTGCCGAAGCAGCATCTTTTAAGAATGTGACGTTCTCAATTGTATTTGGGTTAAGTGATGCAAAATAAGATGCGCTAACTTCTACACCATCGACGACATATAGAGGATTAGATTCTCCAAGATTACCTCGTCCACGTATGTTGAGACTCACGCCTCCCCCTGGACGGTCCATAATCGTTACTCCGGGAACAGCTCCTTGGATGCTACTCATTAGATTGGCAGTAGGTCTATTAGCCATCATTTTGCTATCAACAGAGGATACTGCTCCGGTAAGATTGACTTTTTTCTGAGTGCCATAACCAACGACGACGACTTCATTCAGAGCTTTGTTGTCTTCATTAAGGCGAATCGTTATTTGTCTTGCGCTTGATACTTTTTGCTGAAGAGTGGTGAATCCGACATAACTCACTTCAAGAATTTCTCCCTCAGATACTTGTAATTCAAAACGACCATTAAGATCTGTTGCAGTCCCTCGGTTACGTTGACCTTGTACGATAATACTAGCTCCAATAATGGGTTGTCCGCTTTTGGCTTCTAGAACAGAACCCACAATTTTGTGCATTTTCTGTGGGGTTGCTTGTTCTGATTTAAAAGAACTCGTAGTATTGTCTACGGCTAGAGCTAGTGTAGGCAAGCTAAGTCCTACGAGCATACAGAGTACACGGCGCATATTATCCGAGCTCTGCTGAAATAAGTAATGACTACTCATAAGGATAAATGATTAAATTAAATATCTACGGTGAAGTTTCTGATTGAATTAAGATAGCTTTGATTAGAATTTCAATTCTTTTTTTTGGATAATTATTTGTCCTTAAAATTAATGTTGTCCTATATCGTTATGACAAATGTATGTTTTTTATCTATAGTTTTCATGAGGATTGTCATAATCTGATATAATAAAATTTTAAGGTATATAGGTTGGAATGCAGAAGGTCCTTTATTTATGGCATATTTTCAGATAGGTTCATGGAAACTTTCTTTATCTTTGCTCCCAAAATAGAATCTTATGCAGAGGCTTAAGGATAATGTTCGGCAACAAATAATAAGTATTGCTCGTACTGAGTTTATTAGACATGGATATAAGGGGTGCTCAATGAATGCTATAGCTGATGAGTTAAATATGTCCGTTGGTAATATATACCGATATTATCGGAGTAAAGATGAATTGTTTTCAGCTGTTCTTCAACCTGCGATACATGCTCTAGAACGTTGCTTTGAGGCGAATAGTAGAAGAAGCGTAAACCCTGATGAAATATTTAACTCACCTTCAGCTGTGGAGGATATTTCGATGATCCTTTTGGGGATTATTCAGCCTTATCGAGAAGAATTAAAACTTCTATTTAGTGAAAGTAAAGGAACATCAGTTGAGTCTTATTTTGAACAACTGCTAGAACGGTTTTACGAGAGTGGACAGACTTATCTTAGTAGAATACAAGCAGAGTTTCCGTCCCTAAATCTTAGATTACATCCTATCTTTATTCGCTTGGATTGCTTGAGTTGGTCCAATCTATTACAGGTTATTAGTATGAATCCAGAACTTAATGAGGACGATATTAGGAGTTTGGTTGATACGTATATCCGTTTTAATCAGGCTGGGTGGAAACAGATATTTTTTAAGAATAAGTAGTTAGAATATATAAGAGAGGGGAGCTAAGTCACATTAACTTAGCTCCCCTTTTTGTGTTTTGGGATTATTGCACCTTCCTGTTTAGTGCAATGGGCTATTTAAGACCTTATTTACTGTAGCTATAAATGAAGTTAGGTGTACCATCTGTCGTAAATAGAGGACCTTCTACTTTTTTGCTTTTGGGGTCATAACTATAGATTCCATTTGCTTTCGTATTTGATGATGCAAAGAGGATCTTGCCTTGATGCTGAGTAATGTAGAAAGTCTGAGGTCCAGAGGCTGGTAGTTCTTTGATTCTTTTGAATGTTTTATCCTTGAGATTAATCTCTAGAGGGATATTTATAATTGCAGTATAAGGACGATTCATCCATTCTGGGTCAAGAGCTGTATCTGTTCCATATCCGTAAGCAATGCCATTACCAGCATAATACATAGAGTGAATACAAGTGATGTGATGATTATTTCCATCGATAACAGGCGTTTTAGCAAGGTCAATACTGTAAGTTGGGTCTATATCTTCACTTCCATGTTTGATACGTGCAATGCCTCCAGGGAATTCAGGATTGAATCCCCAAGCTCCGACACAATAGAAATAAATATCTCCCTGTTCATCCTTGAAGATAGAGTATCTGTCAATGGGACGAGTCGTAGAGCTAAACCCAAGTGTAGTATTTGTGGCTACTTTTTTTACTTGGTCTGTTTGTGTGTCTATTACAGCTATATTGATTTGCTTAGCTCTAGGCATCCATTGACTATCAAATTGGGATAATCCAGCGAAGAGCATACCATCTCGAATAACCATCGCAGCAGGTGATGCTTTTGTCTCAGCACCATTATACGCATCAAAGTTGATTTCTTTTATTTTGGTCATCGTCTTGGGATTAAAGACGTAGATTTTATTTAGCGCTTGCATGCTTAGGTAGGCCTTTTCATCATTGAGTTCAACGATGTTGCATGCTGCAGCACTTGCTGGTATTTGGAGCTTCCCTTCGACATGGAAATGACCATTACTATCTACGCTATAGCGCGTAATTTCGGATTTACTATTACCCATATAGTCAGGGAAGACATAAATATGTCCATTCTCTAAGGCTATGCTAGTGCCCCCAAATCCTGCAGGAATGCCTTGCGCATTATCGTAATGCGTTTTTACTCCCAGTGCAGGGATACTTTGTAGATATACTTGCCCTGAGCTTCCTTCAGAGTTAGTAATCGCACTAGAGAAGAGTAACCCTTTAAAAGAGTTCTCGACTTGAGTCTGTTTGGGAGATTGTGTGTTATCAGCATTCTTGTCACAGCTGACAAATGTAAAACTGCTTGCAAGGAGTAATCCCCAGCACATCATGTGATTTAACTTCATGGTTGAATATTTATTAAAGTGAATATGATATAATAATTAGATTCTATTTAAATAGGTAGCGTAGTTTGATTGCTATATTGCGTCCATGTAGAGGTCGGTTAAACTCAGAGAAAATCTCTTTATCGAGCATATTCTTGACTTTAGCCGTAAGAGTCCATCGACCATTACCCCAGCTATGCTCAATCCCCATATCCATAGTAAGAGTACTAGGTATCTTGCGATCTTGATAGATACTTACCTCAAAATCGTAATAGTACTGATGAATGTAAGATGCGTCATAAAGGAAGCGTGTATTCTGTCCTGAACCCCTAAATAAATTATTGTGATGGTATTCCAAGCCGATGTTTCCTAATAAGTATGGCACATTAGGTATGCGTTTGCCCAGTGTTGGATTCTTTATTTCGGTACCGGGATAGGTATCTCTTATATCTCGGAGGTCTTGATAGGTTGCATTAGCATATAGGTACCAATGCTTGGAAATATCACACTTGATATCGCACTCAACTCCCATCGTTTTGACATCCCCGAAGTTACGATAACGAGCCATTGTCGGGATAATGTCGGGGGTAAAACGTACCATATCGTGTAGGGTATTATAGAAAATATTAACCTCTCCTTCAAATAGCCCATATCTATTGTCTCGATGTGATAATATGCCGAGATTGAAACCTGTGGTTCGTTCTGGTCTAAGTGCAGGAGAGGGAAGTATGGAGTAACCATTTCCAATAAGTTCCTCACTTGTCGGAATACGAACCTCTGAGTTAAATGACCCTTTGACGAGCCATTGAGGACTAATCTGATATTTTAGACCATCATTGAAGCCCCAAAAGTTTTTATATACATCGTATGGTATTGGAGCCTTGATAGAAAATGTTTCTAGAGCTTGAGCATGTGAACGGAAGAAAAAACCTTTTAAGGTAAAGGCATTCTGAAGTTTCCCTTGAAAGAGACTAAGATCATGAGAAAGACCAAGAGTTATGCTACTCAAATAACTAGGGAAATTGACAGAGTACCCCAAAGTTTTGTCCATAAGAGGATCATGTGGCTTCTGAAGGGTATGCCCTGCATAGATATTGAGGTTTAGACTATGCTGATTGTTTAAAGTATAAGCAAGATTACACTTTAGGAGTGCATCGATAGAGTGATTGTTGGCATCAGAAGGAAGTTTGCCTAGTTCGCCACCAAAAGGAGACTCGCTTGAGGATTTATTACCATCCCAGTCATAGTGTACTGTCGCCTTGTCTACAAGACCATAGCGTCCCCAATTGATAGCAGATTCCCAGTCTAAATCTAATCCGTCAAGAAAGAAATCTTTCTTCTTGATAATGAGACCACTTAAGAAAGACTCAGAGAAGTTATAAGCTTCACGTATATCTCTGTCAATACCTTGTACTTGTTGGTTCGTATTGCTGTAAACCAGTTCGAGCTTAAGTTCATCAAACCACCATTTGGTTGCCGTTAAAGACCCTCCGATAATAGTTTTACGAAATTTGTCGTGATTTCGTTTGACCCAGCGATCATCAATATTTATGAGTCGCATGGGGTAATTATTGTCGGAATAGGTGTAAGCTCCGCCAAGACCGAATTGTACTCCACTATCTTTTAGGGTTCTCTTGATAACAGAACTAAGTTGGTGGGTATTAAATGAGCCTACCTCGTAGGAAGCATCTAAATAAAAGGGAGGATATTCTTTCATAACGACATTCACGGCTCCCCCAAGAGCAGAACCTCCAAATTTATAAGGGACTAATCCTTTATAAATCTCTATCCGTTCAATCATGCTTGTAGGAATATCATTGAGACTAACAAAGTTATTCATCTGTCCAATCGGAACTTCATCGACAAACAAACCCATGCGTTTCCCCTCTAATCCACGTACTGATATGCGTGATGCACTACCAATACCTCCCGTGTTTCGTACTGTAACACCGACTGTTCGGGCAAGAACATCATTGATAGAAGAGGCTGTCCCTTGTATCTGCTTGCTTGTTAGTACAGAAATAGGCATGGCACTCTCTCGTAATGCTCGTGCCTTACTTTTGGCTGTAACCATTATGCCGTCAAGAGCCCGAACTCTATCTTTAAGCAGGAAGTTAGCTTTGGTTTCACTATTTAAAGGACAGTGTAATTGCTGCTTTTCTTGCTGAAACCCCATAAATTGAGCAACGAGAGTAATATTCGATTGATGACTCGTGAGGGAGTAGTATCCCGTAGAGTCAGTACTTGCTCCTGTGTTAGTTCCTGCGATGTAAACTGTTGCAGCGGGTAGAGGTTTGCCTGTTTGGGCTTCGTACACATAGCCAGATATATGGGCTACTTGAGCCATAATGTGCTTGGGTAAACCCATAAATACGAAGCAAATAATAAGGAATAATGAATGACGCTTACAAATATTCAATAAAAGAACAAGGCTACCTGTGTGAGATAGCCTTGTTCTTTTATATATGGAACGCCTTTGTTGATGTTCTCTTCTGTTCATATTTCTATAGATGTATTCTGATAGAGTGCAAAGGTAGAGTATATCAGTATCTGAAGCAATACCTAATCTTAGGTATTTATCTCTGTTTCTGAGACTGGAATAAACAACTGAAAAAAGATTGGTGGGCTTGGTGCTAATATGGTAATTATTAGTACCTTTGCAGACATCTAAATAAGGCGGTGTGTGCTATCCTGCTTATTTAGACTGATTATTAAGTATAGCATTATTATAAAAACAATTAATGAGCAAACTAAACATCCAGCCTGTAGAGGATTTCAACTGGGAAGAGTTTGAACAAGGCACTAGCTCTTGTGCCGCAACACGTTCTGAGCAGGAAGCTGCTTATAACGCAACACTAACCAATGTAAAGGAAGGTGAAGTAACAGTAGGTAAGGTAAGCGCTATCTCTAAGCGTGAAGTAGTTGTAAACATCGGCTTTAAGAGCGAAGGTACAATTTCTGCATCTGAGTTCCGTTACAATCCTGACCTCAAGGTTGGAGACGAAGTAGAAGTATTCGTAGAAAGCCAAGAAGATAAGAAGGGTCAGCTAGTACTTAGCCACCGTAAGGCTCGTGCTGCTCGCTCTTGGGATCTTATCACTGAAGCTCTTGAAAAGGACGAAATCGTTAAGGGATACGTTAAGAGCCGCACTAAGGGCGGTATGATCGTTGATGTATTCGGTATCGAAGCCTTCCTTCCAGGTAGCCAGATTGATGTACGTCCTATCCGCGATTACGATGCTTACGTTGATAAGACAATGGAATTCAAGATTGTTAAGATTAACAACGAATTCAAGAATGTTGTCGTATCTCACAAGGTTCTTATCGAAGCTGAACTTGAAGCTCAAAAGGCTGAAATCATCGGTAAGCTTGAAAAGGGTCAAATCCTTGAAGGTGTTGTTAAGAACATCACTTCTTACGGTGTATTCATCGACCTTGGCGGTGTAGATGGTCTTATCCACATCACTGACCTTTCTTGGGGTCGTGTATCTCACCCAAGCGAAGTGGTTACTCTTGACGAAACAATCAAGGTTGTTATCCTCGAATTCGACGAAAACAAGAAGCGCATCGCTCTAGGTCTTAAGCAGCTTCAAGCTCACCCATGGGATGCTCTAGATCCAAACCTCAAGGTAGGTGATAAGATTAAGGGTAAGGTAGTGGTTATGGCTGATTACGGTGCATTCGTAGAAGTAGCTCCAGGCGTAGAAGGTCTTGTACACGTTTCAGAAATGAGCTGGACACAGCACCTACGCACAGCACAAGATTTCCTACACGTTGGTGACGAAATCGAAACTGTAATCCTTTCTCTTGACCGTGAAGACCGCAAGATGAGCCTTGGTCTAAAGCAGCTTAAGGAAGATCCATGGGCTGGTATCGAAGAGCGTTTCCCAATCGGTTCACGCCACATGGCTAAGGTTCGCAACTTCACTAACTTCGGTGTATTCGTAGAAATCGAAGAAGGTGTAGATGGTCTAGTACACATTAGCGACCTTTCTTGGACTAAGAAGATTAAGCACCCAAGCGAATTTACTCAGGTTGGTGCTCCGCTTGAAATTCAAGTTCTTGAAATTGATAAGGAAAATCGTCGTCTATCTCTTGGTCACAAGCAGACAGAAGAAAACCCATGGGACGCTCTTGATGGCGTATTCAAGGTAGGTACTGTTCACCAAGGTACTGTTGTTGAGTTCGTTGATAAGGGTGCTGTAATCTCTCTTCCACACGAAGTAGAAGGTTTCGCTACTCCTCGTCACCTAACTAAGCAAGATGGTTCACAGGCTCAAAAGGGTGAAACTCTTGATTTCAAGGTTATCGAATACAACAAGGATAGCCGTCGTATCATCGTTTCTCACAGCCGTACATTCGAAGAAGCTCCAAAGTCTGAACCACGTGAGCGTCGTCGTAACTCTCGCCAGACTGAAGCACAGGCTGACAATGCAGTAGCAGCAAACAACGCTAACAGCGAACGCGCTACTCTTGGTGGTCTAGAAGCTCTTGCAGCTCTTAAGGAAAAGCTTTCTTAATCTGTAAGGTTCTTCAGAACTAAAATAAGTAGAGGCTGTCGTAAAACTTAGTTTTGCGGCAGCTTCTTGCTTTTTCCTCTTACGGTCTCCTAATCTAAATGAAGAGTGTAGGTAAACAAAATTTATCCGTAAACACTGCTGATTATGCCTAAAGAACGAGGCTAGAAGGCGTATTCATATAAGCATAATAACAGACTATGATAGATTGATAAGCTTTCTCTATTGTATTGATAGGAGGTATATATGTACCTTTGCAGTGCAAAACAATAAAAGAAATAAAACTATGTGCACTCTAATTAATCAACAGCTACCTGAATTCAAGGTAAATGCTTATCGCAAGGACAAGGGTTTCTTCACTGTAACTAACGAAGACCTTAAGGGCAAGTGGTCAATCCTATTCTTCTATCCTGGTGACTTCACTTTCGTATGTCCTACAGAACTTGCTGACCTTCAAGATTTCTACGCTGAACTTCAAGGTCTTGGTGTAGATGTTTACTCTGTAAGTACAGACTCTCACTTCGTTCACAAGGCATGGAGCGATGCTACAGATACTATCAAGGGTATCGAGTACACTATGCTTGCTGATATGACATTCGACCTTTCTCGTAAGCACGGTGTTATGATTGAAGAAGATGGTCAGGCTTACCGTGGTACATTCCTTTATAACCCAGAAGGCCAGCTTAAGGTACTAGAAATCCACGATAATGGTATTGGTCGTGACGCTAGCGAACTTATGCGTAAGGTAAAGGCTGCTAAGTTTGTTTACGAAAACCCAGGTCTTGTTTGCCCAGCTAAGTGGAAGGAAGGTGCTGCTACTCTAAAGCCAAGCATTGACCTAGTTGGTAAGATCTAATTAGTAGCGTCAGAGAGTTAATCTCTAACGAATATACAGAAAGAGACAGCGGGCAATTAGTCCGCTGTTTCAATATCAAGCAATCGAATTATCACTTTATAGATAGAATAATATAATGGCACTAGACCAATCTATGATAGAGCAGCTGAGCTCTATATTCTCAGCCCTAGAGCATCAATATATACTCCGCGTAACAGCTCCTAATAATGAAAAAGGAAAGGAACTTAGCGAGCTAGTAACTGATTTTGCGTCATCAAGCGATAAGCTTACAGCAGAAATCAATGCTGGAGATAATCTTCTTCTTGAACTCCTTAAGGATGGTAAGGCTACGGGCGTTAGCTTCCGTGCAATTCCTACAGGGCATGAGTTTACTAGCTTAATCTTGGCTGTTTACAATGCTGATGGTAAGGGTAAGAACTATCCTGATGAAGTTCTTCTTCGCCGTATTCAGAGCCTAAAGAAGCCTATTAAGCTCACTACTTACGCATCACTTACATGTACAAACTGTCCTGAGGTTGTGCAGAGCCTTAACCTAATTACGCTTATTGCTGGTGAGGGTGTAACGCATGAAATGGTAGATGGTGCTGTTTATACAGAAGAAGTAGAGAAGCTTGGTATCTCTGCTGTTCCTACTGTTTATGCTAATGGCGAAGTGCTACACATTGGTCAGAGCAATCTTGGCGAACTCCTTGTAAAGCTCGAAGCTAAGGTGGGTAAGGAAAATCTGAATGTAGAGCATGTACGCAAGAACTTCGACCTAATCGTAGTTGGTGCAGGTCCTGCTGGTACATCAGCGGCTATTTATTCTGCTCGTAAGGGGCTTAATGTTGCTCTTGTCGCTGAGCGTGTTGGTGGTCAGGTAAACGAAACAACTGCTATTGAGAATATCCCTTCAGTAGCTAAGACTACAGGTACTCAACTTGCTGCTGATTTGCGTCAGCATGCTAGCGAATATGCTATCAGCATCATGGACCAGCGCAAGGTTGAAGAGGTTAAGATTGTTGGAGACAATAAGGAAGTTTACACTTCTTTCGGAGAAATCCTTACTGCTCCTCAGATGATTATTGCTACTGGTGCTGCTTGGCGTAAGCTTGGCGTTCCGGGTGAAGCCGCACATATTGGTCGTGGTGTAGCATTCTGTCCTCACTGTGATGGTCCATTCTTCAAGGGTAAGGATGTTGCTGTCGTTGGTGGTGGTAACTCTGGTGTAGAAGCTGCTATTGACCTCGCTGGTATCTGTAAGAGTGTAACTGTCCTTGAATATGCAGATACGCTTAAGGCTGATACTGTGCTCCAAGATAAACTTGCTAGTCTAAATAATGCCAAGGTTATTAAGCAGGTTGTAACTAAGGAAGTTGTAGGTGATGGCACTAAGATTTCTGCACTCAAGGTTGCTCCACGTGAGGGAGGTGAAGAGCAGACTATATCTGTTGATGGCGTTTTCGTTCAGATTGGACTTGCAGCTAATACTCAAGTATTCGATGGCGTAGTAGAACGCAATCGTGCTGGCGAAATCCTTATTGACGAGCGTTGCCGTACAAATGTACCCGGTATTTATGCTGCTGGTGACTGTTCGACAGTTCCTTATAAGCAAATCGTTATTGCTATGGGTGAAGGTGCTAAGGCGGCTCTTACAGCCTTCGATGACCGCATCCGTGCAGGCAAGTAATTGAGAGGTAAAATACTCTGTTAATCTTGATGCGGAGAGGCTCTAAATAGAGGAGCTTCTCCGCTTATTTTATGCCCTGTAATAGCCTAAAAGTAAGAGATGTTAGGCTATGTCGCTTAAAATCTGTATCTTTGCATCCGCTAATCGAGGTGAGACAAGCGGTCGATACCTATTAGCCGCCCGAAAGACGGGCACCTTATACGGGTTTTGGGTTGCATAAACCCTCTACTTTAGTTTAAGGGCAGTTGTACTTAAATAGATTATTATGACGTTACGTAACGTTCACTTTGGCAGGGCTGTGGCTATGCTTAGCGCACTGATGCTAATGGCTAGTTCTCAAGTCCAATCATCAACCAGTCTCTACGAGGCAAAAACAGTGGGTGATTATCTGCCCAAGGTGACCATAACTAACGGACGCACTACTGGAGCGGTGCAGGGGAGTAAGGGTTTAACGCTTGTTCATTTCTGGGCTGCTTACGATGCGGAGAGTCGTTCGAAACAAGTTGCTTACGATGCATTTATGAGCAAACTTGGAGATAAGACAATCGCTTATCAGGCGATTTCGCTAGATGTAGATGCCGATGTGTATACACAGACGCTTGCGTTCGATGGCGTAGGAGAGCGTGCCAATCAGCTAATGGCGGCACCAACAGAACGTACTAGACTCATGGAGTTATGCGGTTTGGAGAATGGTTTTCATGCTTATCTTATTGATGCAGATGGGAAAATTCTCAAAGTAGATCCTACGACAGAAGAGTTAGAAAAATTCGTACGAATCTAATACCTAGAAGTAAAAGGTATAGTGAAGAAGTTGTTACAAGATTAAATTGTAGCAACTTCTTTTTTGATATCTGATAAGCTGTTTGAGTAGGGCAACTGCATCAAAAGTTAGAATAACTAGACATCAGCATACGAGTGCCTTCAGGCACGACACTGCTTCAAAGCCCAGGGTGTAATGAGGGCAAAGCCCGATATGGAACCCTGGGTAATCAGAAAACACGAAAATTAGGAGCTCCGAAGGAGCGGTACTACAATTTGAATATTTGCCTTGGTTTCTAGGAGTGCCGCCCCTTTGGGGCTCATAAATATGTCTACTCCCATTACCCAGGGCTTGCGCCCTGGGCTATGAAAGGGTATCGCCCTAAAGGGCTCTTCTACGACAACCCTCAAAGCAATTACTTTATTATTTCGATGCGCTTGCTTTGTATTCTCTTAGTATCTTTGTACCTACTAATGTATTCAATAATGGAAACAGATAATAAAGCCACCATTCTCTTGATTTATACGGGAGGAACTATCGGAATGCTCGAAAATCCTCAGACAGGAGCGCTCGAACCGCTTGACTTTACCTATCTAGAGGAACAAGTGCCCGAACTCAAGCGTCTTGATTGCCGTACAGAGGTGCTCAGTATCGAACCGCCTATTGATTCATCGGCCGTGAGTCCGAAGAATTGGCAGGAGTTACTTCTGATTATACAAAAGCATTACGATGCTTACGATGGTTTTGTTATCCTTCACGGTACAGATACGATGGCTTACACAGCATCGGCATTAAGTTTTATGCTGCGTAATCTAGCCAAGCCTATAATCATCACCGGTAGTCAGCTCCCAATCGGTCGTTTGCGTACAGATGGTAAGGAAAATCTGATTTCGGCATTGGAAATAGCTTCTACTAGAGATGCGCAGGGCAGACCTCGTATTCAAGAGGTGTGTATTTATTTCCAAAATAGTTTGATGCGTGGAAACCGAACAACTAAGGTTAGTGCTGACCAATTTAGAGCTTTTGAAAGTCATAACTATCCTAAGTTAGCTTATGCCGGTATTGACATTAGGTATAATGACCCATTTATCCATCATTCCGAATATGCACCCCTAGAGGTCTATCATCAAGTAGAGTCTCGTGTTGTTGTGTTGAAGCTCTTCCCCGGTATTATGCCAGAGGTTGTGAAGGCTGTTCTGGGTATTGAGGGCTTGCGTGGTGTTGTATTAGAAACCTTTGGTTCGGGTAATGCGCCTAATGAACCTTGGTTAATCGAAGCCTTAGAGCGTGCTATTAGTAAGGGTATTTATATTATCAATGTTACTCAATGCCTAACGGGTAGTGTGGATATGTGTAAGTATGAAACGGGGCGTAAGTTATCTACATTAGGACTTATTAGTGGTATGGATATGACGACAGAGGCTGCTGTAACTAAACTAATGGTCTTGTTAGCTCAGGAGCATAGTCCCGAAAAATTGCGCAGGTTGCTCACTACGCCTATACGAGGGGAGATGAGTTTAAATCCCGAAGATGATGATTTGCTCTGTTGGGAGATTATTAGGACGCACTTGGAGTCCTGTTAATTTCTGAAAGTAAGCTTTAGAAAGAAAATGGGAGAAAGTAGCTGATGCTTGTTTTGTAACGAGTGTCAGCTATTTTGTTTGTGCTGTCTTATGATAACACTGAAATGGACACGTCGTACTCGTCTCAGTAAGTACGTGTACTCATTTCAGTAAGTACGCGCACTCACTGAAGTGTTTACGTGTACTTACTTTAGTGAGTACGTCGTACTGATTTTGATGTTTCCGAAAGCGACAGACGAGGGAGAGGCTGACTTCGTGTCGCCTTTACATGGCTCTTCTGGGATATCATCTAGCCTAGCACCTGCACGGCTATCATACCCTTCCAAGAATATCTAAATTTTTTTTGAGCTTTGTATCTTGTTCATATAAGGTTATTTAAAAACAACTCAAGGACTCATCACTAAAAATATTTTTGAAAAATG